>Ga0114972_10000065_pt1 | contig 69297 bp, 54 predicted proteins | sample M_140807_EF_Meta_FD_87354 | JGI IMG/M metagenome (GOLD analysis project Ga0114972, IMG submission 87354) | Freshwater microbial communities from Lake Montjoie, Canada to study carbon cycling - M_140807_EF_MetaG | ecosystem: Environmental > Aquatic > Freshwater > Lake | place: Lake Montjoie... | reverse complement strand
TCGGCCTCGGTGACCGTGTCCATCGCGGCGCTCACGAGCGGGATCTCCAGCGAAATGCGCCGCGTCAGAAGCGTCTGCGTCCGGACATCGGACGGCAGGATGTCCGAGAGGGCAGGCAGGAGCAGCACATCATCGTATGTGAGCGACTCGCCGATGATGCGGGCTCTGGGGTTCTCACGCATGAGGCGCCTCTCCGGGGGCAATGAGCGGGCGAAGGTTAACAGGTCGGGGCGACTCGCACGATAACGTCGCATCGCGTTATCGCGGCGAACTTATCGTGCGAGTTGCCTCACCGCGGCGAGGAGACCAGGCGCGGGAAAGCCACTCAGGAGAACCTCCCCGGCCTCATTGATCGACAGTTCGCTCGCGCCCTCGGCCGGCAGCGCGCTCGATAACGGAGAGCGACCGCGCAGGATCCAGAGGCGCTGGTTCGGGGTCGCTCGGAGCGGCCGAGCGACCCCCCCGCCGCCCGACTCGAAGCGGCCATCGACGAGGAGGTCGACCTCAGTGAGCAGCTCCGCGGCGCCTGCCGGCGCATGGTCGCCCCGCAGCTCGTCGAGCGTGTAACCGGTAAAGACCATCAGCGTCGCAGATGGCTGCGCTGCCTTGACCCGCCGCGCGACGACCGCCGCGGCCTCCGCCTGCTGGAACGGCTCGCCCCCGGAGAGCGTCAGGCCCGCGTGAGCCGGCGTCCACGCGCTCAGGACGCGCGCGGCCACGTTGTCGGGTTGCTCGAGCCTACCGGACGCGTCGTGTGTCGACGGGTTGAAGCAACCCGCGCACCCCAGCGTGCAGCCTTGAACCCATACGACCGCGCGCAAGCCGGGGCCGTTCACGCGAGAAGCGGGCGCAAAGCCGGCGACACGCAGTCCTGTTTCCGCGGACGAGTCTGGGCGCACGGCTCCGCTTCTCTCGAGCGTCGGTGGATCGATGGAGAGAAAAAAGCACGATTTGTGCGACAAGCCCAAGAAAGTGCCGAGTGTTGATAAGAGCGACACTTCGGAGAAGACCATGAAGTCGGCGGCGGTCGCCCCCATCCTCGGCGAGAGCGCGTGCATTCAAGCCCTGCGCCGCCAGATCACACGAGTCGCGCCGCTCGACGGCCCAGTCCACGTCCGCGGCGAGACAGGCAGTGGCAAGGAGCTCGTCGCCCGAGCCTGCCACGACGCGTCGCGCCGGCCAGATGGGCCGTACATCGCGGTCAACTGCGGCGCCATCCCCCGCGAGCTCGTTGAATCCGAGCTCTTTGGCGCGACGGCCGGCGCGTTTACGGGGGCCCGAGCACGAGACGGCCACTTCGCCCGGGCCCACGGAGGGACCCTCTTCCTCGACGAGGTCGGTGAGCTCCCGCGGGCGGCCCAAGCCGCGCTGCTGCGCGTCCTCGAGACCGGCGAGGTCACCCCGCTTGGAGCAGACCGGACGCGTCGAGTCGATGTCCGGGTCGTGACGGCGACGCATCGTGACATCGCCGTGATGGTCGAGGCGGGCGAGTTCCGTCGAGACCTGCTGCATCGGATCGCGCCCCTCGTGCTTGAGGTCCCACCGCTCCGCGCGCGCGTCGAGGACATCGCGCGGCTCGCCGAGCACTTTCTGGGGGGCACTGGGCTGCGAGTCAATCCCGCTGGGCTCCGCGTGTTGCACCGCCACCCGTGGACGGGCAACGTCCGGGAGCTCCGCAATGTCCTGCTGCGCGCCCGCGCCGCCCATGCGCTCGACGACGACGCGGACATCGAGACGCTCGAGCCGCGCCATCTGGGGCTGACGCATCCCCGCCCCGAGTCAGACTCGGTCCCCGCCTCGACAACTTCCGTGCGCAGCCTCCAGCCTCTGCGGGAGGTCATCACGGCATACTCGCGCGCTGCCGTCGACGCGCACCAAGGCAATTTGAGAGCGGCCGCCCGCGCGCTGCAGGTGAGCCCCACAACGCTCTACCGGCATCTGCACCGCGTCGACGCCACTGAGGGCGCGCGTGGCTGAGTCGCGCTCGGTGGCTTGCGCGGCCGTGTCCCCGTCTGCTAGCAGCGGGAGCGTGAGCAAGTGGCGAAACGTCTTCATCATCGGGTGGATTGGCCTGCAGGTCGCTCTCCCGCTCAGCTACTACCTCGGGGACGATCGGTTCGATGAGCGGTTCGCGTGGCGCATGTTCTCGCCCGTTCGCCTCTCAGAGTGTCGGGTCAAGCTCGTCGATCGCACGGACGGGGCGGCGAACGCCGTCCGACCCAGCGCCGAGCTCCACGAGGTCTGGTCCAACCTGCTCTCTCGTGCGCGGGCCTCGGTCGTCCGCGCCTACGCGAAGCGGTGGTGCGAGCGACGACGCAATGCGGGTGCCGACGCGCCGGCGCTGCACGCGGAGATCGTCTGCGAGAACCCCGCTCGCAGGGGTGACCCCGCCTGCGCAGGCGCGCTCATCGCGGCGGCCTCCGGTCCATCGGGCTGCACGGTCACGCCCATCCCCCCCGAATTGAACCTCTGCGAGGTGGACCGATGAGTCGATACTTCGACGCCTTCGAGGTCTCGGCCCGACGACTCGCGGTCTTGCGCGTGCTCTTCTTCGGCCTCTTGGCCTACGACCTCTGGGCCATCTTTCTGCCTCACGCGCCCCGCTTCGGTGCAGGCGGCTTCAACGTCTCCCAAGTCCCTGCCCTCGACGCATGGTTGCCCATGCCCACGCCCGGGGTCGTCGGCGCGCTCTACCTCGCGGGAGGCCTCGCGGCCTTCTGCGCCGCGCTGGGCGTCGGAATGCGCCTCGCAGTGCCCGTCGTCACCGCATGCTACTCAGGCGTCTACTTCTGGAGCCAGAGCGACAGCTACCAGCACCACTACTTTGTCTCTCTCGTGCTCATTTTGCTCTGCTTCGTTCCGCACGGCGCGTGGCGCGGCGACGCGGGCTCATTGCGCTCTTGGGCGATGCGCCTCGTCTATGTCCAGACCAGCCTGATGTACGCGTGGACCGCGGTCACGAAGTGCGACGCCGCATGGCTCGACGGCTCTGCGATGAGCAGCCTGCTGACCTGCGAAGCGCGCCTCCATGTCCAAGCCCTCGGGAACGCGCTCGGCTGGACCGAGGCCGGCGCAGTCCGAGCGGTCTCCGCGTCCATCATGGTGGGCGAGTTCGCCGCAGCAGCGCTCGTCCTCTACCCGCCCGGTTGGACGCTCGGCCTCTTCGTCATTCCGCTCTTCCACGCGGGGGTCGAGTACCTCGACTTCGACATCGAGCTGTTCTCCTATTACATGTTCGCGCTGCTCTTTGCCCTGCTCCTCCCGCAGCGATGGCTCGACCGAGGCTGGGATGTGGTCGCTCAGCGCCTCGGAGGCCCGCGTCAACGGCTCTTGCGAGCCATGAACGGCGATTCAACGACGCAAGACGTTGCCACCCGGTGGCTCATCGCCGGCGCGACCGCGCTCACGACCTTCGCTCTTCTCCGCGCCCTGCCTGTGGACCGCGCGGACCTCGGCGCAGGGCTCTGCGCTGCGTTCGCCTTCGCCGTGTTCGCCCCGTGGCGCGGGAGCAGCGCCCCCGCGCGAGCGACATCTGCGCTCACGCTCATCACCGGCGCCGCCCTATGTCTGGCGGGTCTCGCCCGCTCCGAGGCATTGTACGACTACCATCGCCAATGGGGTGGCTACCTGCGCCGCTCCGGTGACATCGAGGGCGCTATCGCTCGCTACGAGAGCGCGAACGCGATTCAGCACGACGCACCCGCGCGCCATGTCGCCCTCGCGAAGCTGCAGCTCAAGCGGGGCGATGTGACCGCCGCGGTACACAATGTCGACGAGGCCCTGCGTCGCGACGCGCTCGCCCTCGCTGAAGCGAACGCGCGCGCCCGCGCTGCTGAAGCGGATGCGGAGGATCACCTCGAGCTCGGCCGAGCGCACGTTCGCCTCGCGGAGAGCCTGAAGTTCGCGGCCGAGGCCTTTCCCGCAGCGGGCCGAGGGGACGACCTCGACGCGCTCAAGCGCAAGCGCGAGGTGAATCTTGAAGACGCCCGCGGTGCCTTTGAGGCGAATCTCCGCCTTGACCCGACGTGTGGTGCCGGACGCAGCGAGCTCGCGCGCTTGCGCGGCGCGGGAGACGCTGGAGAACGATGAGCCCCGAGACGTTCGCTCGCCTGCAGCGCGAGCTCGACATGCTGTACCCCGAGCCGAAGTGCGCGCTCCACTATCGGGACGCTTGGGAGCTGCTCGTCGCGACGATCCTCTCCGCTCAGGCCCGTGACGAGCGTGTGAACGCAGTCACGCCGTCCCTGTTCGCTCGTTTTCCCGACGCGCGCGCAACCGCCGCAGCTGAGCCCGAGGACCTGGTGCCGTTTATTCGGACGCTGGGCCTCTTCAACGCCAAGGCGCGCCACGTGGTGGACGCTGCTCGACAGCTCGCCAAGCGCCATGACGGCGAGGTGCCGCCCCACCTCGACGCACTGATAGCGCTCCCCGGCGTGGCGCGTAAGACGGCGCACGTCGTGCTCCAGAACATCTGGGGCATCACCGAGGGGTTCGTCGTCGACACGCACGTCGCGCGGCTCGCTGTTCGCCTCGGTCTGGTCCCCGCGACGCTCGAAGGCAAGCCTGAGAAGATCGAGCGCGCGCTCTGCGACGCGGTCCCCCGGGCTACATGGGCGCGTTTGAGCCACCAACTCATCCTTCACGGTCGCGCCGTGTGCGATGCCCGGTCGCCGCAGTGCGGGCGCTGCACGCTGGCGCCGCTGTGCCCGAGCCGCGTGGGCGGGTGATGCGGCCGACGTACCTCTTGAGCGACCTGCACTACGACGGCGTCGATGCCGCTCGAGGCGCGCGGATCATCGGCTTCTTGAAGCGACTGCGTCACGAGGCGGGCCACGTCTATCTGGTGGGCGATGTCTTTGACGTGTGGCTTGGTCATCAAACCACGGTCTACGCACCGTACTTCCCCCTGCTTCGGGCGCTGGCCGACCTCGTCGACGCCGGTGTCCGTGTCTCGCTCTTCGCGGGCAACCATGACCCGGCGCCGGGGCCGTTTCTGACCGAGCAGCTCGGCGTCGAGGTCCACACCCAGGGGGTCTGGACCTCTTTGGCCGAAAAGCGCGCGTGGATCGAGCATGGCGACGTCATTGATCCTCGCGGCGCGCGTCGACGCTGGGTCAACCGCGCGGCGCGTCACCCCGCGCTGCATCGCGTCGCGCGCGCGCTCCACCCCGACTGGACCTGGCACGTCGCGCGAGCTTACGGCTCGGTACTGGGCCACGACACCAAGTACGGTGGCCTGCCGCGGGGGCTTGTGAGCGACTACGTGCCGGCCTGCGCCCGCGCCGGCGCAGAGCTTGTGGTCCTCGGTCATTACCACTGCGCGGTCGATGTGGACGTGCGGTCTGAGCCCAGCGTGACGCGGCTCATCGTCCTGGGTGACTGGGTCCGCCACTTCACCTTCGCACGCGTCGACGAAGACGACGTCGGCCTCTTTCGCGACACGGGCGAAACGCGCCCGCCCGAGCGCCTCGGGCAGGGCGACCATCCGCCCCCCTGACCCGCGGGCGGCATTCTGCTACGGTGCGCCCTCTTGACGGCGTGCCGAGGGTGACGAGATGCGAGAGCCAGAGACGCTCTACTTGGTCGACGGTTCGGGGTTCATCTTCCGCGCGTTTCACGGCGTTCGGACGCCGATGACCGCCGTAGACGGCACCCCGACGAACGCCGTCTACGGCTTTATGCAGCTGCTGATGAACCTGCTGCGTGACCGCGACCCCGCCCATGTCGCCGTCGTCTTCGACCCGCCCGGCGGCTCGTTTCGGACCCAGCTCTACGACGCCTACAAGGCCAACCGACTCGAGCCGCCGCCCGAGCTGAGGCCGCAATTTGGCCTGTGTCGCGAGGCCACCCGCGCGCTGGGGCTCCCCGCGCTCGAGGTCCCTGCCTACGAGGCGGACGACGTCATCGGGACGCTCGCTCGCCGCTGGACCGCGACCGGCCGCGACTGCGTCATCGTGACCGCCGACAAAGACCTGATGCAGCTCGTCGATGACCGGACGCGCCTGTGGGACGGCAAAGAGCGCGAGGTCCGGCGTGCCGAGGTGCTCGAGCGCTTCGGCGTCCCCCCCGAGCGCGTCGTCGAGGTCCTGGGGCTCGCGGGCGACACCTCCGACAACATCCCTGGCGTGCCCGGCATCGGTGAGAAGACCGCCGCGCTCCTCCTCGCCGAGTTCCCCTCTCTCGAGGCGCTCCTGCAGGCCGCGCCGTCGATGAAGGGCAAGCGGGGCGAGAACCTCGTCAAGCACGCAGACGACGCTCGCCTGTCGATGCGCCTCGCGACCATCGAGTGCGCGGTGCCGATCGACGTCGTCCTCGATGCGCTGGAGCGCAAGCCCCCCGACCCTGCGCCCCTCGCCGACTTTCTTGAGCGTCTGAACTTTCGACGCTTCGCGCGCGACCTCGGGCTCGACAAGGCCAAGTCAGCGAGCCCCGGCGGCGTCGACCGGACCCGCTACCGCTGCGTGACCGACTTGGAGACGCTCGACCGTGTCGTCGAGGCGATTCGCGCCGCGGGCCACTTGTCGTTGGACCTCGAGACGACGGGCCTCGATACGCTGACGTGCAGCATTGTCGGGTTCGCGCTCGCGTGGGCCGAGGGCGAAGCTGTCTACGTGCCCGTAGCGCATGACTATCCCGGCGCGCCGGCGCAGCTCGATAAACGCACAGTGGCCGAGCGCCTGCGGCCGCTCATCGAGGACCCGGCGTTCCCCAAGTCTGGGCAGAACGTCAAGTATGAGGCCCAAGTCCTTTCACGGGACGTCGGCATCGCTTATCGCGGGGTTGTGGGCGACGCGATGCTCGCGGCCTACCTTTTGGACTCGGGGCGTCGCAGCTACAGCCTCGATGCCCTCTCCGCCGACTTCATTGGCCACACGATGCTGGGCTTTCAAGAGGTCGCGGGTGCGGGCGGCGGCAGCGGCAACGACGCCCGCTTCGCGCGGGTCGACGTGACCACGGCGACCCAGTACGCCGGCGAGGATGCGGACGTCGCGCTGCGACTCAACCGCCTGCTCGCGCCTCAGGTCGAGGCCGCTGGGATGGGGCCACTCTACACGCAAGTCGAGCTGCCTTTGGCGCAGGTGCTCGGGCGCATGGAGCAGCACGGGATTCGGCTCGACGCCCTGATGCTCCGTACGCAATCGCTGAGCTTTGAGCGCCGCATCCTGGAGCTCGAGGCCGCAGCTCAGCAAGCGGCCGGCGTCGCCTTCAACCTGGGCAGCCCGAAGCAGCTCGCCGAGGTGCTCTTCGAGAAGCTCGGGCTCCCGACGGGAAAAAAGACCAAGACGGGATACTCCACAGACGAGGACGCCCTGCTCGCGATCAAGCACCTGAGCGACGTCCCCCGCCTCGTTCTGGAGTGGCGACACCTGACCAAGCTGCGCGGCACGTACCTCGACAAGCTGCCCGCGTTGATCCATCCGCGGACCGGGCGACTCCACACGTCCTTTCGGCAGACGGTCGCCGCGACCGGGCGCCTGTCGAGCAGCGACCCCAACCTGCAAAACATCCCGATCCGCACGCACGAAGGTCGCGAGATCCGCCGAGCGTTTGTGGCCGAGCCGGGGTGGCGCTTGGTGAGCGCAGACTATAGCCAGGTCGAGCTCCGCGTGCTCGCCCACTTCTCCGACGATCCGGGCCTCATGTTGGCGTTTCAGCAGGACGCCGACATTCACGCCCGGACCGCGGCCGATGTATTCCAGGTACCGCTCGCCGACGTGACCTCGGACCAGCGCCGACAGGCCAAGGCCATCAACTTCGGCCTGATGTACGGCATGGGCGCCTTTCGGCTCGCGAACGAGCTGGGCATCGACCAGCGCCACGCGAAGGGCATCATCGACCGCTACTTCGAGACGTACCCCGGCGTGCGACGCTACTTCGACGAGACAATCGAGCGCGCGCGTGTCGACCAGCGCGTCACCACGCTCTGGGGGCGCGTGCGCCACCTGCCTGACCTCGCGTCGAGCCAAGTCACGACGCGACAAGCGGCGGAGCGGGTTGCGATCAACACGCCCATTCAGGGAACCGCCGCTGACCTCATCAAAGTCGCGATGGTCAAGCTCGACGCCCGGTTGACCGCGGAGCGCCTGCAGACGCGGATGATATTGACTGTGCACGACGAGCTGGTGCTCGAGGCGCCCGAGGCCGAGGTCGACACGGCGGTGCGCTGTGTCCGCGAGGAGATGGAGGGCGCCGCGTCGCTGCGAGTGCCGCTCAAGGTCGAGGTCGGCGTCGGTCAGAACTGGGCCGAGATCCACTGAGGCGACATGAAGAAGCAGCCCAACGACGAGCCGGTCGCCGCCGACGACGGCGCGCAGAAGATTGTACAGCTCGAGAGCGTCGTCGCTGCGCAGCAGCGTCGACTGAGCGGCATGGTCACCATCGCGGGGACGCTCGCCCGGAGCCGTGATCCCAAGCGGGCCATGCGCGCCATCGTCTCCGAAGTGTCCGCGCTCCTCGACGCAGAGCGGACCACCATCTACGAGTATCGGCGCGACGAGCAGATGCTCAAGGGCATCGCCGTTCAGGGTGAGACGAGCATCGAGGTCGGCGTTCCCGTTGGACAAGGCGTCGCTGGCCTCGTGGCGGCGAACGGGCGCTCCATCAACCTCAAGGACGCATACTTGCACCCCGCGTTCGACCCACGGTTTGACAAGGCGACGGGCTACCGCACCCGGTCGATGCTGTGCGTGCCGATGACCACGCCTGGCGGGGACTTGGTCGGCGTGGTGCAGGTCATGAACAAGCGGGACGACTACTTTACCCGCGATGACCAGTTCCTGCTCGAGGCGCTCGCGACGCAAGCGGCGATTACGCTGAGCGCCCTGCACCTGCAGGTGCGCCTCGACGCAAAGAACATCGAGCTACAAGAGCTCGCCAGCGACCTCAAGCAGCGCGTCGCCGAGCTTGAGCTCTTGCACGCGATTGAACTGCGCATGGCGGACGCCCCCGACGTGCAGACCTTGTGCGGCCGCGTGCTCTCGGAGTCGGCGGCCGTCGTCAAGTGTGAAGCCGCCGCGGTCTTCCTCCCCGACGACCATGACGTCGGTCCGGTCTATGTCGCCGGGCCAGCGGACGGGCTCGGCCTGTACACCATGCCGCGCGTCGAGGTCGGCGAGGGCACGCTCGGACGCGCGGCAGGCCGAGGCGTCAACGTGCTCGCCACCCGAGCCGAGGCCGCGCCTGAGCACGTGGACGAGCATGCCGACGACTACGCCGAGCCGAGCTTGGGTCGTGGTCAGCCGTTCGACGCGCGCGACGTCTTGGCAGTCCCCCTGCACGATGGCGAGACGGCGCTCGGGGCGTTCGCGTTGGTCAACCGACGCGGCTTGCATCGCCGCCGCCGCGAGGACGACGAGCAGCTCGCCGAGCTGATCGCGGCACAGCTTGCGCGGGGTGTGGCGCGTCTGCGCGAGCGACAATCTGCGCGCTCTCGAGACCGATTGATGACGATCGGCCAAATGCTCTCGGGCGTGCTCCATGACCTGCGGGGCCCGATGGCCGTGATCAGCGGCTACAGCCAGCTCATCGCCGACCAAGAGGACCTCGACGAGCGCATCGAAATGGCGGGGGCGATTCGTCGCCAGGTCAGCCTGTTCAACGACATGACGCGCGAGGTCATGTCCTTTGTCCGCGGCGAGCGCACCGTGTTCTCGCGGCGCGTCTACCTCAGCAAGTTCGTCGACCAAGTGCGCGAGCTGAACCTCCAAGAGTTTCAGGAACATGGCATCGACTTCGTGGTCCAAAACGAGTCCGCGACTGGCCTCGGCTTCTTCGATGAGCCCAAGATGCTCAGGGTCGTGACCAACATCGCCCGCAACGCTCGCCAGGCGATGTCCCCGCCAGGGCGCTTCTGCTGGCGCATCGTCGACATGGAGGAGGGCGGCACCTTGTTCGAGCTCAGCGACACAGGCCCGGGCATTCCTGAGGCCATCCGCGATCGGCTCTTCGACGCCTTCACGACCTCGGGCAAGGAGGACGGCACCGGGCTTGGGCTCGCCATCGTGCGGCGAATCGTCGAAGACCACGGCGGGACGGTCTCATTCACGACCGCGCCGGGCGAGGGCACAACGTTCTTCGTTCGCTTGCCCGCGCCCGCATCGCCGGAGAAGGCGTCGTGAGGGTCGCTGCCCTGTGCCTCGTATCCGCGCTGGTCGCCTGCGGGACTCCGGCCGAAACACCGGCCCCGACGCCGGCAGCGACGGTGGCTCCCTTGTCCGAGCGCGCTGCAGAGCGCGCGTCCGAAGCGCCACCGAGCGCCCCGCCCTCCATGGTCACGGCGGAGACCCTGGGTTCCGGCACCCCCGAGCAGATGCAGTCACTCAACCTCGCGACCGCGCTGTTCAACGAGGGCAAGCTGCGCGAGGCGGAGGATGGGTACGCGAAGGCTGCGGAGGGCCCTGTGAACGGGACGTCCGTCTCCGCGCGCCTGGCCCTCGCAGACCTGTGGGCCTCCCGTGGCGCACATGATAAGGCAGGGCCGGCATTCGAGCGCTTGCTGGACGACGCTCGACTGATCGCCGAGGTGCAGATGGTGGCAGGCCGATACTTTGCCTCGCAGGGCAAGGACGCGAGCGCGCGCCACGCCCTCGAGGCCGCGCTCGTCCTTCAACCCGACCTGTTGCCTGCGCTCTCGCTGCTCGGGATCGTTCAGGCGCGTTCGGGTCGCGCTGCAGAGGGCGCCCAGACACTCGCCAAGTACGAGGCGCGCTTAGAGCGTTACGTCCGCGCCGTCTCGGACATGACCACCCCGCCCGGGGACCGCATTGAGGCCATCAAGCTCCTCTCGACCGTCGTCGATGAGCGGTGCGTGACCGCCCTGATCCGAGCGCTCCGCGACCCTGTGCCGCATGTTCGTCTGGTCGCCGCGCAGTTCCTCGCCGAAGAGGACGACCCTGCAGCGCTGACCGCGCTCGCCGAGTCCGCGCTGTCCGAGGCCGACCCCGAGTCCCGAATCGCGATGGCGCTCATCTTCAAGCGCGCGCGCGACCGTGCGATCGCCGAGACTGCGGCGCCTCCTCCATCGATGCCGCCCCCTGCGGCGCCGTCTGCCCGCTGAGTCCGTCCATGAACACCGTGACCCTCACCCTCGCCCTCAACTCCGACGCCGCGCTGTCTGTCCGCTTCGACTCCGGCGCTGCACTCTTCGAGGCGCGCGTCGACGGTGACGCGCTCCTCGCGACGAGCGACATGGCGGACGCCTTCCGGCTCGGGGCTGCGCCCCCGGGGGTCGTTCGCGCGCTCACGTCGACGATGTCTGCTGTGGTCTTCGCAGGCGAGGTGGGTCCCGAGCTCCGGCAATCGCTCAGCCAGCCCGTTGAAGTGACCCTCTTGCTCGAGGTCGACGCCCGACTCGCGGCGTGGCCGTGGGAGTTGGGGCTGGGCGAGGCGGCGTGCACAGTCCGCGTCTCGGGCAAGCCGCGCTCGAGCGACGCGACGACGCTGAAGGCGACGCTCGCATTTGGCGGCGCCGGGCAGGGTCGCGGTGATGCGGTGATCGCCGCCACGCGCGCGCTCGGCCGCAAGCATGCCTTGGACATCACGCCCTTGCCGCACGCGACGGGCCCGGCCCTTCGGCGAGCGCTTGAGACGGGCGCTCTGCTCGTGCACCTCGAGGCTCAGGCCGAGGAAGAGACAGTTCAGCTCGACGACGGTGCCGTTCCGATCGAGCGGCTCGGCATCAGCGCGTTCACGTGGCTGGTCGTCCTGTGGGCGTCTAGGCTGACGCCCTCGGCGCCGCTCAAACTGCGCGCTCAAGGCGCGGGCGTGTTGGTGTCCCTTCAGGCGCCCCTCGACCTCGCCAGCAAGGGCATCTTCATCCGAGAGTTCTATCGCGGCCTGAGCGCAGGCGCACCTGTGGCAGAGGCGGTGCATCGCGCACGCCGGGCGCTCGCAACGGCGCTTGGGCCGGAGACGGGCCTCTGGGCCGCCCCCGTGGTCCACACGGCGCCCGCGAGCGCGGACGCCCCTGCGCCGGCGCTCGTGCCCTTCCCACCGCCCATCACGCACGCCGCCCCTGCACCGGTACGCCCAACGACGCTGCTCGCCGACAGTCGCGCCGCCCGGTGGGGCCTGAGCTGGCCGCAGACCTGCGCGGTGTTCATCTACGACACGCTGCGCGCGCTGAGCGACCTGACGTCACCGTCCGAAGCAGAGGCGCGCGTCGAGGTGCTGCGTGCTCTGGGTGGCCAACTCACGCTGACCGAGAGCGCACCGGAGGCGGGCTCACCCGAGGAGAAGACTCGCTGGCTCGCGGACCGCCTCCTCGCGTCCCTTGTTCGCGAGGACGCTCCGCTCGTGACGCAGGTCGCCGCCGGAGATGCCCCCCACGCACACCGCGTCGCCGAGGCCTACGGGGTCGCGCCCGACCTCGTCCTTCGACTCTGCGGCGCACTTGAGCGCGGCGTGCCCGTGGCACTGACGGGCCTCGACTGGCCGCGCCGCGCCGACCTCTTGCGAGACGTCGCGGGGCTCATCTTTGGCTACGGCGCGCTCCCTGTCCCGAATGAAGACATGTCCGTCTGGTTCGACGACCTCGTCGCGCTCCACTGGGTCCGAGAGCAGCTCGATCCCCTCAACTTGGTCCCCGCGTCGCTCCCGGGGCGCGCCCCGCTCATCGGCCGGTCAAGCGACGGTGCGTTCTGTGTGCACCGAGGTGTCTGGGCCCTGCTTGAGCCGCGCAACGCGCCTCAGCTCGATGCAGCCCTCGACCTGGTCGCAGCGACCGCGCGCGGTGCGCGGTTGAGCCGCGGCCACGACCAGCGCCCGCGGCGCCTGCCCATCCCGCAGGACTTTCGCGTGGTGCTGTCCGTGGACATGCTCCCCGCAGGTTGGCCCACGACGTTCGCGCAGATTCATCTGTCGGGCGCGTCTGCCGTCAGTTGAACTGACGAACACTCCGAAGCACCTGGCTGTAGGGGTCGAAGCCCGTGAATTCGACGACGGTCCCCAGCGCGCTGTCGACGACGTAGAGGCGGTCGTCGACGGGCAGCCAGCGCAGGTCGCGCGGCAGTACCAGCGACCCGGACAGGGAGCGCGTCGCGAGCCCCGGGGTCGTGTCAAAGGTGATCGACGTGTCGATCTGGTACGGCGACCGCCCCGCAGGGATCCCGAGCGCGGCCGCGCCCGAATCGGAAGGCGCCTGCAGGTAACCCAGCGTAAAGCGGAACCACTCGTTCTCGAAGGGCACCCCGAGGGCCACACGACCGGACCGGCTCGCCCGCGCAGGCGCGGCCGCGCACAGCCCATCGCGGTTGACCCACGGATGCCGCAGGCCGGTGCGGTCGCCCGTCAGCAGCCACGAGTCGTTCGCCGCGCGGATCTTGTAGAGGACGAACTGCGCAGCACACGCGGCGACCGGCACCGGCGGCGCGGGCGGGATGGTCGGGAACGTCATGAACGCGTCCTTCGGGACCATCGCTCCATAGCTCGTCCGCTCAGGCTCTCCAGGCAGACCCGCGCCCAGGGTCAGGCTATGCGCCGTAAGCGCGCGCACCGTGTATCGGAGGGGTTCCCGAAAGCGCGCGACGTCACGCTGCGTGTCAGCGCGGTTGATCAGGTCGCGACACACCGCAGGGAGGTCCGCTGCAGAGTCAATGATCGGCACGAAGCGGTCGACCAGGACGACGTCACCGACCTCGACGCCCAAGCGACAGAAGTCCCGGTCGTAGTCGACCATGCGCCACTCGACCGCGCGGCCCCCCCGCTCTACGACGCCTGCGTGCTGACCGGACCGGCTCTCACTCCCGGGGAGCGTTCCCTCGTAGGCGAGTGTAAACCGGTCGGACGGGAGTCGCTCCGGGTCGTCTTCGATGACCGTCACGCCTTGAACCGTGCCCACGGACGTCGCGGTGCGCGCGCGCGCGTCCTCAGGCGACTCGGGGGCACCCGTCGCATCACGGCCGACCGGGACGCAGATGCCGGGCGCGTCGTTCGCGGACGGTGTCCGGCAAAGCGCCGGATGAACTGAAGCGTCGTATTGAATCCCCGAAGCTGCGCCGACATTGAGCGAAGGCGCCGCGAGGAGCCGATTTGTCCGCGTCGCTGCGGTCGTCAGCGGGTTGCTTTGCGCGTTGAGCAGCCGCCGCCCGCCCGAAACGACCACTGTCGGATCGACCAGCCCGCGCGGGCTGACATCCGTTTCGCTGACGATCAGCTCAAGGGGCGTACCGGGGCTATCGGCCCGCCCCACATCACTCTCGACGAGCGCGGGGAGCGGCAGCGGCAGCAACCCGAGCGGCACACGTCGAGCGAGCTTGCCGACCTGGTCGGCGCTGAAGACACGTCCCCCCGTCGCGGACACCCAGGCGTCGAGAGAAGGCACCCGCCATGCGCGCCCCTGCGCGACGACATAGAAAGCGGCCACGACGAACGGGTCCTCGCCCTGCCCCGCGCCTTCGTTGCGAACGATGTGCGCGAAGACCGGCCGACCCGCTGCATCGACGACGGGCATCGGCGCCGTCACCTCGACGCTCCGCAGGGTCGCGTCCGCGTCCGTCAAGAGCAGCGACGTGCCCGACTCAGTGTGCCGCGCAACGACCGTCTGCGCCCCCGAGGGCAGGTCAATCCGGCGCAGCGCCACCGGCGCGGACAGCGGGTCATCGTCCCCGACGTCGATCCCGAAGAGCGTGCCCGTCTCCCGGTCCACAGCGTAGACGCCCATCCCGAGCTGCCCGCCGCCCAGGTCGTAGCGGGCCACAGCCACGGCCGCAGGGCCCGCGCTCGACCGCCCCCCCGCCTCGCTGGAATCCGCGGCGAACGCGCAATCCGGGTCCTCTCCGAAGTCGATCAGCCCATCCCCGTCGTCGTCGGCGCCGTTCGCGCACTCTGCTCGCGCCTCGAAGGCGAAGCGGCGCGCGGCGGAGAGGAACCGACAGCCGGGGTCGAGCGCGTCCGCGAGGCCGTCACCGTCGTCATCTTCGCCGTTCGCGCAGGGCGACGCCTCATCGCCGCCCTCATCGGGCAGCGCGACCGCGAGCCGGGCGTCGGCCGAGGCGCAGTCCTCGTCGTCTAGGTCCGAGAGGCCGTCGCCGTCGTTGTCTTCCGCGTCGTCGCACTGCTCCACGGCGCAGGCAGGGTCATCGCCGTCGGCGCGCCCATCGCCATTGTTGTCGAGGCCGTCGTTGCAGGTCGAGAGTTCCCGCCCCCGCTCGTCGTCGTCCTCTTCGTTCGCGCAGTCGGGGTCCGCGCGGTCCGCCAAACCATCTGCGTCGTTGTCTCGCCCGTCGCTGCATGCGGGCACGGGGCCTTCCCACGACGCGCCGTCGACGCAGTCGGGGTCGTCCGCATCGACCAAGCCATCGCCGTCGTCATCGACGCCATCGTCACATCGCGCGATGCGAGGGCACACAGGCGGTCGCCCGGCTTCCCAGCGCAGGCCTGCGGCACAGTCTGCGTCTGCCATGTCGACGTCACCGTCGCCGTCGTCGTCACGCCCATTCGCGCAGACCCCCGCGGTCCGCAGGTCAAGCACGTCGGCGAGATAGCCGTCGGAGCAAGGGCCCCCAAAGAGTGACACCGTGCGCTGCCGCTCGGGCGCGCGGCGGTCGATGACTTGCACGGCCGCGGCGTCGACGTGGCCGACGACAATCACCTCGCCGTCGGGGTCAAGGCCAATCGGACCAGGGCGCGGCGCGTCGCCCCCCGTGGGTGCCCCCTGCTCGTCGACCGCGGCGAGCGTGATCCGGCGAATAATCGCACGCTCACCGTCGACCTCGATGCCCTCACGGGCCGGGCGCAGCGCCTCAAGCGCGTCGAGCGAGACTTCCAGGATTTCGCCGCTCAACGGCGCCGTGATGTACGCGACTGGCCGCCGCCTCGTCACCTCTCCTCGAGCCCTCGTCGCGGTCTCCGGAGGGTCTGTCCACGCCTCAAGCAGCGGCGAGACGCCCAAGTCCACGATATAGGCGACGGACACATCGTCGTTCCGTACGACGGAGAGTGTGCCCGTCGACGTGTTCACCGTGAAGACGAAGCGCCCCTCGGGGTCGGCTTCGACGTCGCCGACCAAGTCGTCCACGTAGACGCTCGTAGTCCCGGGAATCGACGTATCGACGTCCAAGATGCGGTGCTCATCCGTCAGGTCCAGAAGCGCCACCTCGCCGCGTCCGCTGGCGCCCACGTAGCCCCGCACAAGCCCCTGTCCCGCGGGTTCGCACGCGGTCGAGTTCTGCTCATCCGGATCCCAAGCGGGGATCCAGTCACCCGTGGCGTCGGAGCGCAGCGGCGCACAGACGCGCGCCAGTCCTTCGCCCGAGCACTCGGCGAGCACGCGCTTGACGGTGACCTCTTCGAAGCCGGCCAGCCCCGTGACGCACCCCGGGTCATCGCCATCCGTCAGCCCGTCGCCGTCGTCGTCGGCGTCGTTTCTGCACACATCGGCCAGTGCCTCGCCCGTCGAGGGGGGCGCGACACCGTTTGTGCCGGTCTGCGGTGCGCAGTCGTCGTCCTCTGCGTCTTTTAGCCCATCACCGTCGTCGTCGAGGCCGTTCGCGCACGGGTTCGTCTCGCCCGGGCCGGTGAGCAGAGCGCGGCAGGCACACTCGACCCGACCGAGCTGGTCGATGCGACGCTCGTCTCCCTCGCCGACCCAGCGGGTGCAGCCGCATCCCTCGAGCGGCAGGCCGGAGACTGTGCCCGTGGCTGCGTCCTGAGTCGCGACGCAGCGGAACGCCAAGCGCTGCGGTTCGTCGATGACGGTGCGCGACGGCAGTGAGGGGGCGTCGCAGGCGGTCAAAGGCGCGCCAACGAGCGCCGAGAGAAGCATCGAGGCTGAGAGTCGCGTCCGCATTAACGCACCGTCGCTACGACGCTGAACCGACGCGTCGAGCGTGGATCGACGTCGATGACCGTCAGGGTGTGGTCTCTAAAGTTGGCGACCCAAGCCTGCAGGCGCCCCGCAGCGTCGGGCATCAACACAATGTCATGTGGGCCACGTCCCGTGTCGATCTGCGCAACCACAGTCATCAATGAGGGGTCGACGACAACGACGCGGTCATCGTCGAAGGCCGACGCGTACACGAGGCCCTCTCCGAGCTCAGCGACGGCATCGCCCACAGCGCCCAAATCGGGGCCGCCGGGCGCAGCGCGCTCGCCCGAGCGCAGGCCCGCGACCCTGACCACATTGGGCCCTGCCCCGAGAGGCACGGCCGCGAGCAGGTTGTGCGGCGGCCGACCTCGAGGACCGACCGAGGTCTCAAACACGCGCAGCGATGCATCGGAGTTGCTCGCCACATAGAGCCGCGTCCCGTCGGCCGAAAACGCGAGCCCGCGCGTCCGTCCGCGCGTCGGTTCGCGGTCGACGATGAGGGCGCCACGCTCCTCCATGCGACAGTCCTCGGGGCTCACGCGCCCCAGCTCTCCTCGGTCAAGCGGATCGAGAAGCTCGACGGTCGAGATCGCTTGCCCGAAACGGTCAGAGACGTACGCCCAGCCCAAGGTCGGGTGACGCGCCACGCTGCTCGCGCCGCCCGCCAACCCCAAGCGGCAGATGCCGCGCAAGGCGGGCGCGTTCGAAGCCGCGTCGGCGCGTGCACCGATCGACCAGCGCGAGAGCTCGCCGCGCTCGACGTGGCTCAGAAAGAAGCCGCTCCCATCCAAAGCAAGGCTATAAGGGTCCCCACCCAGCGCAGGCCGGTCGGTCAGGCCGTCGAAGCGTACGACGCGATGCGCATCGTCACAGCGGCCATCGGCTCCTTGCCCGCAGCGCAGGTGTCCTGCGCCGTCTCCCGCAGCCGCATCGACCTCAAAGGCCGTCAAAGCGTTGTCCTCGCGCGTGACGAGCAAGGCCTGAACACTCGGGGTCACCGCAGGCCGCCCGTCGTCGAGCGCGAGTGTCGCCTCGGGTCCTCCGGGCAGCTGCGCGCGCGGTGACACCCGCGCGCCCTCCATACCGGCAGCGGCCGCGGGCCGGCAGGCAGCGTCGACACACCGCCACCTGACCTCGAGTCGCGCTTCGGCGTCTCGCTCGAGGCGTGGCACTCGCCAGAAGGCCTCGCCACCGTTCACACCGGCGCGCAGCGGCGCCTCATCCGGTCCCACCCCGGTCGCCGTGGGCGCCTCAAGCGCGTCGGGGACCGCGACGCGGACAATGACCTCCTCGGCGTCCCTGGCGCCGCGGTTCCGGACCGTGAACGCGACAACCGATGTCTCCCCCTCGGACGTTAGCTCCAGCGCGCCGCGCACAAGCTCAGGGCCGCCGCCCCGAGAGACCACGAGCTCGCCGGCGAAGAGCGCGGTCCGCACCGTCGCTTGCGGGAGCACGCGGCGTGTCCACGTGTCGATGACCGTGACGGTGCCCGCGTTGTAGCGCCGGTCGAAGCCGGCGTTCGCCACATACAAGTAGCGCCCGTCCGGATGCGCCGCGAGGCCTACGGGGAAATAGAGCGCGTCATCCGGAGGCGAGATGCCGGTCTCTTCAACGCCGCACCCCGCGCCGGCCCATACGCCGACCGCCATGCACAACGCGCGCAGCGCGCTCGTGCTCTTCATTCGTAGGACTCCCTGGGCTGGTCATGGACGGCGGCCTGCGCGGCAGCGAGCCGGGCGACCGGGACATGGTGAGCGGGGCACGACACGTAGTCGATGCCGAGCCTGTGGCACAGCTCCACGCTCGCGGGGTCGCTGATCTGGCCCCCCGTGAGACCGCATACGAGGCTGGGGCGAACGCGTCGACCGCGCTCAATCGCCAGCGCGATGAGGGAGCCGACACCGTCCCGATCGAGCGTGACGAACGGGTCGGCCCGCAGCACGTCGTGCTCAAGATAGAACGGCAAGAAGCGGCTCGCGTCGTCCCTGTGTGTGCCGAACGTCGTCATCGTGAGGTCGTTCGTCCCGAACAAGAAGAAGTCGGAGACCGGCGCCAATTGGTCCGCGATGAGGCACGCGCGCGGCACTTCGATCATGGCGCCGATCATGCATTCGATCGGCGCCGCGCCGCGCTCGCTGCACACGCGCGCGACGTGGGACTTGATGCGGCGTCGTAGGCGCGACATCTCCTCGGCCGCGACGACCATCGGGATGACGACCTGCAGATTCGGCTCGTGTCCCACGTCAAGAGCCGCCTCGACAATCGCCCGAATCTGGACCTCGTAGACTTCGGGGAACGTAATCCCGAGGCGGCACCCCCGGTGCCCGAGGACCGGGTTCTCCGGCTTGAGGGTGCGGACCTTGTAGACGAGGACGTCCAGTGGCGTGCGCAGGCGGTCGGCGACTTGCTCGAGTTCTGCGGGGATCTCGGTCAAAAACTCATGGAGCGGCAGGTCGAGGAGTCGAATCGCGATGGGGCGACCGCCGAGCGCGGCGAACATCGCGCGGAAATCCTCGCGCTGAATCGGCAGAATCCGGTCGAGCGCCGCGCGCCGCGCGCCGTCATCGTCGGCGAGGATCATCTCGCGCACGAAGTCGATGCGCTCGCTGTCGAGGAACATGTGCTCCGTGCGGCACAGGCCGATGCCCTCGGCGCCGTTCTTGAGCGCCTCTTCGACCTCGAGCACCGTGTCCGCGTTCCCGCGAATGAAGACCCGACGGCGGGCGTCCGCCCAGCTCATCAAGGTCTGAAACGCCGCGGGGGGATCGGCGGGGCTCGTCGCCGCCTCACCGAGGATCACCTCGCCGCTCGTTCCGTCGAGCGTGAGCCACGTGCCCGCCTCGACGACGAGGTTCTGCTCGCGCACGACGAAGCGGCCTTGCCGCTCGTAGATCGTGATGTCTGCGCAGGCGGTCACGCAGCAGCGACCCATCCCCCGCGCGACGAGCGCTGCGTGGCTCGTCATGCCGCCCCGCGCAGTCAGCACGCCGACCGCTGCGCGCATCCCCGCCAGATCTTCCGTCGAGGTCTCCTGACGCACCAGGATGACGCGCTCGCCTGCCTCCGCGCGACGGACCGCCTCGTCCGAGTCGAAGACCGCGACACCCGAGACCGCACCCGGGCTCGCCGGCAATCCGCGGCCGATGACGCGACGACGCGCGTGCAGGTCAACGCTCGGGTTGAGGAGGCGCTGCAGACGCGGCGGTTCGACGCGGCAAAGCGCCTCGTCTCGGGAGATCGTCCCCTCCTCCGCCATCTCGACTGCGATGCGCACCGCGGCGCGCACGGAGCGCTTCGCCTCCCGCGTCTGGAGCATCCACAGCCGGCCACTTTCGACCGTGAACTCAAGGTCCTGCACGTCGCGAAAATGACGCTCAAGCAGTGAAGAGACCCGCTCAAGCTCGGCGAGCGCCTGCGGGAGTTCGTCCTCCATGGCGCGCGCGTTCGGCTGGTCGGAATGAGCGTCTTGCCGGAGCAGGGGCAACGGCGTAATGGCGCCGCGCACGACATCCTCGCCCTGCGCATTCAGCAAGTACTCGCCGAAGAGGCGACGCTCGCCAGTGTTGGGGCAGCGCGTGAAGGCGACGCCCGTCGCCGACCGCGCGTCTCGATTGCCAAAGACCATCGCCTGGACGGTAACCGCCGTTCCCAAGCGCGGGTCGATGCCGTTTTGCTCTCGAAACTGGACAGCTCGGCGGTTGTTCCAGGACCGAAAGACGCCCGCGATCGCGGCCTGGAGCTGCGCACGCGGGTCAAGCGGAAACGGTGCGCCGGTCTCTGCCTCGACGAGCTTGAGATACGCCTGCGACAGCCCTTCGAGCAGGTCCGGAGAGTCCGCGTCGAGGCCCAAGTCTCGGGCCTCGGCCAGCAGCGACCGACGTGTGCTCGTAAACAGGTCGGGGTCGACGTGCAGGACGACGGGCGCGAAGTTCTCGATGTACCGACGCCACGTGTCGAGCGCGAACCGGCGGTCGCCCGTCCGCCGCGCGAGGCCCTCGACCACTGAGGGGGCGAGCCCGACGTTCAGGACCGTGTCCATCATCCCCGGCATGGAGACCGCGGCGCCTGAGCGCACCGAGACCAGGAGCGGGCGGTCAGGGTCGCCGAAGCGTTCGCCGCGCAGCCGCTCGATGTGCGCGAGGCCATCGTCGAGCTGTTGGGTCACGGCCGCGAGCGCGGCGTCACCGTGCGCAAAGTACGCGAGGCAGGCCTCGGTCGGCAGCGTGAACCCCGGCGGCACAGGGATGCCGAGGCGCGCCATCTCAAGGAGCCCTGCGCCCTTGCGGCCCAGGCGCGCGACGGCGTCCTCGACCGGCAGGTCCTGCCCTGTCCCGAAGGTGTGGATGCGCATGCGGTCCTGGGCCCTCAAGCTGAGCGCGCCGTCTTACCGGATGTAGGCGGGGCGGTCAATCGACCCCCGGCCACGGATGGCTGCCCCGATTTGCGCAGTCTGCATTCTGACAGTATCCTACATGTAGAAACTTTCAGGAGATCTCATGCGCCATCACACCCTGCACGGACTGCTCGCGCTCATGACATCGTCGACGTTGACCGCGTGCGGCGATGGACGTCACTTCGAGCATGAGCCGATTGAGGCGCCGCAGAGCGCACCGAGCCCTGAGGCAGCCCGTGGCTCGAGCGGCGCGGAGCCCCCGCAAGCACCCGCCGTGGTCGCGCGCGGCCTGAGCGTCGATGAGGTCATCAACAACGGCCTCCGGTTGGAGGTCCAGGCGCTCCAGTGGGGCGATGAGGGCGCCATCGAGCTCCTGCTCGGCGCCGCGGACTCGACGCGAGACGACGCGGTCGTAGGGATCAGCGCGGGCAACCTTGAGTTCGCGGAAGACGGCGTCGACCTCGGGACGGAGGCGCTCTTCACCGTCGAGCGGGAGCGCGCACTTCATGTTGCGCTCGTCCTCGACACGTCGAAGAGCATGGTCGAGGCAGGCGCGGACGCCGCGCTGCGGGACGCTGCCCGTGGCTTGGTCGACGCGCTGCCCCCGCTGTCACGGATCGCCGTCGTCCCTTTCGCGACGCGCTACGAGACACGCGTAGGCTTCACGAGCGACAAGGCCGAGGTCCTCGATGCGCTCGAGACCCTGTCGCCGCCGCTCGACCAGAGCGGTCAGTTCACGAACTTGTGGGGCGCGCTGGTGCACGCCGCCGACGCGCTCGAGGGCGCGGCCGAGGCGAGCCCAGGTGGGCGCGCCGTCGTGGTCTTCACGGATGGTCAGGACAATGTGGCCGAGGCGAACACAGACGACGCTGCAGCTCAATTGCAGGCCGCGGGCGCCACGCTCTACGCGGTTGGTTTGGGGGAGCACCTCGACCGCGACGCGCTGACGTCGCTCTCCGGCGCCCAGCGATTCGCTGAGACCACTGACCCCCAAGCACTCGGCGGTCTCTTCGACGACATCGGGGCACGCTTGAGTGAGCTCGCCCGCATTCGATACATCACCCCGAAGCAGAGCGGTGAGCACGTCTTGGACGTCAAGGTCTCCGACGGCCCTCGCTCAGCGCGCGTGCGCCTGCGGTTCGACCTGGGCTAAGCCTCGGGCTCGGTCTTCGCGCTTCGACTCGAGCGTCGGGGACGCCGCGGCTCATCAGCGCGCTTCACGCGCACGCCCGCCTTGACCTCTGGCTTGATGGCGGGCCCGCCCTGCGCAGCCTTCTCGTTCGGGATGAAGCGAACCTCGGTCACAATTTCGAACGAGACGCTCGTCAGGAGTTTCTGCAGCTCGGCGCCGATGTCGACCCGCTCGAGGAACTCATGGACCTCGTTCTTGACGATGCGAAAGACCTCGCCCTTGTATTCGTCGAGGCGACCCGCGACGCGGTCTCCGACCTCGCGCGCGACTGGCATTTCCTGAAGGATCTTTCGGACTTGGTCCTCAGTCGAGTCGACCACCTCGTTGCCAACATGGATTGCGCGGCGCACAACGTCGCCCACCAAGCCATCGCCGAGCTTGTCGTCTACGAGCGCCTCCGCGCCCTGGAGAATCGCCCGCCGAATGGCATCAGGGATCAACGAGTCCAAGCGCGCTCGGGGGCCACGGGGACGTTCGCTCTCGTCGGTGTCTAGGGCGTCGTTTTCGCGATCGACAGCGTGTCGAGCGTCCTCGTGAGGGGTCACCGACTTGTCCTTCATGTGCACCTCCAAAGAGTCCTTCAGTCTCTACGCACGAACGGGCGCACGCGCAACGCCTCGTGGACTTCGTCGTGAATGTCCTGCGGCGCGTTGACGTCCGAGAGGGTGAGGGCAAGCAAACGACCCCGCCCTCGAATCAGCGCCCACCGCGCAAGACAGGAGTGACCCATGTCCACGAAGTGCCGCGTCGTCCATGCCCTCGTCGCCTGCGTCTTGGCCACTCTGCCGGCGTTCGCGTCCGCGCACGGCCGCTCGGACGCGCACCGAGCGCACCGCGCACACGCCCACTATGCCGAACGAGACGCTCGAAACGACCGGCGTGATCAAGGCTCGACCCCGCGCGCCTATCGGCCAGCGGGCGCCGAAGAACGCTGCCACGAGGCCACCCGCGAGGCTCCGCGAACATACCGGCCTCACCGCTTCGCGCCGGCTGGAGACCGTCGCGTATACCGGCCACGCGCCGGGCACACGTACCGACCCCAAGGGAACGAGGCCTACCGACCGCGCAGCCGCTAAACGGCGAGCGTCGTTAGGCAGTAAGGCAAGATGGCCGTCCCCGTGTCGTAGAGCTCACGACTCAGCACGATATCGGACAAGAAGCCCGCCACGCCGCCCGGGAGCGTGAGGCAAGCGCCCGAGACGTTCCACGTACCCGGCGCGAGGCGTCGGCTCTCGCGCCCGCGCTCGAGCGTCACGCCCGTGCCAACGCCGCAGCTGAACTGCGTCGTGACGGGGTCGGCCCCGTGCAGCCCCATCAGGGATTGCACCAGCAACGACTTGTCGAGACCGGCAACGAGCTCATGAAACGCGACCTCGCCCCGCTCGACGAACAGGCTCGACGCGCCGGGGCGGGGCGCAACCTCTTGCGGCTCGAAGGTCCCCTGCGTTCGCCGGTACGAAGCGGCGCTGCCCGGCTGGCCGTTCGCGCCCCGGGGCACGAGGGTCTGCGTGAGCCGACCCCGCATCACGAGCGGGTTGCGGCGCGTGGGTGAGCCCTCGTCATCGAAGTGACGACTGGAAAACAGCCCATCGAGCCCAGCGTCGTCGACGAGCGTGAACGCGCTATGCGCGATGCGATCCCCTTCCCTGAAAGGGAGCTCCGCCGGGTTGCCGGGTCCGGCGAGGAGCGGGAGGACAACCTGTCGCAGCAGCGCCTCGAAGGCGCGGGGATGGAGCACGACCGGCACGCGACCTCGGACGCCCAGGTCACGGGGCACTGCGGACGCCTGCGGTCGACCCCTGAGCGTGCGCACGCCGAGCAGCGCGAGCGGCTGAAACGACTCGGGGTTGTGCACCGTGTGGAACGTGTCGGCGTGGTCTCGGTTGAGGACGATCTCGGCCGAGACGCCCCCGTGAATCGAAGCGCATACCCCGCCGCGTGTGCCCACGACAAAGCGACGCAGGGCGTAGCGCGCGTGGCCGCCGAAGGCCTCCAGTCCCGGCGTGCGCGTCGACTCGTGCCGCAGGTTGTCCACCAGCGCGTCCGACATGCGGTGCAGCTCGCCGGGCGCAAGGACCGCGTCGCACAGGTCGGGGTCGAAAGTCAGCGGGCCGGGCTTGCGCGTCCGCGGCGCGGCGAACTGTGACGGACCCGCGGTCGCAGTCGCGGCGGCGAGGGCTCGGTCGACGCACCCGCGCCACGTCGCCTCGTCGAAGCGCGTACAGCTCGCGGCCCCGAGCTTGCCGTCCTTGATGACGCGCAGACCGATCTGGTCACGCCCCAACGTGAGGGTCGGCCGCAGGCCTGACGGCTCAAAACCGAACTCCCAGCGCGACGTCCGGCAGAGCCACACTTCGACATCATCGACTGTTTGGCCGACGGAGGCCGGAAAACGCGAGACGCGTTGTGCGAGCTCTTCGAGTTCATTCGCGACGAGCTGGGCGCGGCGCGCGCGCGCGGGCTTTGCGGCGCTCACTTCAGCACCCCACCACGAAGTCGTCACTGAGCCGAATGCGGGCGGTGCTGCCACCGTCGGAGACGGTCTTCGTCTGGCCCTTGCCGCAGAACCCAGGGCGCTCGATGCGCGGCGGACCATGGAAGGCTTCGACCCCCAACAGCGCACCGCGAGTCCGCACGGTCAGCACACCCGGACGAATCCACTCGTCCGTCAAACGCCCTTCTCGAACGAGGCGGCCGCACTGCACAGATGCGCTCATGCCGTCCCCCGTCACTTCGCCGCCGTTGGACCCCTCGACCCAGAGGCCCAGCGAGATGCCACTCAGAAACGCCTGCTGGTCGTCCTCCTGAAACTGCGGCGCCGCGGCGACCATCGCGGTGTTTGTCATCCGCACCAACCGCGGCTGCCCGATATCCGAGAAGCCGTGACCGTTCGAGCGGCGTCCGAGTCGGCCGGCCGTTTCCCGACTGTGCATGCAGTCGACCGGACGTCCGGCGTCGAGCAGGATGACCGACTCAACTTCGACGCCTTCGTCGTCCATGAGCTGGGTCCCAAACCCGTGAGGTGCGCCGTCGACCGACGCGAGCGGCCCATCGACTAGGCGGACCGCGTCGCTGCCGAAACGCTCAGCAACAGGCGCACCGGAGGCGTGGAACAGCCCCGACTGCCCCGCGAGCACGATGTCGGCCTCGAAGTTGTGGCCGCACGCCTCGTGAATGAACACCATCGCGCTGGCGTCCACGATGACATGCGTGAGTGCCGCGCGCTCAGCCTCGGTGAGCACACGCGCGTCGAGCATCCTCGTCGCGCGCAGCGTCGCGTCCGCCACTGCCGCCTCGACCCGAGGTGTCGGCTCACCCTTCGGCCCGCACAGGACATCGAGCGGCCCGAGGTCGCCCACGCGCTGAACCCAGCGCCCACGAGAGCCCGCCGCGCGGGCTTGGACGTCGACTTGCAGAAACGACTGGGCGAGCGAATGGGTGCGCCACAGGCCACGGTCGTCGCAGACGACCTTCTCCTCGACCTCAGTGTACACGCGCGCCTTCAGCTGCAGGGGTGCGGCGAGGCTCGACGCCGCGGCGATCCTCGCCTCGAGCGCGCGGACCATGGCCGTCATCCGCTCAGGCGCGCGCTGCTCGGCAGGGGTCGGCAACGTCGCCGGGCCGAAGTGGCGCTTCGATCGGTCCGGCAGGTCCGCGAGCGCGAACTCCGGGTCCGGCGCGAGGCAAGCGAGCGCTTCGAGCGCCTCTTCTACCCTCAGCTTGACGTCCATCGGCCCGGGCTCTCCCAAGCCGACCTCAAGGCATCGACCCTGCGCGTCCCAGAGGCGCGCGACGAGCCCGCCACGCGACGCATGCGCGGTCACGAGGACCGAGCCGTCGAGCGCCCGCTCGACCTCGGCACGGGTCGAGACCTCAAAGCACAGGTCCGCGCCGGCCACACGGCCAGCCACGGCCCCGAAGAAGGCATCACACGTCGCGCGCAGAGCGGTCTCGTTCCTCAGCATCGGCCAGACGATATCACGTTTCCCAGACGCATCCGGCCTCGATTGACAACGCCCCCCCCCGATGTTAGTCACGCCGGCAACTTCGCGAGCGGGCGCAGCATCCAGTGTCGGTGCGGCGCGCTGAGCGCGTGAACGAGACCACGGGGGAGCGGTGTACGAGCAGTACCTGACACTCAGCCTCTTGGGCGGCCTGGCGATCGTGCTCGGCGCGACCATCCTGATCTTGAACAAGATCTTGGGACCGCAGAAGTGGACGAAGTCGAAGCTCGATACGTTCGAGACCGGCAACGAGCCCGAGGGAGACGCGCGCCAGCGCTTCTCGGTCCGCTTCTACTTGGTCGCGATCCTGTTCATCCTCTTCGATATCGAGGTCGTCTTCATGTTCCCGTGGGCCGTACTCTTCCGAGAGTATGTCGCCTCGGGCATGGGCCTCTTCATGCTGATGGAGATGTTCGTCTTCATCGGGATCCTGGTGTTGGGTCTCGCCTACGTTTGGCGAAAAGGAGCGCTCGAATGGGACTAGAAGGTCAACTCACGGGCACATTCGTCGGCACTCGGCTGTCAGACGCGCTGAACTGGGCCCGCAAGTACTCGCTGTTCCAGTACCCGTTCGTGACGGCTTGCTGCGGCATGGAGTTCATGGCGACGGCATGTAGCCACTACGACATCTCGCGCTTCGGCGCTGAGATTCCGCGGTTCTCCCCGCGTCAGGCCGACCTGCTGTTCGTCGTGGGGACTGTGAGCCACAAGCTCGCCCCCGTGCTGCGTAAGGTCTACGACCAGATGTGCGACCCGAAGTGGGTCGTCGCGTTCGGTGCGTGCGCGTCGAGCGGCGGCTTCTACGACAACTACTGCACGGTGCAGGGCATCGACACGATCATCCCGGTCGACGTCTACATTCCCGGCTGCCCGCCGCGGCCTGAGCAGGTACTCGACGCCCTGATGATGCTGCAGGAGAAGATTCAGGCCGAGCCATTGGAGAAGCAGGCGTGAGCAAGCACGTTCTCGAGCGCCTCAAGGCGCGCTTCACCGACCAGGTCGAAGAGACGCACTCGAATCAGGGCGACGACACGGCCTATGTCAAGCGAGACAAGCTCGTCGAGCTGCTCACTTTTCTGCGTGACGACGCCGAGCTGGCGTTCAACCTGCCCGTCGACCTGACCGTGGTCGACTGGTACCAGAAGCGGGAGCCTCGGTTTGAGGTGGTGTACCACCTCTACTCGACCACGAAGAGGCACCGCGTCCGCCTGAAGGTCCGTGTGGACGAAGACGACGCGCGCGTGCCGAGCAGCTTCGCTGTGTGGCCCGGCTTCGACTGGTACGAGCGTGAAGCGTGGGACCTGTACGGCGTGCGCTTCGAGGGGCACCCCAACCACACCCGCATCATGATGTGGGAAGGGTTCGAGGGCCATCCTCTGCGTAAGGACTACCCCATCAACAAGCGGCAGCCGCTCACCACCCTCCTCGGCGAGCAGAAGTGAATGAGTGAGATCCTGATCGAAACCGAAAGCGGCGACCTCGACAGCGCCCCCATGAACCTGCAGATGGGCCCCTCGCACCCTGCGATGCACGGCACTATCAAGATGCGGGTCAAGCTCGACGGCGAGATCGTCCAAAAGACGGAGGTCGAGGTCGGCTACCTGCACCGCGGCTTCGAGAAGTCCTGTGAGAGCGTCACCTGGTCTCAGGTGATGCCGTACACGGACCGCCTGAACTACGTGAGCCCGCTGTGCAACAACGTCGGCTACTGCATGGCGGTCGAGAAGCTCATCGGCGTTCGGGCCACGGAGCGCTGCGAGTACGTCCGCACGATCATGGCGGAGTCGAGCCGCATCTGTGACCACCTCACGTGCGTCGGCGCGAGCGCCATGGAGCTCGGCGGCTTCACCGCGTTCCTCTACGCCATCGAGGCGCGCGAGGAGCTGTGGCGCCTGACGGAGACCGTCACCGGCGCTCGCTTGACTCACAGCTACTGCCGCATCGGCGGTCTCAAGGACGACCTGCCGGTCGACTTCGTACCGAACTACCGGGTCGTCGAGAAGAAGGTCCGGTCGCTGGTGGCGGACATGCACGCCCTGCTCGACCGCAACCGCATCTTCCTCGACCGGATGAAGGACGTCGGCTCGATGACGGCGGAGCGCGCGCTGCAGTGGGGCTTCACCGGCCCGGTGCTGCGTTCGACGGGCTCGGACTACGACGTCCGTAAGGCCTCGCCCTACATGCTCTACGACCGCTTCGACTTCGAGGTGCCTGTAGGCTCGAAGGGCGACAACTACGACCGCTACCTCGTTCGCATGGAGGAGATCGAGCAGTCGTTCCGCATCATCGACCAGTGCCTCAAGCAGATGAAGCCCGGCCCGGTCAACCTGGAGGACGGCCGGCTGCTGCTGCCGCCGAAGGACGAGGTCTACGGCTCTATCGAGGGCACGATCGCGCACTTCAAGATCATCATGGACGGCATTCAGGTGCCGCCCGGTGAGGTCTACAGCTACACCGAGGCCGGGAACGGCGAGCTCGGGTTCTACTTGGTGAGCACGGGTGAAGGCCGGCCCTACAAGTGCCGCGTTCGCCCGCCGTGCTGGTCGCTGATGCAGGGCCTGCACGAGCTGCTCGAAGGCTACCAGATCGCCGACATCGTCCCGACCTTCGGCTCGGTGAACATGATCGGCGGGGAGTGCGACCGCTGATGGGCGTCAACTGCAAGATCAACGGGCAGCCGGTCACGGTCGAGAACGGCACGAGCGTCCTTGAGGCCGCTCGGGGCGCCGGGTTCGAGGTACCTCACTTCTGCTGGCACCCTGGCCTCTCACGTCCGGCGAATTGCCGCATGTGTCTCGTGGACGCGTCGAACAGCCCGAAGCCCATCCCTTCGTGCTACATCGGCGTCGCCGAGGGCGTAGACTACACCACGGACTCCGAGCACGTGCGCGAGCTACGCCGCGCCATCCTCGAATTCATCCTGCTCAACCACCCGATCGACTGCGCGATCTGCGACCAGGCGGGCGAGTGCGAGCTGCAGAACAACTACTTCGACTACTCGCTGCAGTCGAGCCGCTTGGCGACCGACAAGAACCACAAGCCGAAGGCTGTGGCGCTCTCGGACAAGATCACGTTCGACGGTGAGCGCTGCATCGTGTGCACGCGCTGCGTCCGCTTCTGTGACGAGGTCGCCAAGACGAGCGAACTCGGTGTCAAGAACCGCGGGGAGCGCTCGGAGATCGCCGTCTTCCCCGGCAAGACGCTCACGAACCCCTACTCGATGAACATCGTCGACCTCTGCCCGGTCGGCGCGCTCACCAGCACGGACTTCCGGTTCAAGTGCCGCGTGTGGTTCATGTCGACGGTCGAGAGCGTCTGCGACCAGTGCAGCCGCGGCTGTGCGATCTACCTCGACCACCACAAGGGCGAGGTCATGCGGTACCGCCCGCGCGAGAACCGCCAAGTCAACGACTGGTGGGTCTGCGACAACGGCCGGATGAGCTACACGACGCTGCACGACGAGCGGGTGCTCGCGCCGGTCGTGCGTGACGGCGCGAAGCCCACGCGGGCCACGCTCGACGCCGCGCTCGAGCGCGTGAAGGTGCTCCTCGCGGGCCGCGGTGACAAGGTGGCGGTCGTCGTCAGCGCGACGCTCGACAACGAGGCGTTGTTCGCTGCACGCCGACTCGTGGATCAGGCGCTCAAGGGCGCCCGCGTCTTCGTGTCGGCCCGTGCGGACGGCACCGACCAAGACGATATCCTGCTGCGAAACGACAAGAACCCGAACCGCAAGGGCGTTGAGGTTCTGTTCGGCGTGCTGCCCGATACGGCCGCGCTGCGCGCTGCGGTTGCAGACGGCGACGTGACCCACGTGCTGGCGCTGGGCGGCACGTTCAGCGCGGACGACGTCCAAGGCGCCACCGTCATCGCCGCGAGTGTGCACGCGACCGACGCCGTGCGCGCTGCGGAGGTGGTGCTGCCCCTGCAGAGCCACGCGGAGCATGACGGCTCGTTCACGAACTTCGCGGGCCAGGTCCAGCGATTCCAAGCGGGCATCGCGCCTGTGGGCGAGGCTGTGGCGGGTTGGGAGCTGGTCTCGCGCATCGCCCGCGCGCTCGGTCACGACCTGCAGCTCAGCTCGGCAGGCGGCGCGCTCAAGGCGCTCGCCAAGGAGCAGCCCGATTTCACGGGGTTCACGCACATCAGCCTCGGGGCGACCGGTCGCAAGCTCGGCAGCGGGCTCGTCGTCGAAGCCCCCGCAGAGCCCACCGCTACGGCGCCCTGACCCGCGCTACCAGGACACGGCATGCTTCTCCTCATCGCCCTCACGCTGCTCAAGATCGTCGCGATCGTGCTCGTTTTTGTCATGGTCGTCGCGACGCTCATGACCTGGGCCGACCGCAAGCAGTCGGCTCTCATTCAGGACCGCATCGGACCGAACCGCGCCAACATCGGCAACGTTCGGGCTGCGGGCCTCGTGCACATCCTCGCGGACGCGCTCAAGACCCTCTTCAAAGAGGACTTCGTACCGCGGGACGCGAACTCTGCGCTCTTCGGTATCGCCCCGTTCTTGGCGTTCGTACCCGCGCTGCTCTCGTTCGCGGTCATCCCGGTCGGTGACACGTGGTGCCCGGACGGCCAGATCGCGGTGCAGAACTTCCGGGACGTGTGCCTCGCCGGCGAGCCGCAGTCGTACTTCCAGATCAGCTCGATGGGCGCGGGGTTGCTGTGCATCTTCGCGATCGTCTCTCTCGGCGTGTATGGCTCGTCCATCGGCGGGTGGGCCAGCAACAACAAGTACGCCCTCATCGGCGGCGTGCGCGTGTCCGCCCAGATGGTCTCGTACGAGGTCACGATGGGCCTGACGCTCGTCGGACTGCTGATGATCTACCAGAGCGTGGACCTGAACGAGATGGTGCGCGCGCAGGGTGAGCTGCTGTGGGGCTTCGTGCCGAAGTGGGGCGTGGTCGTTCAGCCGCTCTCGTTCGTGCTGTTCTTCACGGCAGCGATCGCGGAGACGAAGCGGCCGCCCTTCGATATACCTGAGGCGGAGTCTGAGCTGGGCGCGGGCTACTTCATCGAGTACAGCGCCATGCGCTTCGCGCTCTTCACGCTGTCGGAGTATGTCGCCTCGGTGCTCGTCGCGATGATGGTGACCACGCTGTTCCTCGGCGGCTGGCAGGTGCCGTGGCTCTATGGCGACGGCTTCCACAATCCGTTGACCGGCGACCTCGCCCTCGCGCTGCCCTACGCCGTGGTCAAGCTGATTCAGGTCGGCGCGTTCTGCTTCAAGACAATCTTGCTGTGCTGGTTCCAGCTCATGATCCGCTGGACGCTGCCGCGCTTCCGCTACGACCAGCTCATGCGGCTCGGGTGGAAGGTCATCCTCCCGCTCTCGCTCGCCAACGTCCTCATCACGGCCGTCTGGCTCCTCTGGATCGACAGCCCCCAGTGAGGCGTTCCGCGTTGGGTGACCGGCCCAGCGCGCCGACCGTTGGACCCACCTCGGCCGCTTGACAGCAGTGGCCGCGTGCCTAGCCTCTCGCCAGACATGCCCGCCGACTACTATCAGCTCCTTGAGGTCCCCCGAGACGCAGACGAGAAGGCCCTGAAGAAGGCCTACCGTGCGCTCGCGATGCAGTACCACCCGGACCGCAACCCCGGCGACGCGAAGGCCGAGGCGAAGTTCAAAGAGGTCAGCGAGGCCTACGAGGTCCTCGCGGACCCGCAGAAGCGGCGCATCTACGACCAATATGGTCACGACGGCCTCAAGAGCCAAGGCTTCGGCGGGTTCCAGGGCGCGAACGTCGAGGACATCTTCGGGCACTTCGGTGACTTGTTCGGAGACCTCTTCGGCTTCGGTGGCCGCGGCGGTCAACGCGCTCGACGCGGCTCAGACCTGCTCGTGGAGTTGGCGGTCGACCTAGCGAGCTGCCTTGAGCAGAGCCAGCACACGCTCGAGGTCCCGCGCGACGTGACATGCTCTCCGTGCAACGGTTCAGGTGCGGCGCCGGGCACCCAGCCCGAGACCTGTCGAACCTGCGGGGGGGCGGGTCAGGTAGCCATGTCGCGCGGCTTCATCGCGATGCAGACGACCTGCCCCAAGTGTCGCGGGGCGGGCAAGTCGGTCGCCTCCCCCTGCAAAGAGTGTCGAGGCCGCGGTCTGCAACGTCAGACCCGCAGCGTCCGGGTCACGGTCCCTGCAGGCATCGAGAACGGCATGCGGCTTCGGCTCAATGGGCAGGGCGAAGAGGGGCCGAAGGGCGCGGAGCCGGGTGACCTGTACGTTCAGGTCGCCGTGGAGGACCACCCGCGCTTCGAGCGCCACGGCCCTGACTTGGTCGCCGAGCTCGGCGTCTCCATGGTCGGCGCGTGCCTTGGAGAGAAGCTCACATTCGAGGGCCTAGACGGTCCGGTGGAGGTTGACCTCCCCCCGGGTACTCAGCCCGAGACCGTCATTCACGTCGCGGGCCGGGGCATGCCCCAAGTTCAGCGTCGCGGTCGCGGTCACCTGCACCTGCGCGTGCGCGTCGATATCCCGACACAGCTCACCAAGGCGGAGCGGGACTATTTGGTCGCGTTCAAGTCGCAGCGTGAAAAAAACACCGAACGGCGCGGTGACGGCTGAACGACTCGACGCGACTGCGCGCGCTTGGGCTAGACTCGGGCCATGTCGCTCACTCGCCCGATCTGGACGCTCATCTTCGCCCTGCTCCCCACGGGCGCGCTCGCGCGCGGCGGCGGACCGTTCGGCTTGGGTATCATCATCGGCGACCCGAGCGGGCTGTCGGGTAAGCTGAAGCTCGATGGCACCCACGCGGTCGACGGTGCGCTCGCGTTCAGCGCGATCGACGACGTGCTCTACGTCCACGCGGACTACCTGTTTCACGCCTCGCCGCTCCACGCGCACGGGCTGAGCGGCCACCGCTTCGTCCCCTACGTCGGCATCGGCGGCTTCATCGGGGTCTTCGATGAGCGCAAGAAGGACCGGGACACCGACGGCGCGATCGGCGCGCGCGTGCCGCTTGGCATCGCGTGGGAGCCGCCCATCCCCATCGATGTCTTCCTTGAGATCGTGCCGCTCATGCGGATCGTGCCCGAGACGGACGCGGGCTTAGACGTCGGGCTGGGCGTTCGATACTTCTTCTGAGGGGGCTTACCGTGGCGCACCACACGCTGACTGTTCCGCGACGTGCAGACGCGCGCCTCGTGACTTGGGCAATCGTCACAACGAGCTTGGTCGTCGGCGTCGCCTGCTCCGACAGCGCCTCGAGCGGCAAGGTCCGCGGCGACGCGGAGCCTCGTCGGGTCATCGACGCTCAGGTCGACGCCGCGGCGGACGCGGCGCCCATGGTGATTCAGGAGTGTGACGCGGGCGCGTCGCGACCTTGTGGTCTCTCCGTGGGTGTGTGTCGCGAGGGCGTACAGACGTGCGTCCAGGGCCTTTGGTCAACGAGCTGCGACGGCGCGACGGGGCCGCTCGAGGAGCGCTGCGACGGCCTCGACAATGACTGCGACGCCGCGATGGACGAGGGGTTCGCGCTCGGTGCGCCATGCAAGTTCGACGACGAGCGGGGCGTCCCGCAGGACGGCGTGACCGCGTGCGATGTCGCGACGGGATCGCTGACCTGCATCGCGGGCATGGACTGCTCCACCGACGCAGACGGGGACGGGTTCAACATCTGCGTCGACTGTGACGACAACGACCGCCGCGCCGCGCCGGGCGGGGTTGAGCGCTGCGATGGCGTCGACAACGACTGCGACGGCTTCGAAGACGAAGCGTTCGACTTTCAGACGATCTGCTACGTCGGCGAGGGTATCTGCCGCCGCGGCGGCGAGGCGGTCTGCACGCCCGACGGCGACCTGGGCTGTGACGCCGCGCCCGGTGAGCCCGAGATTGAAGAGCGCTGCGGGAATGGCGAGGACGACGACTGCGACGGCAACACCGACGAGGGCTTCGATCTCGGCGCCGCCTGCGCAGCGGGTATCGGCGCGTGCCGCGCCGAGGGCCACATCGACTGCGTGCCCGGTGGGCGAGGCGTGGCGTGCGACGCGCAGCCCGGCGCACCGTCGCCGGAGCGCTGTGGCAACCAGTCGGACGACGACTGCGACGGGAACACGGACGAGGGCTTCCCCCTCGGGGGTGAGTGCGTCGTGGGCCGAGGGGCGTGCGAACGACGCGGCAACTGGTTCTGTGACGGCGCCTCAGGCCAGGCGGCGTGCAGCGCGGAGGCCGCTGGACCCCGCCCGGAGCTGTGCGGCAACCAGATGGACGACGATTGTGATGGCGCCACGGACGAAGGCTTCGACCTGGGCGCCGCCTGCGGTGCAGGGCTGGGACAGTGCGCCCGCGCAGGCGCTCGAGTGTGCGCGCCCGACGGGCAGAGCACCGTCTGCAACGTCAGCGCAGGTCCGCCGAGCGATGAGCTGTGTGGCAGTTCGGCGGACGAAGACTGCGACGGCCTGACGGACGAAGGCTTCGACGCGGGGCAGCCCTGCTCCGCGGGCCTCGGGGAGTGCCGCCGACTCGGCGTGTATGCGTGCGCGCCCAACGGCCTGGGCACCCAGTGTCTGGCCGAGCCGGGGCCAGCGGCGTCCGAGCAGTGCAATGGGCTCGATGACGACTGCGACGGGACCGCCGACGAGGGCTTCGACGTCGGGGGCGCGTGCGCCATCGGCGTCGGCGCGTGTCGACGCGATGGCGCGGTGGCCTGCGATGCGAATGGCGGCCTCTACTGCCGTGCGCAGGTCGTGCCCCCAGGGCAAGAGCGCTGCGGCAATCGATTGGATGACGACTGCGATGGTCGCACTGACGAGGGGTACGACGTCGGCGCCTCGTGCTCGGTCGGCGTTGGCCTCTGCGCGCGAACCGGCGCGCTCGTCTGCACCTTTGACCAGCTCCGGACAGAGTGCGATGCGTCGCCGGGGCTCTCGGCCCCCGAAGTCTGCGGTAACCGCGCGGACGACGACTGCGATGGGACCACGGACGAGGGCTTCGACGTCGGCGCGGCTTGTCAGGTCGGCGTGGGGAGCTGCAGGCGGAGCGGCGCCAAGGTCTGCAATCCAAACGGCGGTGGGACAATATGCGGGGTAGAGCCGGGGCTCCCCCGCGCGGAGCTCTGTGGCACGTCGGAGGACGAGGACTGCGATGGGCGCACAGACGAGGGCTTCGACGTCGGCGCGGCGTGCACGGTGGGCCGCGGGGAGTGTTTTCGGCGGGGTCAACGTATCTGCGCCGTCGACGGCCTGACGACCATCTGCGGTGCCCAGGAAGGCGCGCCCGCGTCCGAGCGATGTGACACCCTCGACAACGACTGCGACGGTCGAAGCGACGAGACTTTTACGGTCGGTCAGGCGTGCACCGTGGGGAGCGGCCTGTGCCGCAACCAAGGCCTGCAAGTCTGCAGGGCGGACGGCGTAACGACGGTCTGCGACGGGCAGCCGCTGCCCGGGCAAGCCGAGCGCTGTGACAGCGTCGATAACGACTGCGACAACCGAGTCGACGAGGACTTTCTCGCGAGCCTCGACGGGCCGTGTGACCTGCCCAATGACGTCGACCAATGCGCAAACGGCTACTACGCCTGCGACGCAGTCACCGGCGGGCTGGCGTGCCTTGATGACGCGCCGAGTCCTGAGGTCTGCGACTACCGAGACAACGACTGCGACGGTGTGGACGACAACGGCATTGACCTGCTCAACGACGAGCAGAACTGCGGCGCGTGCGGTGAGGTCTGTCCGGTGCCTTTCGGCAAGTGCCGTCAGGGCGTTTGCTACCGCGAGTACTGGGTCGACGCCGTGAACGGCTCGAACGCGAACGGTAACGGTTCGCGCGACACGCCGTGGCGGACAATCCGACACGCGTCGGGGCAAGTCTTTGGTCCGCGGGCCGCCATCATGGTGCTGCCCGGGACGTACTCCGCGGCGATGCACCCGACGGAGTTCGAGGTCTTTCCGGTGACCGTGCGGGACGGCGTCCAGATCAGCGGCTTCGCGACGGCCGCGCTGACGATCGTCGACCCGAACAACGCGCAGTCGGCGTTCATCTACTCGAACGCCGTTGACCCGACGAACCTGATCGAGCGCCTTACGATCCGCCGCGGCGGCTACTTCAACGCAGGCGGGCTCGATCGCGGCGCGATCCGCACGCAGAGCAGTACGACGACCTTGCGCGAGCTGCGGGTCGAGGGCGCGGTGTCCTTCTCGATGGCTGCAGCGCTGCAAGTCGACGGGGGTGATGTCACGGTCGATGACTGCGAGTTCGTCGGGAACGGGCGCGCGGGCTTGGACAACGAGGCCATCGTCGCGGTCGCCGCGGGGGGTACGCTGCGTATCTATCGGTCGCTGTTCAAGGACAACGACGCGGGCGTGGCACCAGACGCCGAGGGCGTGGTTCAGGCGCTCGGCGGCGCGCTGGAGATGTACAACTCCGTCGTCACCGGGAGCACGGGCAACGGGGTGCTCATCCAGTTCGCCGGCTCTCCAGTGACCATGCACAACAACACGATTGCGGCGAACGCAGGCACCGGGCTCTTCATCTACACGCAGGCCTCAGCACGACTCGCGAACAACATCTTCGCGAACAACGCCCGTTACGGCATCTACGAGCTCGGCGCGACGGCCGACCCGCCTTATCTGCGCAACAACATCTTCTGGCAGAACACGCTCGGTCAGTACGTCAACGAGGGCCCGGCTGCAGGCAACCCCGCCGCCAATCTGGTCTTGAATACTGCCAACGCGATAAACGGGTTGAACGGTGCCCCTGCGGGTTCTGTGTCCACGGGGAACATCGTCGCAGACCCCCGCTTCTTCAGCGTCCCCGCGGCGAACTTCCGCCTCACGGCAGGCTCCGCCGCCATCGACACCGCGGACCAGAACTACTCCGTCGGCGACGACTTCGATGGTCGCGTCAGACCGCGAGGTGCCGGCTTCGACATCGGCGCCCACGAGTACTGAGCCCGGTCAAGCGCGCGAGAGCAGCCGACCGGTGCCCGTCAGGTGTTGGTAGACGCGCTCGACGAGGGCTTCCAGCGATGCACCCGACGTGTCTAGACGCAGCTCAGGCGAGTCGGGCGGCTCATAGGGTGAATCGATGCCCGTGAATCGCGGGAGCTCGCCGGCACGCGCCTTCGCGTAGAGCCCCTTGGGGTCGCGCCGCTCGCACTCCGCGAGCGGCGTCGCGACGTGGACCTCGATGAAGGCGCCGGCAGGCAAGAGCGCGCGCGCCAGGTCGCGCTCGGCCCGAAATGGCGAGATGAACGCTGTCGAGGCGATCATCCCTGCGTGCGCAAAGAGCGCAGCGACGTGGGCGACGCGGCGCACGTTCTCCCGGCGATCCTCGTCGCTGAAGCCTAAGTCCGCGCAGAGTCCGTGCCGGACGTTGTCGCCGTCGAGCACACACGTCGGTCGACCTTCCGCGATGAGGCGCGCTTCGAGCGCCGTCGAGAGGGTCGACTTTCCCGAGCCCGAGAGGCCCGTGAACCACAGAACAGTGCCCCGCTGACCGAGGGCAGCGGCGCGAGCCTCGGGCGTGACCTGCGAGGCATGCCAGATAAGATGGGGCGTTCTCGTTTCCACACGCGACATTGAACACTTTCTTCGGCGGTGACGCCACTCGCGGCCCAGCGTGAGACCCGCTCGAATCTGGACCGTCATGGCACGCGTGATACGCTCTCGGGGATGTCGTCACACGCGCGGACTCTCCGAATCCGCCGCCTCGCAGAGCGGGAGGCGGTCCTCTCCGAGCAGGAGCACGCCCTGTTGGCGCGGCGTGACGAGCTCGACGACCCAGCGCGCGCGCTACTCGACGCCTCGGTGGATCTCGATGCCATGTTAGACGCGCGCGAGGCCGCCGCGGCCACACGCGGCGCAGTCCTCCTCGCGTGGAGTGCGCATCTTGAGGCCGCTGAGCGCGCGCGGGTGCAAGCGCGAACGCCCTCCGAGGGCCCCCTGCCCGCCGCTCCCGAGTTCTGGGGCGCGCTCGGGGCCCACTTATCGACCGTCCTGAGCGCAGAGATTGGTGAGCTCCAGCGAGACGAGGTCCGGGCAGCGGTCGACCGCGCGATCTCGGCGCTCGGTGGGTCGGCGCCCCCGCAGGCGCAGCCGCCGCCGGAGCTTGACCCCGTTGGGCTGACCGCCCCCTCGCACACGGCCATGGCCGAGGAGGCGGAGCTCCTCGCGGGGATGAAAACGCCGCCGCCGATCGAGCTCGCGCTCGGTGGTTTGCTGCCCACGGAGACACCGCGACCGACGCCATTCGAAGCGCAAGACTTGGGCTTTCGGATGACCGAAGAGTTCGAGTTGCCGGGCCGCGTCGACGCCTTCTACGCGCCACCCCCGCCCGCGCCGAGCACCCCGCTCGAGGAAGACCCGTTCGCGAACCTGCAGGCATCCCTCGCCGAGTTCGACGCCCTGCTCGATGAGGAGACGCCGGCGCCCGCGCCGCCGTCCGCATCGTCGGCGCCAACGCAGCACGAGGCGGCGCCGCCACGGGTCGCGACGACGCACTCCGCCCCCCCAGCGCCCATCCCGACTGAAGTCGCCTTCGACGACCCAAACTTCGACCCCTTCGCAGACTTGGCCGCGGAGCTCGAGGCGCTCGCGCCAGACGAACCCCTCTCCGCGCTGCGACCGCAGACGGACCCGTCTCCAGGCAGTGCGGAAGCCGAGATCGACAGCGCCGTCCTCGAGCCCATTCCCGGATACGACGCCGCAGAGCCGGTGAGCGCAGCCTCACCCGCCCCTGCGAGCCCTCGACCGGCGGCGCCCATGGCGTCTGTGTCCCCCGCTGACCCTTTCGCGGACCGATTTCGCCCGACGCGCGGGCGCCTCGCGGGGGCGGCGCCGCAGCGCGATGATTCGCCGGTCAACTCAACGCTCCCCCGCCCTGCACCCACCCCGCCAAAGCGCAGCGCAGCGACGTTCTCGGCATTCGCAGAGGAGCTCAGCTCCGGGCTGAGGGACCCGTGGAGCGAGCTCGATATCAGCGACTATACGCAGGCAGGGCACCCCGGGCCTCTGCCTCAAGGGCGAGCGTCGCACGCCCCCTCCGCAGCGGCGCACCCGCGTGCGCCCGACGACCGCCCTCGCGAGTTTCGGGCGGGGCTCTCAGCAAAGGTCGGCATCGAGCACGGCAACCACTTCTTCACGGGGTTCACGGGCAACGTCAGCCGGGGTGGCCTCTTCGTCTCGACGTCGAACACCCTGCCGCTGAATGCGCGCGTCGAGGTGTTCTTCGAGATGCCCGACGGTCACTCCATCTCGGCGCCCGCGGATGTGTGCTGGCAGCGGCCCGCCGATCAGGCGGCGATTGAGGGACTACCGGCAGGCTTAGGCCTCAGGTTCGCGAGCCTGTCGCACGACGACGAGATCGCACTTGAGCGTTTCATCGCGTCCCAGGAGCACCCGAGCCAGTTTGGTCTCTAGAGCGCTCGGTCGAAGATCAGCAGGTACTGTCGCGGCAGGAAGCCCTCCGACCTCGTCTGAAGGCGCCACCCAGCGGCTCTGAGCTCGTCGATCACGGCGTCGGGTGACAACCGCATCGCCATGGGCGGGCCAGGGAGGGTCGCGTCGACCTTGTAATCAACAATGACGAGGCGTCCGCCGGGCCGGACGCTCGCTGCAAGGGCGCTGAAGTACGCCTCGCGCCCCTCGATGTGATGGTAGGTGTCGACGAGCAGCACGACGTCGACCGGCTCAGGCAGATTCGGCGCAGTCGGCGACGCGACGACGCCTTGCACGTTCTGCAGCCCTGCGGTCTGCGCCCGCTTCACGGCGAAGTCGACCATCGTGGGCTCGATGTCGACCGCGTAGACCCGACCAACGGGGACCTGAGGCGCGATCCGCATGACAAAGTAGCCCGTGCCCGCGCCGATGTCCGCGACGCGGCTATCGCTCGACAGCGTGAGGTGACGCACGACCTGCTCGGGCTTCTGCCAAGCGTCTCGAGCGGGATCATCGAAGCGCGCCGACCACGCTGCAGCGTCCGCGAACGACGCGTGCGCGTGCTGCGCGTGGCTTGCCCCCGCATGGTGCCCCGTGACATGCGACCCCCCGCACGCGGCGAGCGGCGAGGCGAGGCAGAAGGCTGCCGCGGTGGAGAGGCGAGCACGGGGAGTCAAGGCTTCAGTCGGCATAGAGCAAGTCCACGTAGTCGCGCACTTGGCGGTGCGTCGAGAAGTTCGGCGTGACCGTCGCGATGGCGTGCTTGGCGCGGGCAATCCATGCGTGCGGCACGCCACCTGGCCCGCGTTCGAACCAGAGCGGGAGAACCTCGCGCTCGAGCAGCGCGTAGAGCGAAGCGGCGTCCGCGGCGTCCTGCTCAACCTCGGACGCGAAAGCGCGGACATCACCGATTTGCCAACCGTTGTGTCCGTCGAAGCCTTCCGGCCACCAGCCATCCGAGATGGAGAGGTTGAGGCCGCCGTTCATACCCGCCTTCATACCGCTCGTGCCGCTCGCCTCCATGGGGCGGCGGGGGTTGTTGAGCCACACATCGACGCCGCGCGTGAGCGCGCGCCCGAGCTCCATGTCGTACCCTTCGATGAGCACCACGCGACCACCCGACGCTTCGGCGGCGCGATAGACCTGCTCGATGAGGCGCTTGCCCGGCTCGTCTGCAGGGTGCGCCTTGCCGGCGAAAAGGAACTGCACGGGGCCGCGCGCGCTCGCGAGGATCGCCTCGAAGCGTGGCAGGTCACTGAACAGCAGCGTCGCGCGCTTGTACGGCGCAAAGCGGCGCGCGAAGCCGATGGTCAGCGCGGTCGGGTCGAGCTCGGGCGCGGGCGTGTGACCGCCGTTGCGTGCCTCGCGCCGGGCGTGACGAGCAGCCACCAAGTCAAAGAGGTGCCGCTTCGATTGCATGCGCCACGCCCAGAAGGTCGCGTCGTCGAAGGACTCGACCTTCGCCCAGACCGGGTCACCCGGCGCGCGCTCCGCGAACCCAGCGTCCCCGACGTGCGCGCCCAAGAGGACCCGCAGCTCGGCGCACTGCCACGTCGGCGCGTGCACGCCGTTCGTCACGTGCGTGATGGGCACCTCGTCCAGCGGCAGGTCACCGTAGAAGCGCGCGAACATCTCCCGCGAGACCTCTCCGTGCAACGCCGCGACCCCATTCTGACGCGCACAGCCGTGGAGGGCGAGGAGCGTCATGTTGAAGTCCGCGCCGCGGTCGTGCTCATTGGGCCACTGACCGAGGGCCATCAACGCGTCCATGCTGATGCCCAGCGTCTGCGCGTAGTGCGGCAGGAAGCGCTCGACGAGCGGACGCTCAAAGCGGTCATGCCCCGCCTCGACGGGCGTGTGCGTCGTAAAGACCGCGCCACGACGCCCCGCCTCGATGGCCTGCGCCGCGCTCGTCGCCTGCCCCTGAGCGAGCGCTCGCCGCGCGCGCTCGAGGAGCAAGAACGCCGAGTGTCCCTCGTTCAGGTGCCACACCCGCGGCGCAACCCCGAGCGCCTCGAGCGCGCGCGCCCCGCCCACACCGAGCACGAGCTCTTGCTGTATCCGCGTCGTGCGGTCCCCACCATACAGGCGCGCAGTGATGGCGCGGTCCACCGGTGAGTTCGCGTCGATGTCGGTGTCGAGCAGGTACAGCGGCACGCGCCCGACGCGCACGACGAAGACTCGGCACGCCACGCGGCGAGCCTCGATCTCGACCTCGACTACGCAGGGTTCGCCCGCAGGTGTCAGCGCCGGCGTCACCGCCAGGCGGTCGAAGTCGTAGGGCTCGAACGCGCTGTGCTGGGCCCCGTTCGGCGTGAGTTCCTGCCGCACATATCCTTCTCGATACAGCAGCCCAACGGCGACGAGGGGCACGCCAAGGTCGGAGGCGCTCTTGAGGTGGTCGCCGGCGAGAATTCCGAGGCCCCCGGAGTAGGTCGGGAGAGACTCGTGCAGTCCGAACTCAGCGCTGAAATAGGCGACCGCCCCGGCAAGAGGCTCGCCCGCGGTCGCATGCCAGGTCGTCGTGCGGTCCGCGAGGTACGCGACCCGCCCCTCGACGAGGGCCTCGAACCGGGCCTGGAGCGGCGCGAGCGCCCGCGCCTGCTCTTCAGGCGCCAAGTCCGCGAGAATCGCCACCGGGTTATGGCCCGTGCGCGACCAGCCCGCAGGGTCGAGGTCAGCGAAGAAGGCTGGCCCGTCTGGCTGCCAGCACCACCAAAGGTCCCGCGCGAGCGCGGCGAGCTGCTCGAGCGCGTGTGTCGACGTCTTCATGGGATCTCCTGGGTCACCAGCGGTCACGCAGCGCGCGCCAGCTCTTGGGCTTGGTCAGCGCGCCGAGCGCACGCCACGCCCCATTGGGCGTCACAATCGCTCGGCGGGCCAGAATGTTTTGAGGCACGAAGTGCTGAAACGCCGGCCACTGCGCGGGGCCCTCGATCGCTTCCGGGGCGCTGCGCGTCGGCCAGGCCTGAGCAGCCGCGACCGCGACGACCGGCTCCACCATGCGGACGAGCGCTCGCAGGGTCGGCGGATCCCCCGACCTTGCCACCCAAGCGAGGCCCCGTTCGAGGAGCGCGGCCGCCCGGTCGATGAGCTCGGAACGCGCGGTCACCGGGACGCAGCGCGAGAGGACCGCGAGCGCCTGAGCGCTCTTGAGCGCGAGCTCCGCGTTCAGATCGGCCGAAGGCGATCCGCGCGAAACCTCTTGCGCGCCCCGCTCAAGGCAAGCGCGTGCCCACAGATAGGCAGCATCGAACGCCGCGCGCTCCGCCTTGATCTCAAGATACCGCGAGAGCGCCACGGCAAAGTCTGCGTCGAAGGACCACGCGCGCTCGGGGTGAACGCAGCGCTGAATCCAGCGCTCGGCGAGCACGAGCCAGCGCGCGTCACCCGAGAGCGTGAAGGCATCGCAGCAAGCCCCCACGCTCGCGGCGGCGGCGCGCCCCGGCCCCGAGCCTTCACCAACGTTGAGACGGGTGGGGGCGCCTGTCGGCGCGTCGATGACGAGCCCATAGGGCGTGTGCCGACCGTCGTCCAGCGCCTCGAGCCAGCGCGCGAGCGAGAACACGGCCTCAGAGGCGAGCCAATCCCCTGTGAGCTGGCCGAACAGGCGCAGCCCCGCCGTCGGGCAGTGGCGCGCCGTGGGCCCGTCTTCGGCGCTCGGCTGCGTATGACCCTTCGAGGCGCCCCGATGGGTCGCGGTGGCCGCGTCGAGGCCCTGACCCGTCGGCGGGAAGAGACCGCCGCTCCGCCCCGGGGCGTCCTCCTCCGTGTGGTAGACGTCGACGTTGCTGACGTGGTCCGCCAGCGGCGCGGCGAGCCACCAGAAGCGCACATCGCCTGTCCTCAGGAACGCGAGCAGGAGAGCGTAGAGCGCGTCGCCGTCGTTGTTGGCGTGGCTCACGAGCGGCGTGGGGCCGGTATGGCGGCTCGCCTCGTGGTCTGCCCATAGCTCGCCCCAGTGGCGCCAGCCGAGCTCGTCGACACGCTCCCTGCGCGCCGCGAGACCCGTCTGGTCGTCCACACAGGCCGCGAAGAGCGCGCTGACCGCTGCGGGATCGCTCTCCGCTGGACCGAGGTCCTGTTCGACGAGCGCGTTGAGCACTTCGCTGGGCGACTGGACCCCGACCCGAGGCGCGCTCACATGGTCGAGCGGCGTGCCCTGCCCGACCCAGACGATGTGCCGCTTCTGCTCGCCCCCTTGGAGCTCGTGGAGATCCCCGTGCTCGGCGGGCCAGAGCCCTACGCGACACTCTCCCGGCCGCACCTCGAGGGCCTTGGGGAAGTTCTCCCAGAATCGCTCCAACGCGACTGCGAAACCGCTCCCGCGAACCTCGGGTTGCGCCCGCAGCCCCGTCTGGTCGCCCGCGCGCCACCCGCGGAACCGGAGCGGCACGACCCCACGCGCGTTTTGGTGCGCGTGCGAGTTCCAGTGTTCGCCGCCGCTGCTGGCCTGCACCAGCGACCACGATACCGCGCCGACAGGGTCAAACGGGGCGTCCGGCGTGCAGCGGACGTTGAGCCCTTCGGGCGCCGCCAGCGTGAGCGAGAGGTCCTGAAGCAGCACACTGCCCGGGTCACCGAGGTCCCAGTAGCCGCCTTCGTGGCGCGCCGCACGTGGATTCCGCACGACGAGCTCGAGGCGCGCGGCGTCGAGCCCCGCCCAGAGCGTGACGCGCATGCGCACGCTCAGCGGCCCGAGGCGCCCCGATGCGCGCAGGGTCGCCCGCGCTGGCCCGCCCGCCTCGATGTGAGTCGATTCGGGCGTGTAACTCACCTGTTGCCCATCGCGCAGTCGCGCGGTGAGCCGGGCGTCCCTGGGCAGACCGCCGGGCCAGTCGCGCAGCGAAAGCCGGACCGGGTCGTGGGGCGCGCGCCACAGGCCGGGGACGAGGCGGAACGTGCCGCCGTCTGCCTCGACGACCCACTCGACGAGGAGCCACTTCACGCTCCCGTCGGGCCACCGCGCGAGCACGCTCAACTGGGCGGGGCAGGCGTCGCCCCGCGCGTTTACGAGCGAGAGGGCGCCGCGTGCCGCGCCCACCGGGAGGGCCACCCCCGCCGACACGGGCCCACGCGGCCCCGCCGCGACCTCAACCGTTGCGACGGCTTGCACGTCTAGCCTCGACGGTTGCGCCGTCGCGGGGGCGTCGACTGCGGGTTGCGCATGAAACTCACGAGCCGAAGTTGTACAACGACCCGCCGCTTACGGGGACAAATGACAACGCTCATCGTCACAATCGACGTCGAGGAGGACCTGCATGGCTGGCAGGTGCCCGCGCAGACGAGCCTGCGCAACCTCGACGGCCTGCCGCGCATTCACGCGCTCTGCCGCGCGGCCGGCGTGCGTCCGACCTACATGTGCAGTTGGCTCGCGCTGACGCGCCCCGAGGGCGAGACGCTCGTGCCGTGGTATCGCGAAGGCGAGTGTGAGGTGGGCGCGTTGCTCCACCCGTGGTCCACGCCGCCCTTCGATGCGAATGAGTCGCGGCTCCAGGCGCAGCCGCCGAGCGCGCTCCCCGCGTCGTGGATTGAGCGCAAGCTCGACGCGCTGACAGACGCGGCTCGAGCCCGCTTCGATCAAGCGCCAACGAGCTTTCGCGCGGGCCGCTTCGCGCTCAGCGGGCCGACGCTTCAGGCCATCGAGCGCCGCGGTTATGCGGTGGACGCGAGCGTTCTGCCCTACCTGGACGGGCGCGCTTACGGCGGCGTCGACACGCGCGACGCGCCCGACGTGCCGTATTTTCCGGATCGACAGCGCCCGGCGAGACGAGGCCGCTCCCCCGTGCTTGAGGTCCCCGTCACGGTGGGGCCAACCCGCGCAGTCCCCGAGGCCATCGCTCGGTGGTTGGCTCGCGCACCGGCCGGGCACGCCGTTCAGGACGCCCTCGCCCAGCTCGGCGGGCCACGCTTGGTCACGCTTGAGCCCGGTCGCGCGCCCCTGCGCGAGCTCACGCAGTTACTGGATGCCAGCGTGGCCCGCCGACTCCCGATGGTCCACCTCACGCTGCGTTCGACGCACATCGCGCCCGCCGACGCAGCGTCGCTCCCCGTTGCCTCTCCGGTCGAGGACGTGGTGACCTCGCTCGACCGCCTGCTGGGATATGCCACGACGACGCTCGGTCTGCGGCCCCGCACGCTGAGTGAGTTCGCGCAGGTCTACCTCAACGGCTGACGCGGACGGCCGCCGCGACGCGCGCGACGATCTCCTCGGGCGCGAGCTCGACCGTGGCGCCTGCGGCCCGCGCGTGGCCCCCGCCCCGCGGTGAAAGAGACTGCGCTACCTGCGCGACGTCCACGCCGCCCTTGCTCCTCAAGCTGACCTTGCACGCGCCGCTCGCGCGCCGCATGACCAGCAAGCCGACCTCGACGCCGTCGATGAAGACGAGGTCATCCACCAAGCCGCCGGTCTCGACGCCCCGGCACTCAGCCTCGGACAGCGTGGCCCAGGCCAGGCGGCCATCTTCGGTGCACTGGAGCCGGTCCAGCATGCGCCCGCGCAGGCGCACCTTGTCCAAAGGCTGGTCGAGGAGAACGCGCTCAACGATGGCCGCATGGTCTATGCCGGTCTCCATCAAGCGGGCCGCGGCTCGCAAGGTGGGCGGCCGTGTCAAGCGGTATCGGAACACGTGCGTGTCGAAGACGAGGCCTGCGTAGATCTGCGCCGCAAGGGCGGGCTCAAGTGCCACGCCCCACGCGTCGCAGAGCTGCAGCACGAGCTCCGTCGTGCTCGCGGCCTCGGCGTCGATGAGGGCGACGTCCACGGCAGTCGGGTCGGCGCTCTTGTGGTGGTCGAGCTGAGCCCGCAGCCGCGCGCGCTCGAAAGTGCCGCTCACCGCGCCGAGCCGCCCCGTGTCGCCGTCGACGATCACGGCCACGTCGAAGTCACGGCTCAAAGCGTGCGCACCCGGCCCCTCGATGCGCTCCGCGTCGGGCAGAAAAGCGTAGCGCGCAGGCAGCGCCTCACCCGCGATGCAGGCCACGCTCAGCGAGGGCCAACGTGCGACCAGGGCCCGCCGAAGCGACAGCATCGCGCCTACGGCGTCGCCGTCGAGGTCCATGGGCGCCGTCAACAGGACGCTGCGCGCCGAGGCCAGCGCGTGTGTGAGGTCTGTGAGGCCTTGGCGAAACGTGCTCATTCGACAATTCTCCCAATCATTCCATCCTTGCCGCCGTCTCCGCCGTATGTTGAGACGAGGACGCGCTGCGACCCGGTGCGTACCTTGGCCCGGGTGGTGGAATCGGTAGACACCGGGGACTTAAAATCCCTTGCCTTCGGGCGTGCGGGTTCGAGCCCCGCCCCGGGTACCGCGCGGGTCGCAGCGCCCTTGACCCGAGACCGCACGGCGGTCAGGGTCCCAGCCGCGTGAGCGCGTCCACGACGCGGTCATGCTCGGCTTCGGTCATCTGAGGAAAGAGGGGCAGCGCCACCGAGAGGCGGTCGCCCGCCCACGCACCGGGAAACGCGCGCGGTTCGAGGGCGTACTTGCGGATGTAGACGTCGAGCAAGGTCACGGCGTGGGTGCCTTGCCGCGTCTGAATACCGTCACGCTCCAGGGCTGCCATCAGGGCGTTGCGCCCCGCGTGGAGCGCGTCGACGTCGTCCACCCCGGGGGGCGCATAGCGACACACGTAGGATTGCTGCCCATGCGCCGCGCCGGACGGCAATGCGGCGGGTCGCGCGAGCCAGTCGAGGGCCGCGAGGCGCTCGTCGTAGCGCGCTGCGAAGCGGCGACGCCCCGACAGGATCGTGTCCGCCTTGTCCATCTGAGCGACGCCCACGGCGGCCTGAATGTCGGTCAGTCGGTAGTTGTAACCGACCTCATCAAAGGTCGGCAGCAGGAACGGGCCGCCGCCGTCGCGTGGACGCGAGGCGCCGTGGTCACGCAGCGAGCGGTAGCGGTCGGCCAGCGCCGCGTCCGTCGTCGTAAGCATGCCGCCCTCGCCCGTCGTGATGGCCTTGCGCGGGTGAAAGCTGAAGCACCCTGAGACGCCGAAGAGGCCCACGTGACGCCCTGCCCAGCGCGCCCCGAAGCCACAGGCGGCGTCTTCGACGACGGGCAGTCCGCGCGACTCCGCGAGCGCCATGATCGCCGTCATTTCCGCGGGGCGACCGAAGAGGTGCACGACGATCAGGGCCCGCGTACGCGACGTGATGCATCGCTCAAGGGCGTCGGCCTCGACGTTCCAGGTGGCGGGGTTCACGTCGCAGAATACCGGCCGGGCGCCGCACATCTCGACGACGTTGGCCGTCGCAACCCACGTGAGCGCGGGCACGACCACTTCGTCTCCTGGGCCCACGCCGAGCGCGACGAGCGCGAGGTGCAGCGCCGTCGTGCAAGAGCTCACTGCGACGGCGTGCGGGGCGCCGATGTACGCGGCGAAGCGCTCTTCGAAGGCCCGGACGCGCGGCCCCTGGACGACCCAGCCGTCCGTGAGCGGCTCGGCGACCGCGCGCAGCTCCGCCTCGTCAAGGAGCGGGCGCGCGATCGGGATTTTCGGCATGCTTTGTGTAGACGACGCCATGACGTCAGCATACACGGGAGCATGATGACGTACGCGAAATCCATCGCCCTCACCCTTGCGGTCGCCCTGCCCGCTTGCGGCGGTGCCCCGACGACCGCCCCGGCGCCCAGCGCCGAGGCACCGCGGGCGGCGACGCCCGTGGACTGGGCGATGTACGCGCAGATCCTGAGCGCGGTCGTCGACGCTGAAGGGCGCGTCGACTACGCCAGCCTGCGAGAGGTCCGCGAGCCCCTCGACGGGCTCGTCGTCGCGGTCGCCACGTATGGGCCCGCAGCAGCGCCGGACGACTTCAAGGACCGCGACGCGCGGCTCGCTTACGCGCTCAACGCCTACAATCTCTTCGTTCTTCGGATCATCGTGGACCTGTGGCCGCTTGCAACGCTCGATGGCATTCAGGCTCAGGTCTACGCCGACACGCAGTTCACGCTCGACGGTCAAGTGACGAACCTTGAGACGCTCGAAGAGCAGATTCGGGACACCTACCATGACGTCCGCGTGCGCTTTGCGCTGGCGAACGGCGCGCTCGACGGGCCACCGCTCTCCAACGAGCCGTACATGGCGGAGCTCATCGAGATGCAGCTCACGCGGGCCGCAACCCGCTTCGTGACCCGGCCCCGGACGATTACGGTCGTGGACGGTCGAATTCAGCTCAACGGGCTCTTCGGCTGGTACGCCGACGAGCTGACGCCGACGCCCGTCGAGTGGATCAAGCGCCACGCCCCGGGCATCATTCTGCCGAAGGGCGCCCCTTACGACTACGCGCCCTTCGACTGGAGCGTAAACGTCAAGGGGCCGGAGCGCGCGCCGATCATCCCCGAAGCGGTCTGGTCGGTGCCAGCCAGCGAGCCGCCCACTGAGCCCGCCATACAGCCTGTGCCGGCGACGGCGCCTTAGCGCAAGAAGACCACGTCGACGCGCCGGTTGCGCTCCCGGCCCTCCTTGGTGCGATTGTCCGCCACGGGCTCAGCGTCGCCCTTGCCGAGCGCGCTCATCCGGCTCACGTCCACCCCCTTCGAGGCCAGGTAGCTCAAGACGGCCTGCGCGCGGCTCTGGCTCATCGTCATGTTCGCGTCCTTGCGGCCTTGGTTGTCAGTGTGGCCCTCAATCGCGACCTTGAACTCGCCGAAGGCTTGGACCAGCTCGACGACGCGGTCGACCGCAAAGATCTGGTCGGGCGCGATCTCGGCTTGACCCGGCGCGAATGTACCGCGGAGCGTCAGCACAAAGCCGCGTTGCACGATCGAGCCGCGGGCGCCGGGTACCTGCGCGCTCTGCTCGAGCAGCGCGCGCAACCGCGCGTCGAGGTCGCGCTCCTTCTTCTCGGCTTCGAAGAGCGGCTTCGCGATCGCGATGACCGCGAGCACGTCGGCGTCGGCAGCCTCAGCCAAGCGGTCGGAGTCCTTGAGCTTGCCCGCGTTGAAGGCGCCCTGCGCAGCCTGCAGGCTCGTCTGGGCCTTGGCAAGGGCGTCGGGCGCGTGGCGAGGGGCGTCGTACGCCATGGCCTCCTGCATGCGCTGGGAGACCGCGTTGACCCGCTTGGCCTTCTCGTCCCGGATGACCTGCGCCTCCAGCGACTTGATCCGACGTGCCTGTTCAAGGCCCTCGACGGCGACCTGATGACGACGCTGCGCGTCCTTGAGCTCGTCCTCTGCGATCTTGACCCGGTTCTCGGCGGCCACCGCGGAGTCATGCGCGTCTTGCGCCCGCGTTAGCTCGACCGCGGTTCGCCACTTCAGCGTCGCGACCCGCGTGTGGTGCAGGACCCACTCCGCCTCGCCCTCGTTGAGGGCCTCCTCCGCCGAGCGATAGGCCGCGGCCGCCTCGCGCGCGAGATCCGGATAGCGCTCCTTGACGCTCTCGGCCTCGGCGTTCGCGCGCATGGCCTCGTATTCGACCATCTCGGTCGACTTGCGCGGCGGACCACCGCAGGCGGCGACAGAGGCCAGCGCCGCGCACATCAGGACCCGTTGAATCAGTCGCCGCATCTCAATGCCCTCCCTGCTCGACGGCCTGCCGCTCGCGCTCGACATCACGGGTGGCGGCGGTCTGCTCCGCGACGCGCTTCTCCGCCGCCACGGCCCGCCCCTCCGCCTCGACGGCGAGCGCCTCGGCCTCGGCCCGCTGCAAGGTCGCGTCGATGCACTGAGCCGCCGCCCGCGCGCGCGCGAGGGCCATACCGACCTCGTCCTCGTCCTCTTGCTCGAAGAACGCCCGCGCCTCCGTCAGCCAGGCGCGCATCAGGCCGATCTCCTGAGTCGCGACCTTCGCGCCGTCCCGCGCGGCAAACTGCTCCGCGCGGACCATGAGCGCCTCGATGTCCTTCTTGGGGCCCGCCCACGCGACCCCGTTCGCGCTGAGAAGGGCGCCGAGGGCCAGCGCCGCAACCGTGTACCTCTGCATTGTTGTCTCCAAGCTCAGACCATCTGTTCTGGGGGCTGCCGCGACGCGCCTGCGTCACCGCGCCCGAGTGACTTAAGGAAGCGGAAACCGAAGTCGCGTCGAATGAACAGGAACATCAGCCCGATGATCGCGACCGCGAGGCCGCCCGCGAGCAGCCGCGACTGACCGCGCTTCGCGAAGACGTCGCCTTCACCCGGCGGGGGCGTCGCCGACGGCGCGACCGGCAAGCCGAAGCGCCGCGCGAGCTCTCGAACCTGAACGAGGTGAATGATGGGCACACCGTCACGAACAAAGCGTGTCATCACCGAGTCGATCTCACGGGGCCCTGCGGGGGGTGAGCGATTGATGCCGGGCTCGAATGCGAGCTTGCCGACCTTGGTGCCGACCGAGGTCGTCCCGCCACCGACGTTGATGTAGACCTTGACGCCGAGCGGAGCGGCGCGGTCCGCGAAGATCGCCATCCGCTGCTCGATGCTGTTCGCGTAGTCCGCCGGCTTCAGGTGGGTCAGTCCGTTGCGCTCAATCGCGGCGTCGAGGCTCTGCCGCCCGGTGCGGCTCAGGCCTAGCCCCTTGTCCTCGATGCCGCCGCGCGAGGCCGCGACGGCCCTGAATGCGAAGACCTTCTTGTCGAAGAGCACGCGCTCCATATCGGCCCAGGTGAACTGCGGATCGTTCGCCCCCCACTGGCTGCCGGAGACGCTCATCACGATGATGGGCTTCGCGCCGAGCGTCTGGAGCGCCGCATAGACGGCGACGTTGAGCGCGGGAAAGCTGCCGGAGACGCCCACAGCGACCGAATCACCCGACTCGACCCCAAGCCGCTTCAAATAGTGCACCACGACGGCCGCGAAGTTCGGGTTCAGCGTCGTCTGCTTCGCGCTCAGGTGCCCGGTGTTTGTCGTGATCTCCGACATCACGGGGCCGATCAGCGCGGTCCCGGCGGGGTCGACGGTCAGATCGAGCTCGGCGCCTCGGCGCAGATGCTCCTCTCGGAGCACGTCCAGCGCGCGCTGCGCGAGCCGAGAGGCCTCGAGCTTTTCGGCGTACCACGGCTGCGCGTCCTCGACCTGAAATGCACCGACGAGCAACAGCGCCAGCGCCGCGAGCAGCGCGACGAAGACGAGCTCAAAGCGCGAGACCTTGTGTGGCCGCCAGTAGATCTTGTTCACGGGAACGCCTCTCCCCCGGCGACGGCGATCAGCGCGAGGCGTACGACGGCAGACGCCGTGAAGAGCACAGCAAGCGTCTCGACCAAGCCCTGACGACTCAGCCAGATCGCGATCAGGCCCGGGATGATGTAGCCAATCACCGCCGCGCTCTCGTCCCCCTGCGAGCGGACGGCCATGCCCATGATGTAGCCGACGAGGATCATCAGGACAGTGCGTCGTCGACCGTAGATGATGAGTACACTCTCGAGGCCCTGGACGATGCCCCAAGTGGCGACCCCCGCGCCGACCGTCAACAGGACGTCGACCGGGCGATGCAAGTAGAGCGCGATGTAGCCGGGCACGACCATGCCGCCGGCCGCGAGCCCGAAAAGCTCGGAGAAGAGCAGGCTGACGACCAAGCCGAGGCCGACCGAGAGTGAGAGCAACGCCATCGACTCAGGCCTCCGCCGGTGGCTCGCGGTTCTTGAAGTACGCGACGAGCTCGAGCCCCGGCCCGCCGATGTTCCCCATGCCCATCACCATCGCGCTGCGCCCCACCTTTGACATCAACGCTTCGAAGACGCGCGAGACGTCCATCTCTTCAGCGTAGACGATCCGCGTCGGATCAAGGCCGCGGGCGACCGCGGCGCGCGCGAAAAAGAAGGTGCCTGTACCGATGAGCACGACGGCGTCCGCTTGCGGCCACGCGGGGTAAGCCTCACCGAGCTGCACCGAGCGCTCGGCGCGATCTGACCGACAGTTGAAGACCGCGACGCGCCGACCGGCGTCTGCGTGCCGCTCGCACGCCATTCGCCAAATCTGCTGTGTCGACTCCGGATCGTTCGCGGCGAACCCGTTGACGAAGACGACGCGTCGACCATGAAAGTCAATGGGGTGCTCCGTGAGCGCGCCCGGATCGGGTGCGGCCGCCTGCATGCCCGCGAGCGCGACCTCGCGCGAGATACCGAGGTCGCTCGTCACCGCGAGGGCGAGCGCGACGTTGTCGGGGTGCTCCTTGTAGCGGAAGCCCGCCAGCTCAGCGGGCGTCACTGCGGCGACCTCGGCGTCTCCGACGGCGCAGAGGCTGCTTGAGCGGTCGGCCGCCGCGGCCGCGAGAGTCACCAGGTGGCGCCGTTCGGCCGTGAACAGGCGCCCGCCGCGCGGCACCATGCCGCAGAGGGCGAGCGCGACGTCGTTCTCTGTTGGCCCCATCTGGTCAAGGTGGTCCGCGCGCGCGTTCGTGATGACGCCATGGGTCGCACGGATGAACTTGCTCTCGCTTACCCACTGGAGCTCGGGCTGCACGGCCATGCACTCGACGACGAGGATCTCGGCCTCGAGCTCGGCCGCTGTGCGCACGATGCGGAGCTGCTCGATCACATTGGGCCGTGATGGCCGAAAGACAGGCACCTCGTGGCCGTCCGGCAGGATCATCCGCGCGAGCGTCCCCGTAGTTTTGGCGCAGGCGCGTCGACCGGCAGCGCGCGCCGCGGCCGCTATGAGGCGCGTCACGCTGCTCTTGCCCCGCGTCCCGTTGACGTGAACGCGCACCGGAATGCGGCGCAGCAAGCGCTCATGCCGCGCACGCTCAAGAGCGCCCGCCGCGAGCACCGCGCCCGTGACCCCCCAGATGAGCTCTGCGCCGGTCACAGCGTCAGCACCACCTTGCCAACGTGCGCGCCGCGCTCAAGGTACGCGAGCGCGCCCGGCAGGGCCTCGAAGTCGAACACGCGGTCGATCACGGGTCGAATGTCCGGCCGCGCTGCGAGGGCGGCGCACAGGGCGCGCAGGTGCCCGCGATGTCCGACGAAGACGCCCTGCAGTCGCAGATTGCGCATCAAGACCGGCGCGAGGTCCACCTCGCCCACCCGCCCCGAGAGCACGCCGATCACGCAGACCGTGCCGCTGTTGCGCGCTGCGTTCAGGCTCTCAGCCAGGGTGCCGACGCCACCGACCTCGATGACGAGATCGGCGCCTGCGCCCTCGGTCAGCGCGCGGACCGACTTCGACCAGCGCGGTGTATCGCGGTAGTTCAGCGTGTGCGTCGCGCCGAGCACCTGTGCCCGCGCGCGCTTCTCGTCCGAGCCCGAAGTCACGATGACCCGCGCGCCCCGCAAGCGCGCAATCTGGAGCGCGAACATCGACACGCCGCCCGTCCCTTGGACGACGACGGTGGCTTCAGGGCCCAACGCAGGGAGGGCCGAGAGCGCGTGCCAAGCGGTCACGCCGGCACAGGGTAGGGCCGCCGCCTCGGCGTCGCTCAGGTGGGCGGGCACCGAGACGACATCCGCCGCAGACACACACATGAAGTCGCGCGCGACGCCATCCACTCGGTGGCCGAGCGCACCTGCGCCCGCGGCGTCGCTCGGGTCACCCGCGTGCCACCCCGGGGCGAAGATGGGGCAGACGCGGTCGCCGACCGTCCACCCCGACACGCCTTCACCGACGGCCTCGATCCGAGCGATGCAGTCCGAGAGGAGGACCCGCGGCATGGCGAGCCGTGGGTCATAAGCGCCGCGCGCGATCATCAGGTCGCGATAGTTCAGCGAGACCGCCGACACGCGAAGGCTAAGTTCGCCCGGGCCCGGCGCGTCCGCGTTGCACATGCCGAGCGTGAGCGCCTCGAGGCCGAACCCGTCGACGAGGCGCCAAGCTCGCCCCGTCACACGGGGTCGTCCGGCCCGTCGTCGTCCTCAGGCTCGGCGTACTCGACGGGCTTGCCCGCGTTCTTCTTCGGCTCGACCGTGGCGCATACACCGCCGCCCTCGAGCGTCGGCTTCTGCGTCACGACGCCCAAATCCGCCAGCTTGCTGAGCAGGACGTTCAGCTGAGCCTCCCAGCGCTCGGTCACGGCCTTCTCACGGCCGCGCATCCGGACGATGAAGCGCACGCGGTCGCCGTCCTCAAGGAAGCCGCGTGCGTGGCGCAGCTTCGTCTCGAGGTCATGCGGATCCGTCTTGGGGCGAAGCTTCAGGATCTTGGTCTCGGCCTGATGCTGCTTCTTGTGCTTCTTGCGCTGCTCGTAACGGAACCGGCCGTAATCCATGATCTTGCAGACCGGCGGCCGATTGTTCGGGGCGACCTCGACGAGGTCCATGCCGCGCTCGAACGCGATGCGGCGGCCCTCTTCGGGCGCCATGACGCCGAGCGGGTTACCGCTCTCGTCGATCACCATGACCTGAGCAATCCGGATCTGCTCGTTGATCCTTCGACGTTCTTCCAAGGGGGCGGGCGCTCCTGTGACGTTGATGAGACTCTTCTGGCTCCCTTACCCGCGCGGCCCCGGGCTGTCAACGAATGCGACGCGCGGACGCGGTTGCCAGAGCCTGTTCGTTTGGGCTAACCGTCTATCGGCAAGGCTTGGGGAGAACGACACGATGTCGATGAGTGGGCGCTGCGCAGGTTTTTTGGCCGTGAATCTCTTGCTGGCCGCGTGCGGCGGTGCGGAGCCGGCGGACCCGGTGCCCATCGGGGGCGCGCCCGTCGGGGGTGAAGCAGCCGCGGGAGCGGACGGTGGGGACTCGGACGCGAAAGCGGACGGGAGCGCGTCCGACGGCGGCGCAGGCGACGCGACGCCCATCGACGCCGCCCGGCCGTTCACCTGCTTCTCCTCGACGACCGGCCCCGCCGAGCGCGCCCGCACGTTGCCCATTCCCGGCCTCTGGAACGTCCGCGCAGACGTCGACACAGACGGCGACGGGGCCCCAGAGATCGTGCTCGCGATCGCCACCGCTGCCTCGAATCGAACGGTCTTCCTCGATGCTCGCGACCTGGCCGAGCGGTTCGCAGTCGAGACCCCCGCTGGCGAAGCCGTGGAGCTCATCGCGGGCCCCTTCCCGGTCGCAGACTTGTCGACGCCCTTCGATGCGGCGGGGGGGCCGTCCTGGGTGCTTCTCGGCCGCTCGGCCATGGGCGGGACCCTGTATGTGGCCGACGCAGGCACGGGGGCGCTCCGTGTCACCGTGCCCCTCAGCGCCGTGCCCGAGAGCGTGACGCTGCTGCCCGGCGGGGCGGGCGGCGTCGCGCTCGTGAACTTCGCGGGCGGCAGCTACCGCGTGGTCGACCTCGGGGCCCCCGACGCTGGCCCCGGTGGTCTCACGGGTCGCGCGTTCCCCGCGTGGGACTTCAACGGCGACGGGCTCGTCGACATCGCGCAGCAGATCGCCGCGGGCGTTAACCTGCTCGACGCGGCCACGCTCGAGCCGATCGGCAACGTCGCGCTGGAAGGCGCGGTGCTCGGCCACATGCCAGCCACGCTCGCCAGCGGCGCCCCGGCGCCTGGGGGCAGCGACCTGCGCGGTTCGGGCGCAGAGGTCGCGACCGCTCGAATGGAGCAAGGCGGCATGCGAATCGGCTATCACGACCCCGCGACCCTGCGCAGCCGATTCGACGCGATCCCTTTCATGGCCGACGTCGCGCAGGTCGACAGGCTGCCTCAGCTCCGCTTCGTGCCGTCGACTCAGGGCCTGAGGCTCCAGGCGATCGAGCAGCGCGCGGCTGCGCGGATCTTCAAGCTGTACGAGCTGTCGGACCGACAGGGGCGCGGTGAGCTCGGCCCGTTTGTGAACCTGAGCGTTCGAGATGGGGTCGACGTCGACGGGGACGCCTACCCGGAGATCGAGCTGCGGACAGGCCCCCGCGCGGATGGCATCAATGGGCAGGTCTCCTATGTCGCCGCGCACAACGGCGTTCAGTTGCTCCAGCTCCCCGAGGAGCGGAGCGCGCGCTTCGACGCAGTGTTCGTGCGCCGTGACGGCCTGATGCGCCTCGTCGACCTCGACGGTTGTGAGGGGGCGGAGTTTTTGCTCTTGCGAACGCAGGCGCCCAATGGCGCAGGCAACCGCCTGACACGCCTTCAGCTCCATCGACCGGACGGGACTGTGATCTTCAAGGGCCCTGCCGCGACGCGTCGGGCGCACGCGCTCGCGCTCGCGGACCTCGACGCCGACGCGACACCCGAGCTGCTCGAGGTCATCGACGAGGACCTCGAGGCCGCACGCCTCGTCGTGTACGGTCGTCCATGAGGCGCGCACGCTCCTCTCTCGCGCTCACGCTCACCGCCCTCGCCCTCGTATGGGGGTGCGGTCAAGCGCCGCGGACCGTGGTGCGGCCCGCGCCTGCGCTCCCGCCCGCGGCGACAACCGCGCCAACGAGCTCGGCGCCGAGCACGCCGGCGACGACCGACTCGACCGCCGCCGAAGCGGCCGCAGCGGGCTGGACCGAGCCCCTGCCCGATGAAGCGACCGAGAGGCCCGAGGCAAAACGCGCGCCGCGCACCTGGGACCCGGAGAGCCCCGACGCCGACGGCGCTGAGTCGAGCCCGAGCCCCGCGAAGGTCCTGCCACAACAGGGCTTGCCCGAGCAACAGCCGGACGACGGGGTGGTTACGTCGGCGCCCGGCGCACCTGAGGTCGTCGCCGAAAACCCGCCCCGGTCCAATGACATGGGTGGGCTCCTCGGCACGCCGCGGGGTCCGGTGCTCGTCGTTCACTTCATTGACGTCGGCCAAGGCGACGGCATCCTGATCCAGACCCCGAGCGGCAAGAACATTCTCGTCGACAGTGGTCCGCCCTTTGGCGCTCCGCGCCTCGTGCGCTACCTGAGTGACTTGGAGGTCCACCGGATCGACCTGATGGTCAACTCCCACGCGCACGCCGACCACATCGGCGGTGCTCTGGCGATGCTGCGTGAGTTCAAGGTCGCTCAGGTCCTCGACTCCGGGCGCCCGTCCTCGACCCCCGACTTTGAAAAGATGCTCGCGGAGATGGAGGCGCAGAAGATCCCGATGAAGATCGCGCGCCGAGGGCGCGACATTCAGCTCGACGACGACCTTGCGATGCAGGTGCTCGCGCCCGAGGACCCGCTGATTCAGGGCTCACGCTCGGACACGAACGCGAACTCCGTCGTCTTCCGGCTCGTCTACAAGGGCGTCAGCTTTCTCTTCGTCGGCGACGCCGAGGAAGAGACCGAGCACCGCCTGCTGCGCAGCGAGTTCTCGCGCCTGAAGTCGACGGTCCTCAAGGTCGCGCACCATGGCAGCGCCTACGCGTCATCGAGTGAGTTCTTGAGCGCGGTGCGGCCGAAGCTCGCGTTCGTTTCCTACGGCAAGAACAATGTCTACGGGCACCCCGCTCCGCCGACGATGGAGCGCTTGCGGCGCGAAGGCGTCCACACGCTCGGGACGGGCGAGCACGGCAACATGATCGTCGTGACCGACGGCGCCGTGATGCAGGTCTGGACCGTACCCCGCTACGGCGGCCCCTACGGCGGTGGGACACTGTGGTATCCAGGTCGCCCCGAGCGCCCCGCGATGGTACTCGCGCGCGGCGAGCAAGGCGCCGACGCGCTCGCGAACGCCCCGCCGGCGCTCGTCGACCTAAACCACGCGACCCTCGACGAGCTCACGAAGCTGCCGGGCGTTGGTCAGAAGATGGCGGAGAAGATGCTCGCACATCGACGCATGAACGGCCGCTTTCAGTCCGTCGACGACCTGCTCAAGGTCAAGGGCGTCGGCGCAAAGCGCATCGAGAAGCTGCGGCCGCTGGTTACGTGCGGTCCGGGCGTCTCGCGCTGAGCGCCTCGGCCGCAAGCCGTGCGACGCGCGCCGGATCAGCGCCGGGGATGCCCGCGAGAGCGCGGCGTGTCGCCTCTGCGACGACCTCGGGCGTAGCGGCTGGGGCGAGGCCTGTCGCGCTGACAGGCTGACCCTCATGCGGGGCCGCGAGGCCTGCGTCGCGGCGGCGCTTGACGAGCGCCGCGACCATTTCAGACGGCAAGGGCTGGACGCCGCCGAGCGCCGCAGCCGCGTGCGCGATCCGCGCCATGTGTTCGACCAGTTCGAGTCGCAGGTAGGCCGTCTCGATGTCCGGCCCCCACGCGAAGACCCCGTTGCCAGCGACCAAGACGGCGTCTACGCGCTCGATGAACGGCGCGAGCGCGTCCACAGCAGGCTTGCCCGGCGCGGTCAAGGGGACGGTCGGCACTTCGGCCCCAAGCGACACGACCGCCTCGGGCAGGAATGGGTGGGGCAACGGACGCCCCGCAGCGCCGAAAGCCGTCGCGAAGGGCGGGTGCGCGTGCATTACGGCGCCGACGCTGGATCGCGCGCGGTAGATCGCGAGGTGCATCGCAAGCTCGGAGAACGGCTTGTGCGGGCCCGCGAGCCGAGCGCCATCGGGCCCCACGGTCAGCAAGTCATCGAGGCCGACGTCAGCCTTCGAGAAGGCCGTCGGCGTGCAGACAAACCGGTCGCCCGCGGGCAAGCGAACGGACAGGTTGCCGTCGTGGTTCGCGACCCACCCGGCGACGTGCATGGCACGGCTGTAATCGACGAGGGCGCGCCTCAGCGCCGGTTCACTCACGACGCAGTGACCTCGTCCACGATGCCGACGATCACGGACCGAATCGGACCCGCGTTCGCGCCGAGAATCTGTCGAACGCCGGTCCCCTCGGTCAGCACGAGGACCAGATCGCCCACGCCCGCTTGGGCATGGTCGACGGCCACGACCTGCTCGCCTCGCGCCTCGCCTGTCGGCGTGACGGGCTGACACAAGAGAAGCGTCCGCCCCTCGTAGGTCGGGTGCTTGATCGTGGAGACGACGTTCCCCCGAACACGCGCGAGCCTCATCGCGCCTCCACGGAGACTGCGTCAACGATGCCGACGATCGCGGCATCGACCGGGACGAAAGTCGGGTCGCACGCCAGCGCCGCCTCGCGGCTCCCCACGAGGAAGACATGCTCGCCGGGCCCGGCCTGCGTGACATCGACCGCGATATGCGGTTCTCCGCACACTGTGCCGTCCTCGTGCAGCGGCTCAACGACGAGCAGACGGTACCCCTCTAGACCGGGGTACTTGACCGTCGCAACGCAGGTCCCAATGACTCGGCCTAAGTACATGCCGGGCACTCTAACAGCATGAGGCAAAAGGTCCAACGGCTGGTATGTTCAAAGAATGACGCAGCTCCGAGACCACGCCCACCTGCTCCACCGCCGGTGTCAGTCCCTGATCACGCGCTACTTGCAGCGGTACTGGTACCGCGCGGCGCAGGGCGCGGGCGGCCTCGGAGACCTGTTCGTGACGCTCGAGGAGGTCCGCGCAGAGCTCGAGGTCGGAGAGCTTCAGCCGCCCATTGACTTTGAGGCACCCGAGGCCGTGTCCGAGCGCCTGAGCGCGCTCCGGGAGGACGAGCGGTCGTTGCGCGCGAGGGATCGCGCGCTCCCGGCCGCGCGGCTGGTTGCGGAGTGCAGCTTGGGCGACGACGCGCTGGAGTGTCTGCTCGTCGCCAACACCCTGCAGGTCTCACCCGGCCTGCTGCGCACCTGCACGTTCGCGTGGGCGGACTTCTCGATCAAACAGCCGACCGCGGCCTTTCTCGTTGAGCTCCTCTCGGATGACGACGCCCACCGCGCGCGCCTCGAGGCGGCTTTGGCGCCTGACGCCCCTCTGCGCCGCTTGCGACTGCTCCTGCTCGGTGAAGACCGGCGCTGGCAGCCGAACACGCCGCTCCTGCAGCGCCCCGTGGGGGTACCCGACGCAGTCAGCCGGTACCTGGCCCAGCAGCCGGTTCAAGACGAGGTCTACCCGCCCGGCGCGACGCGGCTGGAGTGGGAGGGCCCAAGCCCGGACGCTCTGATCCTCACGGACCGCGTGCGGCCGACGCACGTGCTCGGTCGCTTGGCGCGACGCGAAGATCCGCTCCCCGTTGTGCTGGCGGGGGGCGTCGGCAGCGGGCGCAGGACGCTCGCGCGGGCCTTCGCGCTCGCTCACCGGCGACCCTTGCAGGTGGTCGACCTGCAGGCGCTCGCCTGGGAGCTCGAGCCCTTCGAAGCGCAGCTCGCGTCGACGATCCGCGACGGGGTGCTGAACGGCGCGGTGGTGCTCTTGCGCGCGGAGGCGCTCGAGGAGAAGAGCGACAAGCGGATCGGCGTGGTCGGTCGCACCCTGCGTCACTTGGGCGTGCCCGTCGCGTTGACCTGCACCGAGGGGCAGCTGGCGCATCTGGGCCCCGCGCTCCCGGAGATGCACCTCGTCAACGTCGGCGACGTGGGCCTCGACGACCGCTTTGCGCTCTATTCGCGACTGCTCGCGCTCCACGGCTTCAAGCCACCCCGTGAGGCCGTGCAGACGCTGTGCGACGGCTACCGCTTGCGACCCGGCGACATGGACAAGGCGCTGCGGGATGTGCGGATCGCGAGCGGCGATGCGGCCGAACTGAACGTGCCCGCGTTTGATGCCGCGGTCCGGCGGCAAGTGCGGTCCAACTTGAGCGCGCTCGCGAGCCCGGTGAACACGACGCAGCGCTGGCAGGACCTCGTGCTGCCGCAAGAGCAGAAAGAGGCGATCGAGGAGATCGTGATGCACGCGCAGTTTCGACAGCGCGTGTTCGAGGAGTGGGGCTTCTCTCGCAAGATCGGCAGCCGCGGACGCGGGCTAGGCTGTCTGTTCAGCGGGCCGCCCGGCACAGGCAAGACGATGACCGCTACGCTCATCGCGCAGGAGCTCGGCCTAGACCTTTACCAGGTCGACCTCTCGCGGATCGTGGACAAGTACGTCGGTGAGACCGAGAAGAACCTGGCGCGGCTCTTCGACGAGGCGTCCCGCGTGCCCGTCGTGCTCCTCTTCGACGAAGCGGACAGCCTCTTCGCGACGCGGACCAAGGTCGAGAGCAGCAACGACCGCTACGCGAACCTTGAGGTCAACTACTTGCTCCAGCGAATGGAGGTGCATGACGGCATCTCCATCCTGACGACGAACCTGGGCACCGGTATCGACCAGGCGTTCAAGCGCCGCCTGCGCTTCCGGATTCACTTCGAGCTGCCCGAGGCCGACGAGCGAGAGGTCCTGTGGCGGTCGATGGTGCCCCCAGGGCTCGCCGTGAGCCCGGACGTCGACTGGTCGGGGCTCGCCAAGAAGTGGGAGCTGAGCGGCGCGCTCATCCGCAATGCGATGCTCCGCGCCGCGTTCATCGCCGCGTCTCGGGCGTCCGACCTGAACAACGAGATCCTGCACCGAGCGACCCGCGCCGAGCTCATCGAGATGGGCCGGCTCGGGAGCTGAACGCGTCAGGCGGCGCTCAGGTCGCGCGCCAACATCCGCTGCAGCGGCTTGAGCGCGGCGACTCGAACCGCCTCGGGCAGCTCGATCTGCGGCGTCATGTCCCGCAGCGCCAGGTAGACCTTTTCGAGCGTGTTGAGCTTCATGTGCGGGCACTCATTGCACGCGCAGTTGGCCTCGGGTGGCGCCGGGATGAACGTCTTGTCGGGGGCGGCCTTGCGCATCTGGTGCAGGATGCCCGCCTCTGTCACGACGATGAACGTGTCCTCGCTGCGGTTCAGCGCCGCGTTCAGGATCGCGGTCGTCGACCCAATATGATCCGCGTGACGCAGGACGTGCGGCTCACATTCCGGGTGCGCGAGCACGGGCGCGCCGGGATGTGCCGCCTTGAGCTCGATCAGCTTGCGCTCGCTGAAGACCTCGTGGACTTGGCAAGCGCCTTGCCACAGCGTGAGTGACCGCCCCGTCTCCTTCACGACCCACGCGCCGAGATTGCGGTCCGGGGCGAAGAGCACGGGCTGGTCGGCGGGAAACAGCCGCACGATGTCCGCGGCGTTGCTGCTCGTGCAGATGACATCGCTCATCGCCTTCACGGCCGCTGAGCAGTTGATGTAGCTCACGACCTTGTGGTCCGGGTGGGCCGCCTTGAAGGCCGCGAACGCCTCCGGGGGGCACTGGTCCGCGAGCGAGCAGCCGGCGTCGAGGTCGGGCAGCAGCACGACCTTGTCCGGGTTCACTATCTTGGCCGTCTCGGCCATGAAGTGCACCCCCGCGAACAAGATGACGTCCGCCTGCGTGCCTGCCGCGGCCTGCGCGAGCTGGAGCGAGTCCCCGACAAAGTCGGCCAAGTCCTGAATGTCGCCGTCTTGGTAGTAGTGCGCCAACACGACCGCGTTGCGCGCCCGCTTGAGCTCATCGATCGCCGCGAAGAGGTCCAAGTCCGGCGGGACGGGCGCGCGGGTCGTCTGGCCGAGGATCGGCAGGCTGTCACTCATCGTTTTGGCCTCGAGAGAGCGCCTGGACGACCACGGACGCAGCGGTGAGTCCGAAGGTGCCCGTCACGAACGACGCGCTGCCGTCGATGCGCGCGCGGCGGTCGCAGGTCATCAGGCCGTTCTGCCCTTGAGGGCAGACGCACTGAAAACCGTCCTCACGGTCGTACGCCAAGGCGTGTGGCGGCTGAATGCGCTCCTCGCTGTGCACGGCGGGGACGCCCCACTCCGCGTCGCGCGGGAAGTCGTACTGGCTGCGCAGGATGTCCCGGACGGCCGTGGCGAGGCCGCACATCCGCGTCTTGGAGAGGTCTGCGACGCGCACCTGCGTCGGGTCCCAGCGGCCCGCGGCCCCCATGGAGGACACGAGCGGAAGGCCGCGTCGACGGCACGTCGCGATGAGGTGGCACTTCGCTGTGATGTTGTCGATCGCGTCGACGACGAAGGCGGGCGCACCCGACAGGAGCTCGTCTGAGGTCTCCTCTTGGTAGAAGCGCTTGATGGCCTGGATCTCCGCGAGCGGGTTGATCAGCGCGCACCGGTCGGCCAGGAGCTGCGCCTTGGGCTTGCCAATATTGCCCTTCATCGCGTGGAGCTGACGGTTCGTGTTCGTCACGCACACCTCGTCGAAGTCGACGAGCCTGAGGCGACCCACGCCGCTCCGAACGAGCGCCTCGGCGGCGAAGCTGCCCACGCCGCCGAGCCCCATCACGACGACGAGCGCGCCTTGCAAACGCTCCATGCCGGCATCTGAGGTCAGACGGGCCATGCGGTCAAAGCGCCTATGCAGCTTGAAGCCAGCCTCAACCGCGGGCGCCGCCTCAGTCTCTCGATTCACGCGAGTCCCCTTTCGCTCGTCACGACCCTGAGTCTGCCTCAAACGGCCCGAACAATGCAGCGGCGTTCGCGGCTGTCTGTGCGGCGAGCGCCTCAGCGTCGACCCCTCGAAGCGCGCTCATCACGTCGACAATCGCAGGCAGCGCGCTGGGCTCGTTGCGTCTACTCGCCCCCGGCAGAGCAAGGTCCGGTGCGTCCGTCTCCACGAGAAGGTGCGTCGCCGGGACAGCGGTCGCGGCCGCATGCACTCGGCGGGCCTCAGGCCGCGCGACGGTGCCCGCGAAGCTGATCGAGAGCCCGAGCGCGACGTAGGCCAACGCGCTCTCCGCAGAGCCGCTGAAGGCGTGCACGACCCCGCCTTGCGCGAGCGGTCCCGCCCCGCGCAAGAGGTCGAGCGCGCGCCCGTGGCAACCCGGACCGTTCAGATGGAGGACCAGCGGTACACCGAGCCGCAAGGCCAGCTCAACCTGCGCCTCAAAGGCACCCACTTGCTGCGGCAGCGTCTCACGACCCACAAAGCGCGTATCCAGACCCGTCTCGCCCAGGGCCGAGGCAGGGGCATGGCCCGCGAAACAGTCGGGCAGCGTCTTGAGGGCCGCACCCAGCGCGCCCGTTTCGAGGCGAGCCGCCACGCAAGGGTGCACACCCGCTGACCACCGCACGCCCGCCTGCATCGAGGCGATGGCCCGCTGTGCGTCCCAAGTCTCCGGCCCAACCCCTGCGAGCACGAAGCCCACCACGCCTGCGCTGCGCGCTCGCTCGAAGACTGCCTCGCGGTCGAGCGCGAACGCGTTGTCGTCGAGGTGACAGTGGCTGTCGATCATGCGGCGCATGGCTGGTCTATAGTGCCCCTCATGCGCCGCGCGTGCCATGTCGGGATCGCGTCTCTCCTCACTGCCTGCTGGGCAGACGACGCACCGCGCTCATTGGGCCCGACCCTTCAGGTGACGCCGAACCCCATCGTCGCTGGCGCGCCGATCGTGGTCACGGCCAACGGCTTGCCGATGCGTGGTGGCACCCTCGGTGACGACGGCGTGGCGCTTGGCGGCCGTTCGCTTCAGGTGCTCGCGTGGGGCGCGCGTGAGGTTCGCGCGGCCGTGCCTGCCGACGTCCCGCGCGGATTCGCGCCTTTGGTCGTCATCGTCGACGGTCGACCATGGGCTTCGGCGCTCGTGGAGACGCTGAGCGACACGGGGCCACCCGACGCGAGCGTGCTGCCTGGAGACACTTCGCCTGACCCCGATGTCACCCAGCCAGACGCCGAGGCGCGGCGACGCTTCGAGGTGGACGTCGTCGCCGACCCGACGCCCGCACAGGGCTTCGCGCTGACCCCTCTCGAGGCGGTCCCCGATGAGGTGCGTTTGGAGGCCCGCGCGACGCCGGGCGTCAGCACGTGGGGCGTGGCGTTTCATCTTGTTTGGGACCCGCTCCAGCTTGAGCTGGTCGACGCAGAGGTCCCGCCCGACCATACGCGGGCTGCAGCCAAGACTGCGCAACCGGGCCGCCTGATCTTCGGCGCGGTCCTCGGCTCGGCAGACGCACCCTTGGTCACGCTGCGCTTTCGAGCCATTGGCCGGGGCGAGCGGCGCGTCAGCCTGCCCGCGGCGTTCGCAGAGGCGCGGGATGAACGCAACCAGCGACGCCCTGAGCTCACCTTTGCCGGCGTGACGGTCACCACCCGCGCAGCGGCAACCGACGGCGCTCAGCCGTGAGGGCCCCCCTTCGCCGCGTCGCGCTCGCGGCTGCGGTCGCGATGACGCCGCTCTTCGGGGCCTTATCCAGAGCCTCTACCCATGCGGATGAGTTCGCTCTGCGAGCGCGCCTTCTCCGTCATGGTGGACCCCCGACCGACCCACGCCTCGCACGCCTCGGGCAATTCAAGCGCGCCGATGACACGCCCGCGTTCGATCTGGTCACCATCGACGCTCACCTCGCGGGCCTCGCCCCGGATGCCGCCGCGACCTTTGACGTGACCGTAGCCGCGACGAGCCCGTTGAGCGCTGGGCAGCGCCTCGCGTTCGTGACCCTCGACATTGACGTGGCACGCGTGACCCAAGTGCCCACCGGGGAGTCCCTGGCGCTCGAGACCAGCGAAGCGGGCGCGCGCGCGGACGTCACGCTGAGCGCGCCGCTGGCGGTCGGCGAGCGCACCACGCTGCGTTTCGAAGGCACCCAGCGCCTTGCCTGTGACTCCCCAGCGTCGTGCCTCGATCTGGGCAACACAGGGCACAGGGTTCAGTTCGGTTGGTTTCCAGCCTCGTGGAACGCCCCGCTCACGGACCGTTTCGATGTGTTCATGACGCTCCCAGTCTCAGAGGGGCTCGACACGGTCGGCACCTGCGCGCCCGAGAACACAGGCACAGCGGGAGTCAAGCGCTTCTCGACGGCGCGCCCGACCTATTTTCCGGCTTTTGCCTGGGGGCCTTGGAGCGCGGTCGCTTCGACCTCGGAGACGGGCGCTGCGGTCTTCGCGTTCTCCGAACCGGCGCTGCGTGAGAGTGCAGGCGAAGTCGCCGCGGTGGCCGGCACCGCCGTCGACCACCTCACGCGCGCGCTCGGCGTGTGGCCCGCGCCTCGCCTCAGCGTCGCGCCCATCGACGACGCCGCCGGCGTCGCGCTCGCGCCGCAGTGTCTCGTGCTCCTGCCGCGTGCAGTCTTCGTCGCGGACACGACCGCGCGCACGACGCTGCGGGCCGAGGTCCTCGCGCACGAGGTCGCGCACCAGTACTTCTTCAACTCAGTCGCCGTCGCTGCGCCTGAGGATTCCTGGCTATCGGAGGCGTTCGCCGAGCACCTGTCGACCTGGGTGAGCGCAGCGCGTGAGGGCGCTGCGACGCACGCGCGACGCAACTATTGGGAGTACGTCCTCACCACGCCGCCCGTCGAGGACGCGACTGTGACGTCCCCGCTCGTCACGCGCAGCGCGCGCTACTTTGAGATTGTCTACCTGAGGGGCAGCAGCGTGCTGTGGATGCTGCAGCGAGCCGTCGGTGAGGCTCGGTGGACGGCGACCGTCGCCCTGCTCGCGCGGACGTTCCAGGGGCAGCTCGCCACGACATCGGAGGTCTTCGACCTGCTTCACGCCCAGCTTGGGTCGGCCTTCGACGCGCACGTCCCGTGGCTCACGCGACCCGGGTTCCCCACCGTCGAGGTGACGGCGACACGGGAGAGCAATGGCGAATTGACGCTCCGACTCACGCCGCGTCTCAACGTCCAAGGTGGCTTCGACATCACGCTCCCGGTCGAGGTCGAGACGGACGCCGACGGGATGCGGACGGATCAGGTGACGCTCTCCGCAGTTGGCACGGTCGAGCTCCGGCTGCCACAGAATGCGCGCGCCGCGATCATCGACCCAGAGCTGACCACGCTTCGCCGAATTCGGCCCCAGCCGTCGACCGACGTGGATCTGTCGGGGATCGTCGACGGACGGGACTTACTCGACGTCTGGGCGCTCGGCGAGGTCGTCGGCCCGGACGCGCGCTGGGATGACCGCCTCGACACGAACGCCGATGGCGCGATCGACGACTTGGACGCTGCGCGCATCGAGCGCGAGCTCGGGCGAGGTCTCCCGTGAATCAGGGCGTCGGCGCGTCGGGCGCCGTGACCTCGAGGCGGATGCGATAACGCCCGAGCGGCGTCGCGGGCGGAACCCTCAGTGAGAGCGAGAAGCGACCATGTGCGTCTGTCGGGACCGGGACGCCGATCGGCGCGCCGACGCCCACCATCGGGTCAAGGAAGGCTTGAACGAGCGCCCCCTCGACCGCGACGCCCCGCTCATCCACGCACGTCCCCGAGACGCGCTGCGCCGGTGATTCCCCGCGGAATGCGCGCTGCGGCTCTGCCGAAGTCTCATCGAGCGTCAGCATCAAGCGGCGCGAGCGAACCGCGCGAGAGTCGGGGACGGTCAGCCCGGACGTGGGTCGCTGACCATCCGCCGGGGGTCGCTGACCGTTCGCCGGGGGCGGCGCGGCGTCTCCAGTCGTCGGCCCGTCGTTGGGCAGGGAGAGGTAGCGGCTCGGCTTAGGGAACGCGTCGGGCCGCGGCTGATGCTGCGCGCGACCTCCGCTGCGCGGCGTCTCTAGCCGGGGCGCCTGCCCCCCCAAGTCCACTCGGCGCCAGCCTCCGTCCGGGAGTCGAATCTCGGCGAAGGCGTGCGCCTCATTCTGGACATAGCGGGTGGGCACACCCGCAGCTCGGGCCGTGACGGTGAAGGCGAACGCGCGGTGGCGGCAGACCCCCCGCTGGCCGAGCGCGATCGCCGAGTAAAGATCCCCGTCGACGGTCTGGCCTGCTGACTCAAAGTCTCGAAAGTATTGAACAATCCTGCCCAGCTCGACGTCGAATGGCCCGCTCGGGTCGACGCTGAGCGCGGCGAGGACGCGCTCGGCCGCAGCGCGAGTGGCGGGCGCGAGCGCCGTGTCCTCGGCCCCACGACCCGCGTCGAGCGGCACGTTCCCCGGGAGCGCGCCGTCGAAGTAGGCGGCGTCGGCGTCGACAAAGAGCATGACGTGAGCGGAGGCTGCGCGGTCGGTGACCAAGTAGAAGTTGTCGGCGCCATCACGGGCGATCCGCGCGCCGATGGTCCCCGCGGGCGGCTCTGTCTCGAGCGCGAGCACGCGCATGTCGGGCGCGACCGACGGCAGCGGGGCGGCGAGCCCTGGCCTGACCTCGACGCGCAGGTCCGCGAAGAACGGTGTTCGCCCCGCGGCTGGGCTGCCCGACGCAAGCTCAAGGACCTTCGGCGTGGCGTCTGCGATCGAGAACTCGTAGAGGGGCGCAGCTCCGACGACGTCAAACGCGACGTTGCGACGCATCGGCGTGACCTCGGGGTTGAAGACGCCGTGGTAGGCGAGCGGCGCGACGTCACCAGTCTCACCGTCGGGGCGCATCCTGTCCGGTCGCTCAATCACGTTCGGGCGGGGCGCCCGTCCCTCGGGGCCAAGAACCACCTCGGGCGCAGGGGGCGCGTCGCCCGAACGTGGGCGCTCGAGGCGCTGCCCTGAATACTCCAGCGCGTCTGGAAGCGCGCCGGCGCCCCCCTCGCCCTGAATGACGCGCGCTGGGGGTGTACCGCTCAGGAGCGCCCGCAGCGCAGCCGGTTCGATGGGCGCATGCCGCACGGGCGACCCGGGACCCGCCCCTGCGACCAGCGCGCCAACACTCAGGGCGAGCGCCACGCGTGACGCGCGGCGGGCCTGAGTGGTAAAGGACCGGGCTGTGTTCGCCAAGGCTCTCACTCTCGTCGTCTTGGGGCTCGCGGGCTGCTCGGCCGGGCAGTCTGGGACAGACGCGGCGTCGTCGAAACCACAGGGGGAGGTCATCTTCGCGCAGGCGTGCGCTCGGTGTCACGGACCGAGCGGTCGAGGCGATGGCCCCCTCGCTCCCCACAACACGCCCATGCCTATCTTGGGCGACGCGTCACGCCCGCTGCCGAGTACTCAAGAGGTCAAGAACGTCATTCGGCTCGGTAGGGGCCGATTCCCCGCCCACCGAGACCGCCTGACCCCTGAGGACATGGACGCCGTTACCGAATATGTCGAGCGTCACTTCTTCGGCCGCGCGCCACC
>Ga0114972_10000062_pt1 | contig 72059 bp, 54 predicted proteins | sample M_140807_EF_Meta_FD_87354 | JGI IMG/M metagenome (GOLD analysis project Ga0114972, IMG submission 87354) | Freshwater microbial communities from Lake Montjoie, Canada to study carbon cycling - M_140807_EF_MetaG | ecosystem: Environmental > Aquatic > Freshwater > Lake | place: Lake Montjoie... | reverse complement strand
GGCCGCGGGGGCCGGTGCGGCCGCAGGAGACTCCACGCGGGCGCGCGCTGCATCGGCTGCTCGGGCGGCGATGCGCGCGGTCTCCACGGCCTCGGACGCGACGAGCGCGTTCTCCTCGACCGTCCGGCGGAGCGCGGTCAGCTCACGCTCGAGCCGCTCCACATTCCGACGCAGCGATTTCAGGTCATCCCGCGTGGCGAGCTTGAGCGACTTGACGACGGACGCGACCTGCTGGTCGATTGTCTGCCGCACCTCGGTCGTCGCCGTGAACGCCTTTGTCAGCGCCTTGATGACGGCCTCGTTCTGCATGAGCTTCATGGCCTGCTCACTCTGCAAGAGCTTACCGACGCCTTGGAGCAGCGCATCCTTCATCTGAGTCACGGTGACCTCCCCATAAAGAGGGCCGCGAGCATGGCGAGGCGCCGTGCGTGTGTCAACGCGCACGGACGGCCGCGCGCCGCGCGCGTTGAACGCCGGCGGGAAGGCTGATAGCGTGAAGGACCCGTGTTCACTCCGTCCGAGAAGTCTGCGCATGAGGCGCTCCCCGTCCTGCGCGAGGACGCGCAAGGCGAGGGCGCGCATGCGTTGACGGACCGCTCAGCGCGCCGCATCCGCTACTTGCGCGTCTCCGTGACGGACCGGTGTAACTATGCGTGCGCTTACTGCATGCCCGCCAACGGATTCCCGCACTTCGACCGCGCGGACGTCATGCGGTTCGAAGAGGTGGAGCGCCTCGTAGGGCTGATGGTCGAGCTCGGTGTGCGTCGCGTTCGACTCACGGGCGGCGAGCCGCTCGTGAGGCGAGGCATCGTGGACTTAGTGCGGCGAATCGCCGCGCTGCCGGGGGCGCCCGAAGTCGTCATGACGACGAACGGGCACTTACTCGCACAACACGCCGCAGCGCTCAGAGAGGCCGGCCTCGTGGGCCTCAATGTCAGCGTGGACTCGACCTCGCCAGAGACCTTTCGGCGTCTGACCCGAGGCGGCGACCTCACGGCCGTGCAGCGGGGGCTCGCCGCCGCCCAAGGCGCGGGCTTCCAACAGCTTCGGGTGAACGCCGTGGTTGTCCGAGGGGAGAACGACGCTGAGCTGGCGGACCTGTGCCGCTGGGCGTGGACTACGGGGCTAGAGCCCCGCTTCATCGAGCTCATGCCCATTGGCCAACTCGTGACGGCGCAGGAGCACCCCGTCGTGTCGACCGCGGAGATGCGCGCCCAGCTCGACGCCGACTTTGGTCTTGAGCCAGATGCTGCGGCGCCCGCGTACCCCGTCCGCGGGCCGGCGCAGTACTGGCGCGCCACGCGGGGAGCGTTCGTCGGCGCGCGTGTGGGCTTCATCAGCCCGATGTCCGACGATGGGTTCTGCGGGACCTGCAATCGGGCGCGATTGACGGCGCAGGGCGCTCTGCGTGCGTGTCTGGGGCATGATGACGAGGTCTCACTCTTGCAAGCGCTCCGCGCGGGTGCGACACGGGAGGCGCTCACCTCGTTGATCGGGCAGGCCGTGTACGGCAAGCGGCCCGGGCACGAAATGCGCGACTTTCGCACCGCACCGCGGAACGTCATGACCTCCCTGGGCGGTTGAGAGGCTCGGGGAAATGGGAGGACTGTCGACATGAGCGAGAACTACGACACCGGCGACTTGGCCGGCGCAATCGAGGCCGCACCTGCGGGCGCGGCTACGGGGCGTCCTTCGGCTTGGCGCCGACTGCGCGGCATCGTCGCGCTCGTCGCCCTCGTCGGCGGCTTCTACCTCGTCGCGAACAGCATGATGGCCGGGGGCGAGGGCACCGCGTATTTCCTCGACGTTCACGAGGTGAAGGCGCGCCTCGCGCAGGTCGAGGGTCGCCAAGCGCGCGTGCGCGGCACCGTGATCATCGGCTCCTATGCGTTCGAGGACGCTTCGAAGACGCACCGCTTCAACCTGCAGGAGCAGGGAGACGTCATGCAGGTCGCCTACCGCGGGCCGCTACCGGACGTCTTCAAGGAGGGGATGCCCGTGGTCGTCGAGGGCGTCGTCCGAGGGGACATGTCGATCGAGGCCCGCGAGGTCACGGCGAAGTGCCCGTCGAAGTACGAAGAGGGCAAGGTGTCCGAACAAGCCAAGCAGCGGATGTGAACGTGCTCGAGCTCAGCGTCCATCACCTCGGTGACTTTCTCCTCCACGCGTCGATCGTCGTCTGCGCGTTCTGCATCTTCGCGAGCATCATCGGGCAGCGTCGCGCCGACGGACGCCTCTTGCTCGCCGCCGAGCGCGGTGGCTACGTCGTCTCCGCGTTCATCGGGACCGCCGCGCTGCTGCTCGTTCACGCATTCCTCACCCACGACTACCAGAACAAGTACGTCGCCCACTACAGCGACAACAACATGCCCTGGTACTACCTGATCGCCTCGTTCTGGGGCGGGCAGGCGGGCTCGCTGATGTTTTGGTCGACGACGCTGGCCGTCGTCACAGCGCTCGTCATTCGTCAGAACCGCGACCAGAACCGCGACATCCTGCCTACGGTTCTGTCGATCTTGTGCGCGTCGCAGGCGTTCTTCCTGTTGCTGATGGTGCTCGAGGCCAACCCCTTCGAGTCGTTCCGCATCAACGAGCCGCCCATGAACGGCAAAGGCCTTGAGCCCTTGCTGCAAAACCCCGCGATGACGTTTCACCCGCCGAGCATCTTGAGCGGGTACGTCTGGTTCTCGGTCCCGTTCGCTTTCGCTCTCGCCGCGTTGATTCATCGACGGCTCGATGACGCCTGGATTCGCACGACGCGGCGCTACGCCGTCGTCTCGTGGGGCTTCCTGTCGATGGGCAACTTATTCGGGGGCATGTGGGCCTACCAGGAGCTCGGCTGGGGCGGGTTTTGGGGCTGGGACCCGGTCGAGAACGCGGCGCTCATGCCGTGGATCGCCGCCACAGCCTACTTGCACTCCGTGATGATTCAGGAGCGCCGGGGCCTGCTGAAAGTCTGGAATGTTCACTTGGTCTTGCTGACCGGATTCCTGACCTTTTTCGGCACGTTCCTGACGCGGGCGGGCGTCATCGACTCCGTCCACACGTTCGCGCAGAGCGACATCGGCGAGTACTTCGTCGTGCTCCTGATCGTGTTGCTTGGCGCGTCTCAGAGCCTCATGGCGTGGCGCGTCGCGGACGGCTCGCTGGCGTCGGCCGACGAAGCCGACCGGTGGCGGGCTGCGTTCGACCGCTGGGGTCCCCGCGTCCGCTGGCGGCCGATCGCAGCGTCGATCGCGTTCGTCGCTGTCCTGCACGGCGCGATGTGGATTGTGGCCAGCCAGATCGCGGACAAGGAGCTCCGGAGCGCGGCGTGGCTCTTTGGCTACGCCTCTCTGTCGATCTTCGGCCCGTCGCTCGTCTCGATGGTCGCGCTGTTCTTCCGAGACCTCTTCGCCCGCGAGGACGCGCCGACCGCGGCGCCGGGCGTCGAGCACCTCGCGAGCCGAGAGGGCGTCTTCCTGCTGAACAACTTCGTCCTGATGACGATCCTCGCCGTCGTCATGTTCGGCACGATCGGCGACAAGCTCAGCATGCTCTTCTGGAGCGAGACGAAGTTCAGCGCGCCTTGGTACAACAGCTGGATCGCGCCGCTCGGCGTGGCGCTGCTCCTGCTGATGGGGATCGGTCCCCTTGTGCCGTGGCGCAAGATGTCCGCGCGGTCGTTCAAGGTGAACATGCTGTCGCCGGCGATCGTGTCGCTCGCCCTCACGGGCGTCGTGCTCGCAGTCGACACGTACAACCTGCAGGGGCACATCGCGAAGACCTCGGTCCCGATTGGGGACGTCCCGGTCGGCCAGCTCGTTCAGTCGAGCAACCTGACGGGCGTTTACGCCCTCATCGGCTTCTACGGCTTCTTCTTCACCGTGATCACCCTGGGGCTTGAGTACCTGCGGAACGCCAGGGTCCGCGCTCAGGGCACGGGTGAGTCGCTGGCGGTCGCGCTCGGTCGCCTCGTGGCACGCAACCGCCGCCGTTACGGCGGCTACCTCACGCACATCGGCTTCGCGTGCCTGTTCCTCGGGTTCGTCGGCACGGGGCTGAAGACCGAGCTCGACCTCACGTTCCACGCCGAGGGCGAGCAGCACATGCTCGAGGGTCACGTGCTCACCTTCCGGGGCTTTGACCGCACAGAGAACCGCGAGTACGAGGAGTGGTTCGCCAAGTTTGACGTCCACCGCGCAGGCCCAGGCGGCGCGCCCGCAGAGCTCATCGGCCAGCTTCACCCGTCGCGGCGTTTCTACCACGGCGCGAATGTGCAGCTCTCTCGGACGACCACGGAGAAGGACGAGCTTCAGGGGCTTCGAGCCAACCTGTATCTCGCGCTCGTCTCGTTCAAGCCGGGCCTCAAGACCGCGGAGATCATGGCGCACTACAACCCGATGATCCTCTGGATGTGGATCGGCGGCGCCTTTCTGCTCTTTGGCGTCGTGTTCGCAGTGTGGCCTGAACGCGAGGCCTACCCCGTGTTTACCGCCGCCCGCAAGCGCGCGCGGCAAGCGCCCGTTGGGCGCCTCGATGGCACCCCCGCCGACCCGGCGGCCGAGGCCTGAGCGATGTTCTTGCTCCTTGCGATCATCGTCGCGCTCTTGGCGATTTACTTGCTTTACAGCGCCGCCCAGCCGCTGCTCGACCGTGAGGTCGTCACGGCCGCGGAGTGGGCCCGCGTCGAGGACGACTCCGCGGACTTGATCGCGCGGCGAGATCGGCTGGTCGACGAGCTGCGTGACCTTGAGGCCGAGGCTGCCCTGAGCAAGCTCGACGAAGATGACCTCCGGCGACTCCGCGGTCGCTTTGAGCGCGAGGCGCTCGAGGTTGTTGCGCGCCTCGATGAGCGTGCCCGAGCCTACAGCGACCGCATCGCGACGAGCACAGCGCCCAAGGAGTCCAAGTCTTGATCGCCCGTGCTCGACAGTTCATGGCTGCGGCCTGTGTCATGGCCACACTCGGTCTGGCTGCGCCGCCCACAGCGCTCGCTCAGCAGGCTACGGCCGACACCGGCGGGCTGCCGCCGTTCCTCGCCAAGATGCAGCGGCACGACGTCGAAGTGCGCGTGGTCGAAGCCGCGCCTCAAGGTGGCCGGAGACCCGCCCCCGCGGGCTTGCGTGTGACGATGACGATCTTGGCGGGCGGGGCCAAGGTCCGCGACTACGCGGTCGTGACAGACGCCGCGGGCATCGCGCGCTTCACCGGGATCCCCAGCAACCCCGAGGTGCAGAGCCAAATCGCCTATCTCGTCGCTGCAGAGCGGGATGGGGTCAAGTTCCCGTTCGACCTCGCGAGCCTGCCCGCCGCCGGCGGCTGGGTCGAGGTCAGCGTTGGTGCGGCCTCGACGGGCACACAGGCGATCGTCGCGGAGCACGCCCACATCGACCTGATGCCCGACGAGGAGAATCTCGTCGTTCGTCAGTCGATTCGGCTCTGGAACTCGGGCGCCGAGGTCGCGAATCTCGCCGCACTGCCCGGGGGCGGCCTCCGCATCCCGTTGCCGGCCGGGGGCAAGCACCCCGAACTCAATGAAGACGCAGACCCCAAAGTCGTCGAGGTGCGCGGCACGGACATTTGGTTCAAGGGCGCGCTCCTGCCGAACGCCCAGCCCGCCGAGGTGACGTTCGTCTACACGATCAAGTACGACGCCGCGACCTACGAGTGGTCTCAGCGGTTGCCTGTGAGGACACGGGGCGCGTTCATCGTCGCGCCTGTCGGTCAGCAGCCAGGGCAGCGCGTCGACACGACGCTGACGCTGCTGCCGCGGAGTGACGGCGTGAAGGCGGAGCGCACCACGAACGGTCAAGGGCGTGCGTTCGAGGTCCTCCGCATGTCCCTCGACCTCCCTGCGAATGAGCCGCTGCGCTTCGCATTCTCCGGACTGCCGGTGGGGTCAGGGTGGAAGGCGTGGACGCTGCTCGCAGCCATCGTCGCGGTGTTTGTCGGCGTGTTCTTCGGATTCCGGCGCTCAAACACCGCAGGCGAGGCGACGCTCTCGCGTGCGCACTTGGAGAATGAGCGCGACCGCCTCATCAAAGCGCTTGAGCGCATGCGCAAGGCCGTCGCAAAAGGACACCTGCCCGAGGCCCGATTTGAGCGGGAGCAAGAAGCCATCACGGCGCGGCTCGTCTCGCTTTATCGCGCGCTCGACCGCCTCGATGGTCGTAGCGCCTGATGAGCGCTCCCCGGCTGAGTGAGGTGCGCGCTGAGGCGCTCAGCCGCCTCCACGACGACACCTACGCCCTGATTGACGTGAACCTGACCTTGCGGGCGGGCCGTGTGACAGCCCTCCTCGGCGCGAACGGCGCGGGCAAGAGCACGCTCATGGGCTTGCTCTCGACGGCGCTGCGCCCATCCGAAGGGCGCGTGCGATTCGACGACGCAGACGCTACGATGGCGGGTCCGAGGCTCCGGCGCTTGATCGGACACGTCGCTCATCGGCCAATGCTGTACGGCGAGCTGACGGCCCGTGAGAATCTCGAGTTCTTCGCGTCCCTCTACGGCGTCGACGCTTCTCACGTCGCGCCTTGGCTCGAGCGTGTCGGGCTCGCGCGCGCGTCGGACCGCGCGGTCGCCGGTTTCAGCCGCGGCATGGCGCAGCGGCTCGCGCTCGCGCGCGCGCTCGTGCATGCGCCCGCGCTCGTCCTGCTCGACGAGCCCTTTACCGGCCTCGATCCGACCGGCGCAGACCTCCTGGTGGGCCTCGTTCAAGAGGCGCGGGCCCGCGGCGCGATCGTTGTCCTGGTCACACACGATCTGGCGCTCTCCGACGCGCTCGCGGATGACGTCGTCGTTTTGCGCGCCGGGCGCGTGGCATTCGCAGGCGAGCGCGACGCGCCCCTCGACGCGCTTTACAGGGCGCATGCCGAGGCGCGGGGACGCGCGGCATGAGCTCATTCGAGACGTTTCGCGCAGTACTGGTCAAGGACGCGCGCGTCGAGCTGCGCGCGCGGGAGACCCTGGTCACGCTCGCGTTCTTCGCTCTTGTGCTGTCGCTCGTCTTCACCTTTGGCTTCTCGGGGGACGAGCTCACGAACCGGATACTCTTTCCCGGCTGCCTGTGGGCCATCGTGCTCTTCGCCGGCACCTTGGCCACGGGCAGGACGTTCGCTCGAGAGGCGCGAGAGGGCGCGTTCGCCGCGCTTGTGGGGTCGCCCGCGCACCGGGGGGGCATCTTGGCCGCCAAGGTCACCTTGAACTTTGCGTTGTCGCTCTTCGTGGCCCTGTTGGCGGCGCCGCTGCTCGCGGTGCTGCTTCGCGTGGACGCCGCGGCGCACCTCGCGCCGCTCATTGGGCAGCTCACGCTGGGCGTCTTGGGCTTTGCGCTCGTGGGCACACCACTCGCTGTGGTGGCCGTGAACGCGCGCTTTGCCGAGGTGCTGCTCCCCATGCTCGTCTTTCCGCTGGTCACACCGGTCCTGATCGCGGGCGTCTCCGCGACGGCGGCTACGCTGGGCACTGTGCCAGACCAAGACGTAGGGCCATGGTGGCAGCTCTTGATCGCGTTCGATGTCGTTTATGGTATCGGCGGCCAACTGATCTTCGAGCAGCTGGTCACAGAGTGACGAAGGACGGGAGTCAACCCATGAGGGGTCAAGCGGCGCTCATCGGAGCGGCCTTCATCGCGATGCTGCTCGGACACTTCGCCGTGTTCGCGTGGGCGCCTGTCGAGGCCCAGATGGGCGTCGTCCAGAAGATTTTCTACTACCACGTCAATAGCGCCTGGGCGTGCTACTTGGGGTTTGTGTCGTGCTTCGTCGGGAGCCTCGGCTACTTGTACACGCGCAAGGGGCGCTGGGACGCCTTCGCCCTCGCTTCGGCCGAGGTCGGCCTGATGTTCGGCCTTATCGTGCTCGTCACGGGGCCGCTCTGGGCGCGGCCCGCCTGGGGCGTCTGGTGGAAGTGGGAGCCGCGCCTCACGTCCATGGCGCTCATGGTGCTCATGTTCGGCGCCTACTGGGTCTTGCAGAGCTTCGCCGGCGCAGGTGAGGGGGCTCGGCGCTTGGCCGCCGGCCTCGCAGTCTTCGCAACGCCGAACATCTGGTTCGTCCACATCGCGGTTCGCAAGTGGCGGGGCATGCACCCCGAGATTCAGGACAAGGCGGGTGGGGGCCTCGACCCCGATATGCGCGCGACGCTCGGTCTCGTCAGCGTCGTGGTGTTGCTCCTCTTCGTCGTCCTCGTCCGCATGCGCTTTCGTATGCACTTTCAAGAGCGACAGGTGGGCGCCCTGCGTCGCCGCCTGCAGCGCGCCGGAGTGGAAGCATGAAGTCTTCTGGGGTGTGCAGTTTTTTGGTCGCTGCGACTTTGTGCGCTTCGCTGACGACGCCCGTGCTCGCTGATGAGCCGGCGGGCGCAAGCGCCGCAGAGCGCGCGCCGCAGGTCACAGCGTTTCAAGCCACGAGTGAGGCTGAGATGCAGGACATGCGCCACCGCCACTTATGGTTGGCCTATGGGGCCCTCTGGGCCATTGCGTTCGCGTTCATTTGGCGCACGACGCGACGTCAACAGGGTGCGGACCGCGCCCTCAAGGAGCTCGAGTCGCGGCTCGATGCCTGGGAGAGAGAGCGTGGGTGAAACCAGCTTCTTGGCGGTGCCACCGCCGACGCACGTTGTCTACGTGCCCTTCGTGCTGCTCGTCGGCTTCATCGCCGGCTACCTGTTTGGCCGGCGCGCTGGGGTCGCCCAAGGCAAGGCCGAGTTTCTCGGTGGGGGCGACGAAGAGCTCTGATCAGCGGATGTTTTGACCGAAGCGGCACTCCGCGGGGGGCTCGCGTGGTCCCGGCGCCGGCGCGGCCGCCCACTCGTCTGGGCGAAGCATCACGTCCCAGCAGCCCTGAACGACGTCTGCCGTGTAAGGCTGGTCGAGGTCTTGGCCGCCGCCTGCAGTCTCGTCCGTCAGGTAGTGGCAGTGGTAGACCGCCGCGATAGAGCAGGTGCTCAGCTCGTCGAGATACAGGTCGATGGCCTCTTGCACGCGGCGCTCGTTCAGGAACGCGACGCCCTCGCTGATGCGCTGCGTCGCGAACTGGAAGAGCGGCCACGCCCGTCGGGTCACGGCGTTTACGCTGATGGCCTTCGTCGTCGACGCGTAGGCCATGTAGCGCACGACCTGCATCATCGCCCACTGGTAGTTGCGGACCCACACGCCCTGGTTGGCGGCGGTCTGGCTCGACGACGCGACGACCTGCAGGTTGATGAGGTCTTCAAGGTAGTTCTGGTCCGAGAGACCATTCGGCGTGTCGAAGTCACCTTGAATCAGCAAATCGAGGTCGCTCACGATCAGGTCGAGGTCGTCCCGCATCTGCTGCATCTTGAGCAGGCCCGGAGGCTGTGGCAGCGCCGCATAGGCCGCGATCTCCTGCTGCATCTCATCGAGGATCGCCCGCCCGCGCGCGTACTCCGCCAAGTATGCATCGGGTGACGGGTCGAACGGCGCGGCGTAGTTCATCATCCAGCCCGTGTCTGCGCTCTTGAGGCCGAAGAAACCTTCGAGCGCGGCCGCGGCCGAACCGTTCCAGTCCTGCGCGTCCATCGAGTCGCCCATCTCGGTCAGCCATTCCGCGGAGTTCGCCATGTCCGTCGCGTACTCGGCGAGCAAGAACCCATCCGAGCCGACGAAGGTCGCGGGCAGGTTGCGGCCCTCGACGTAGGCGCGGAAGAGCGTGAGGTCGGACTTCGCGATGCGGTGAACCAATGACGCATAGTCGGTGACCTGCGCCTGAACGCCGACAGGCGCCGCGACGATGCCTTGGTCCAGGTCAACGGTGGCGTCCTGAACCGCCTTGAGCGCGCTGCCCAAGAACAGGGGCGTACCGTACGGTGAGCCGGGGAGCTGCCGCGCCGCCAAAGTCCGGCCGCGCTGCAGGTCGGGGAGCGCTTGCGCCAGCTCTTGCGCCACGGCCGCGGGCAGGCCACCTTGCTGCAGGCGTTGGCCGATACGCGCCGCGACGATGTCGAGGCCTTCGTACAGGTTCGCGTTCGTGAGTCGCGCGTCGAGCGTCGTGACGCTGCCCGCGAAGTCCGTCACGATCGTGCGGACGACGTGCGCGCCCACTCGGAGCTTGCGCAACTGCACCTCGCCCGCGGCGTTGCAGACGGCTGCGGCGTCTCCCGCCCGGTTGTCTGTGCACCGTACGTTGCCCTGCACACGCGCACCCCGCGTCGGCGTCCCGTTGCCGGGATAGGTCACGTCCGCGAGCGTCCGAGAGGGGCGACCTTGAGCGTCTGGGTCCAGAAAGACCTGAACGCGCCGGACACCGGAGACCTGCCCGTCGCCCGGGTCATCCGCCCCGACGTTGAGCGGCAGCGTCTCGGCGAGCGCGAAGATGGGCCACGTGAGCGGGTTGTTCGCCGCCACACCGACCTGGCTCGGCACGACGACCGAGGCGTTCGGCGGGCCGCGGTCGATCCCGAAGGCCACTGAGTTGTCGGTGACCTCATTGTTCGCGCTGTCGGTCGCCGTCACCGTCAGGTTCACGATGCCGTCCGTCGTGTAGCGCAGGGTCAAGATGTCGCCGTTGATGGCCTGCGCCTGCGGCGGCGGCATCACGTTCACGCGCAAACCCGCCGCGAGCGCGCTGCAGTTGTCGCTGATGCGGAGCTGGACGTCGGCGTCCGCGTTGTACCAGCCGGTTTGAGGCGCGTTGACGACCGTGACCCGAGGCACGGTCACGTCCGAGATCGTCACGCGCAGATCGTATTGCGCGCGGTTGCCGCTCGGGTCTCGAGCGACCTATCGAAGCACGTGTGGGCCGCCTGTGAGGGTCACATTGGCGGGGATCGGCGAGAACGCTTGGTTCGCGCCCGCGGGGTCGACGATCAGCGAGAGCTCGAGCTGCGCGGCGTTCGCGCCATTGTCCTGCCACGCGATCGCGGGCACGCGCACGCTCGAACCCGCTGGGTCGTTGCAGTTCGCGGCGAAGTCGGCGGGCGCCCCCCCCGCCACAGTCGGCGCCAAGCGGTCACGCACGCGCACGACTGTACGCGCGGCGACAGCGCGGTTGCCCGACGCGTCGACGCACGCCCAGTCGACGTTTGTGTCGCCGAGCGGGTAACGCGCCAGCGCGGTGCTCGTCAGGACCGGCGCCGCGTCGCACACGTCCGAGCACGTCGGCGCGGCCAAGTTGACCTGCGTGCCTGCGGGCGAAGTCGCCTCGGCCTCACCGCCGACGGGCGTCGGGTTCGGGACGTTCGCGAGGGTCGGCAGGGTGCTGTCCGTGACAACGACGCGGTAGGTCGCCTGCGCACGATTCCCCGCGCGGTCCGTCGCCGTCAGGACGACGTCGTAGCTCCCCGGGGGGACTGCGACCATCTCACCCGCGGGGTTGAGCATGCGGGGCGGCTGGGTCGACAGCACCGCCGTCACGACGGGGTTCGGGTCCCGGTTATCGACGACGCGCACCGCGGGAAAGGCCACAGTCGCGCTGCAGGCCGCGGCATTTTGAGCGACGGTCGCCTGAATGTTCTGCGGAGGCGGGTCGAAGACGGGCGCGCGCGTGTCGCGGGAGGCGACAGAGCGGGCGAGAAAGCCGTTGTAGGCGACGAAGTTGCCGCCCTCAGAGCGTCCGACGGCCATGCCGAGGCCTGTCGAGGTGATGTGGCGAAAGTTGCCCCCGCTCGAGGCGCCGCCGCCGCTGGACTGCGCCTGCGCAGCCTGCGACTGAGCGCTCGCGAGCGTCGGCATTACCAGACACATCGCTACCAGGAGTGATGCCACTCGATTGAATCGCACGGTCACGGGCTTCCCCCCCTTGTCGACCCGGCTCGAAGGCCTTACGGACGAATGTAGCATTGCGCGAAAACAGGCGGCAACCGTGCGGCGGCGTATTTTCTTGTCGTTCTTAAAAAGTGCAGCGTGGCTGTGCGCTTTCGGGACGGCGTGGCCGACGACGTCTCGAGCCGCGTCCGCGGCCAGTTCAGCGGGCGAGCGCGGAGACTCAGCCGGCTTCGCGGTCGGTCTCGAGCGCGTCTCCGAGGCCACGCGACGCAGCCTTGAGTCCAATGCGCGCGCGGACGCTGAGGCGCTGCGTGCCTTGGGCGCTTGGGGCACCGGGCTCGCGGTGATCCGTTCGGGCCTGACGGCCTTCGATTTGGGAGACTTTCGCCGCGCGTATGCTGATTTGGAGCGGCCCGAGGTGGCCCACACGCAGCTCGCGGACGTCGCGCTCTTCTTCTCGGCCGAGGCGCGCTTTCGCCTCGGAGACGCCGAGGGCGCGGCCGCTGCCTTGGCCGCTCATGCTCAGGCCTATCCCGAGTCGCCCTGGCGATTTCGTGTCGAGTTCCGTCGCTGCGACGTCGACTTGGCGTTGGGGCGCACCGCGGCGGCGATCCGCCAGCTTGAGTCCCTGCTCGCGAAGTACCCCGAGTACCCGGGCCGCGCGGGTGCTCGCCTCGCGCTCGCCGACGCCCTGACACGGCAGGGCCGGGCCGCTGAGGCGGTCGCTCACTTGCGGCGCGCCGTCGCGCTCGACCCCGGCGACCCGTTCTCAGACGAAGCGCAAGCCCGCCTCGTCGCGCTCGACGAGGGCGCGAGCGCGCACGCGCTCCCCCCGCGCGAGCGCCTCGAGGCGGGGGCCGACCTGCGCCGACGCAAGTACTACGGCGAGGCGATCGAACTCTTCGACGCCTTGATCGTCGACGGTCAGGCGGGCGCAGAGATTCATCGCGATGCGGAGTGGCTCCGCGCGCGGACTCTCTGGGATTCAGAGCGGTTTCCCGAGGCACTCGCAGCGTTTGAGCACATCGAGCGCGAGTCCGCTGCTCAGGGCGACGCGGGGCGCGCGCGCCGTGCCACTCGCTGGCGCGGCTACGCCCTCGAGCGCCTTGGTCGGACCGACGAGGCAGCCGCGGCCCTCGCGGCCGCCTCGGGCAATCCGTCGCGCCCGCCCGTCGGTGTCGTTGAAGACATTGCATGGGTCTACTTTCGCGCGGCGCAGTACGCGAAGGCGCGGACCTGGTTCGAGCGCCTCGCCGGCACCCGCAGCGACGACGCGTCGAAGCTGCCGTGGCTTCGCGCGTGGTTTGCGTGGCGGCTCGGAGACACTCGGGGGGCGCTGGCCGCGTTTGAGCGCCTCGCCCGCGCCGCGAAGCCGGGGAATGAGCGCGCGCGCTACTGGCTCGGCCGGGTCCGGGCCGAGGCGGGCGACGCGGCCGGCGCGCGCGCAGTGTGGGAGGACGTCGTGGCGGGGTCACCGCTCGGCTACTACGGCCATCAAGCCCGCCTGCGCCTCGAGGAGCTCGGGGGAGCAGAGCCGCCCGCGGCGCCCTCGATACCTGAGTCCGCGGCGGAACTGCCGCTTGCGTCTCCGCTCGCGTCGGATGCGCTTCTGAGCGTCGCGCGGAGCCACGGCAACTCGGTCCCCGAGCTGAGGCGAGCGCTGGAGCTCGCGCTCGTGGGGCGCAGCGACCTGGCCGCGATCCCCTTGCGGGCCGTGAGTGACGAGCTGCGTGCCTTCGCAGACGCGCGCCCGCGCGGCCGCGCGCTCAAGAGCTGGCGCTTCTCACCGCGGCCGTTCTTGGACAATCGCGCGCAAGGGCAAACCGGCGAGTGGGGGCGCGCCCTCGCCGAAGTGGGCAGCGCGCGTCCTGACCCCACGCGGGGGCCCGCGCTCGCTTCGGGGATGACGGCGATCCGGGCCGCGCTCGGCCCCGCGTTCGAGGCTGTCGGAGACGCCCACTACGCGCGGCGACACGGCGCGGGCCGAGGCAAGCTCCCATTCCCTCCGAACGCGCCCGAAAATCGTGCGGCGTGGGCGCGCCGCTTCCCGCGGGCGTTCGCTGAGCCCCTCGAGCAGGCCGCGACGCGCTACGGGGTCGACCCGCTGCTCCTGTGGGCCTTCATGACCGTTGAGTCCAGCTACAATCCCCGCGCGATCAGCCGGTCGAACGCCCGCGGCCTGATGCAGGTCATGCCGCAGACGGGCGGGCTGATCGCGGATCGGATGGCGCTGCGCGGCTTCAGCCCAGCGCTTCTCTTCGAACCCGCCGTCGTACTTGAAATGGCTGCTTGGTATGTTCAGCAGCTCCTGCACAAGTTCGATGGACAGGTGCCCCTCGCGATCGCGAGCTACAACGCTGGCCCGCACCGCATGGCGTCGTGGCTGGGCGCCAAGGCCCACCTGCCGCTCGATGTCCTCATCGAGGAGATCCCATACGACGAGGCGCGAGAGTACACGAAGAAAGTGCTCCGCTTTTGGGCGCTCTATCGGCGCATCTACCGCGGCGAGGCCCGCTTTGAGCTGTCCAACACGCTCAAGCCGACGGTGCGAGACAACATCAACTTCTGAGTGGCGTGCTCACTCGCCGGCGTTGTCGTCCTCGGCCGGCGCGGCGGTCGGCTCCTCTGCGGGCGCCTCCGTCGTCGGCGCTTCGGGCTCAGCTTCGGGGGCGGCCGTTTCGGGCACGGGCTCCGGCGCTGCGGGCTCGGGGGCAGGATCGGGCTCAGCCGCGCGGGGCGGTTCCGGCTGGGGGACGATGGGGGCAGGGGGCGTGGCGCGCGCCGGCGGTGTCTTCGCGGCGCCGCCCTTCGTCCCCGCCTTCTTGTCGCGCGCGGTCTTTCGCGCGTCACCCGGCTCGGCACGTGCGGTCGTGTCGCCGCCCTTCTTGTACGGGCTCTCCTTTTTGGGGTTGAAGGTCGGGCTCTTGAACGTGCCGTTGATCGAGATGCCAGTGAAGCCATCCGCCTGACCTTGCTTGAGCCACGCGCTCGCGCTCAGCGCGACCTTGACGTCCTTATGGGCCTCAAGGAACTCGTCGCTCACCTTGAACCGCGCATGCAACCGGGGCGCCCACTTGTCGATGGCGTTGTCGAGGACAAGGTGCCCGGTGACCTCGCCCTCGAGGTCCTTGCCCGTGATGTCGAACTTGTCGACGACCGCCTTCTTCTTGTCGAACGTCAGCTTGCCGTCGATGCCGGCGATACGCGCCATCGGGACGTCCATGAACCCGAATGCGCCGAGCTTTTTGCTCTCGATTCGGCCCGGTCCGATCGCGGCGTCCTTGACCTTGACCTCGACCGTGCCTGTCGCGTTCGCCCAGCGCGGCTTCTTGTCGTCGGTGGTCGGCACCTCAAGCGAGACGTTCCCTCCAAACGCGCCGGCGACGGGCACCTGAAGCGCTTCTTTGATTTGCGGGATCTGGCGCAGGTCCAAGGCGTCCCAGTCCGCCTTGACCAGCGTGGCCTCAGCGTGACGCTCGACCTCGGCGTTCAGCGTACCGCCGAGCATTTCGGCGCGGACATCGAGCGCGAGGTCGCCCTTGAGCAGGCCCAAGATGCCGAGGCGCGCACGCAGCCTCGCGGCCTCGATGGGCGCGGGCCCGGCCGGCACGGTCGGCGGCTCGGGCGCGCCTGCCTTCGGTGCCTCCAGCGCACCCTTGCCGGCCGCAACGGCGGGCTCGCCGGCCGCTGTCCCGGCGTCCGTCTTCTCGGTCTTCTCGGCTCGGTCGCCCTTGCCCTTGTGCTGCTCGTCCCAGGCCTTGCGGGCCTCGCGCGCCGCCGTGATCGCCGCCAGCTCTTCGGGCGAGGGTCGTGGCCGAATGACGACGTTCTCTGCCTCAAAGCCCGTGAGCCGCCAAGTCGACAAGCGCTCAATCGTGAGGTCCATGCCGTGCTCGTCGGAGAGCTTGCGAACCAAGTAGCCCTGCAGGGCGTCGAGCGGGAGCGTCAGGTAAATGCAGGCGATGAACGCGAACACGAAGAACGACGTGTAGCCGAGGTAGACGAGGCCGTTCTGCCACCAAGCGCGGGGCTTCATTCGCCCTCCTCCATGCGATACGTCGCGACGGTCATGCGGACCTCGCGCAGCTTGCTGCGGTCGCTGAATTGGGTCTGCACGCTGATGCGCGTGACCTTGACGGGCTCCTGCCGGCCCTCAAGCGAGGCCATGAACTTCGACAGTTGGTCGACGCTCAGGTTGTGGAGCGTGACCGTCTGGCTCTCCTCAACGAGGTCTTTCACAGGCGGGCCAGTGACCTCGCCCTTGTCGTTCTTCTTTCGCTTGCGTGCATTCTCGGTCAGGAAGCGCTTCGCCTCCTTGAAGTCCTCGATGGTGATGCCCTGCGCTGCGGCCTGGTCTTCCATCAGCTTGACCAGCTTGAGCTCGTTCGTCTCGAGGCGCTTCTTGTCCGCGTCGAGGCGCACCTTCTCCTGCAGGTACTTCTCCTTGCCCGCCTGAATTCGAGCGAGCGTGTCGCTCAAGCTCTGGTTGCGCTCCTCAAGCGCAGTCATCTGCTGACCGACCAACATCCACACGAGCGCGATCGCTGCGATCAGGACGCCCGCGGCCAAGCCACCGACGAGGCCTTTCTCGCGCGGCGTCAGGCGGTCAAACGCTCCGAAGAGCTTGTCAATGCGTGCTTCTTCAGCCACGGCGTCGTCCTCCCTCAACTGCAGCCGGAGCTCGCCGTGAGGCGGAACTTCGTCTTCTCTTCCATGGACTTCTCAACCTTGTCCTTGGAGACCTTGTTCTTGAAGCAGGGGTGCCCCTCGAGGACCTCGACGAGCCGCTCCACATCGCCACCGGACTCGGTGCGCCCGCGAATCTCCAGCTTCTTGCGGTCGAGGTCGACGTCGAATTGGTCAACATCGATGACGAGGTCGTTGTCGATGCGACCAGACACCTCGGCGAGGAGCTGGAACGCCGTGACCTGGGGAATGAGCTTCGCGGCGCTCGATTCGGCGGCCATCATCGCGTTGAACACGCGGTCGGCGTCCTCCGTCTCCTCGCCCAAGACGACCTTGGAGATCGCCCGGACCTGAGCGGTCAGCGCCGCGTTCTCCGCCTCGAGCACGCGCTTCTTCGACACCGCGACCATGGCGGCGAGGATGACAACCAAGACTGCCGCGGCCGCTAGCGTGACGATTCGGCCGCGCATGAAGCTGAAGTCGCCGGTGTAGGCGAAGTCGCCCTTGCGCAGGTTGATGTGGCTCTGGTGCTTGGCGTTGAAGGCGCGCAGCGGCGCCGCGAGCGCCTTGCCAACGAAAGGCCGCAGTCGGTCGCCGCCCTCGACGAGGCGGCTGAACGGGACGCTGAGCGGATCGAGGCGTTGAATTTCCACGCCGAGCAGGAGCGACAGGTACGCCTCGATGCCGCGGAGCAGGCTCGTTCCGCCGGTGATGTAGAGGCGGTCGATGGTGTGGCCTGAGGCCTCTGCGTGCGCGACGAGCGAGCGCTTGACCTCGCGCACGAGCGGCTGGAGCGCGCCGTGGCACGCTTGCGTGATGAGCTCCGCGTAGGTGGCGTTGCCATCCGGGCCTCGGGGAGCGCTCGGCAGGGCCACGACGCCCTCCACCAGCTTCGCGTGCTCGGCCTTCTCCAACGAGACGCCAAAAGCGTGCGCGAGCGCGCGCGTCACGTCGAGGCCGCCGCCGCGGATGTGCCGCACGATCGCAGGCTTGCTGCCGTCAAAGACCGCGAGCTCTGCGTGAACGTGCCCGATGTCGAGCACCGCGACGGCGCTTGCGGACTCGCCGATGACGTAGTCGAACAGGTTGTAGTAAGACAGCGCGCCGATGCCGACGACCTTGGGGTCGACGCCTGCCGCCTTGAGGGTCTCGATGAAGCTCTCAAAGAGCGCGCGCTTCACATACGCGACGAGCACAGTGCTGTGGCCGTCCTCCCGAGACTCCACGAGCTGCCAGTCCCAGACGACCTGGTCGAGGTCCACGGGGAGGGCCTCTTCGAGCTGGAAGGGCAGCGCTTGCTCGATCTTCTTCGGCGCAGCGAACGGAAACTCCAGCGTCAACGTGGAGACGAAGTCGGCGGGGAGCGAGCAGTAGATGGGGTCGAGCAAGGCGCCCCGCTGCTCGAGCAGGCGGTGCGCGGCGGCCGCGATCTCAGCGAGCGTCGCGCGCTCACCCTCTGCCACGACAGGCTCCATCGCCGCCCCGACGAGCTCGAACTTTTTGAAGGTCGTGATGAGCTCACAGACCTTGACCGCGTGTGTCCCGAGGTCGAGTCCTACGACCTTCGTACTCATCATTCCTCCCGGTAGTACAGCGTGCGAACGACCTTGCCGTCTCGCTTGAGCACGGAGAACACGCGGCGGCTCATGTTGCCCACCGTGGCCTGCGCCTGCAAACGATAGAGCGTGGTCTTCGTCGTAATGCCTTGCTTGACCTTCTGCCAGTCGACGAGCCCGCCCGTCGCGATGGCGCGGTGAATGTCCGGCGTCATCCCATACTGCGCGAGCAGCACCAGGTCTTCGGCCATCTGCCCGAGCCCGCCCGCCGAGAGCATCGACGCCGACTTGAGCGTCTCGAGCGCCTTGATGGACTCCGCCGTGAACGCGTTCTCGTTCTTGAACGGCTTGAGCATCAGGTTCTTGCCGTCGTTGTAGAACGGGCTCTGCAAGAAGTCGCGTGCGGCGACGATCATGCGGCCGTAGCCGATGAACGCGCGCCGCGCGTTCTCGAGGCCGCCTTCGACCTCTCGGCCGCACGTCGAGCCCTCTGCGGCCGAGCACTGGGGGCAGCTCGCCCAGAGCACGCTCGCGATGACCTCAGCAGACGCCTGGTTGACGTCGACCTTGCCTGCGCCGTAAGCGCTGACCTTGTCTCGCAAGAACCGATAGAGGTCGTCGTTTACCCCGCGAACCAGGCGCAGCTCCTCGACGCTGCTGAACGGCGCGTCCTTGACGCGATACCGATCGTCCTGACGGCTGTAGTAGCCGTCCTCGTTCTCGCCCGCGCCTTCTTCGAACGTCCAGGCCGGCGTGACGTTGATGCGGTTGTCGTCGGCGTCGACCCAGTCGATCAGGTTCCCGACAACCTCTTCACGCGAGTACTTGTGGCCGTCCTCCTGCTCCTTCTCGAAAACATGTGCGATCTCAGGGTCGCAGAGCAGGGAGCGCAGCTTGTTCGCAGTCAACTGTCGGGTCGCGCAGTTCGTTTCCGTGCGGCTCGGGCAGCTCAGGCCCGCGAGGCCGATGAAGGCCTCCTCGGACTTGAGCGTGACCTGGTCGATCTCGCCCTTTTCGACGCCGACGCCTTGAACCCCCTCGAGCTCGAGCGAGAGCCCGCCGATAGGCACGTCGATCCGGCCGCGCGTGAAGACGCCGAGGAGCAGGTTACAGAGCTTCTCGAGGTCGAGGCGGTCCATCATCGACGCGAACATCGACCACGCCGCTGGATCAAGGCACGCGCGGGTGAGCACCAACGAAGTGTCCGCGAGCGCGCTCGCGCGGGCCTCGTCGCGCAGGTTCACGCCCTGGTCGAGGTGCGTGCGAGCGTTGTTTGTGAACTCCAGCACGAAGAGCGTCATGATCGCGATGGCGGTCACGACTACGAGCAGGGCGATGCCGCGCGTGCGCTTCAGCGTCATCGGGTCACCGGCCTTCGGATCTTGGGCGCCGCCTGCGCGACGAAGCGAATCTCGGGCCGGTCCTCGCCTTGGTCGAGCAGCAGCGTGATGCGGACGCGCGCCGGCAGCAGGTCCTTCTCTTCGCCGTCAGTATCCCATGCGCGCTTCCACGCGTCGCTGGCCACCTCTTTGGCGTCGTCCCAGTATTCAATCTGGAGTGACTTCACGCCCTCGACGACTGGCCAGATGGCGCCGCCCCGGTCGGGCTTGTCGTCGACGCGCTTACTCTCACGGCGGAAGAGCGTGCGGTCCTTGATGAAGTAGGCGATCTCGGTCTGGTCCGACTCGTGCGCTTGGGCTTGGAGCCTGAGGTGGCTCGTCGACGCGAAGAATACCGCGTCCTCCTCGCCCTTGAACTGGGTGTGCAGCGTCGGCCCTTCGTCGTTCTGATTCGGATCGACGGGCGCGTGCAGGAACGCCATCCGGAGCTCTCGCGTCATGCGCTGCATGACCTGACGCCCCTCATGGTAACGGTCGATCGTCTCACCGACGCGCTGCTTGACCTCGAAGCTCATGGACATGCTGCGCCACAGCGTGACGCCGACGCCGACCATGATCGCGAGCGCGACCATGACCTCGACGAGCGTGAAGCCACCGAGTGAGCGAGGTCGAGCTGCGCGCTTCACTGGGTCTTCTCGCCGCGCTGCGTGGCCGCGGGGTTGCCGCCGGGCAGGTTCTGGACGGCCTGGTTGAGCAGCTCTGATGGGTCTGGCGCCGCCTCGCCGTCCTTCGGCACGTTCCCGGTGCGGTCCTCACCCAGCGTCGTGACGAAGCGTTCGAGCACGATGGAGCGGTCACCGACGGCGTCCTTCCACGTCACCTCGACGCGGACCTTGCGGATCTTGTCCTCGAGCAGCTGCAAGAACGTGGGGAGGGCGCCCATGGCCATCTGCACGCTGGCGCCGAGCCCGCCGCCGCCGACCGCGGCCATGGGGTCATCGCTGGCGCCCGCAGCCGCGCCCGGGAGCTGAAAGCCGGCGAGCATGCCCATGACCTGCTGCGCCAGCGCGTCGCCCGCGCCGTCGCTCATCTCGAGCTTGTACGCGCAGGCCTTCCACTCGAACTTGCGGAAGCCCTCTTCGCGGAAATCGCCGTCCTCGCAGTCGTCGAGGGCGTCCATGCTGTCGGTCAGCAGCGTGTACTCGACATCGAGCATCTTGCCTTGCGCCAGCATCGTGGCTTGGCTGAGACGGTTGCTGAAGTCGGCCATCTGGATGCCGACGCCTTGGTGGCCCAGGAGCGCGGCGAGCGCGACGACCAATATCGCCATCGCGACGAGCACCTCGAGCAGGGAGAAGCCACGCGCGCTCATCGAGACTCCGCCTCGACCTTCTCGGGCTCGCCGAAGTCTCGAGGCGCGTCCTTCTTGCCGCTCGTGCGCTTGACCTTGCCCGTGAGCGGCGCGACCTCGAGCGTGTAGAACTGGGTATCGCCGTCGCTCGTGTAGATGATCGCCGGCTCGACCCAGCCGCTCGGAAAGAAGTGCAGGTAGGCCTTGCCCGTGCGGAACTCTTCGTCCTGCGATGCCGTCCGGATGCCCGCGATCTGCGCGCCGCCCTCGAGCTGCGTGCGCGGGATGACCGGGTCGTCTTGGAATCGGGCCCGCGGCGTGCGCTTGGCCTTCTCTTCGTCGCTCAGGTCAAGGCGTTCGAGGCGCGCGGCCTCTTCGGCGGCTTGCACCTCGGCGGGGTCCTCGCCCTCCTTGAGCTTGCGCGCCGCCAGGAACTGCGGCTCATCAGACGCTTCGACCCAGAAGGTCTCGGTGTCGAGGTCGAAGACCATGCGCATGTAGAGGCCGAGCGCCGTGGAGCGGTTAAAGGTGTACCGAATGGCGGCTGCGAGGCGGTTCGTTTCCTTGCCAAGCTTGACGCCGCTGAACCGGTCGAAAGAGGAGACGCCCGCGGCCATGAGCATGACCAAGACGGCGACCACCACCAGGATCTCCATCAGGGTCATGCCCCGCTGGAGTCGGTGGCGCCGGCCGGCCAGCGCTCGGGCCGCGTGCCTCACTCCTTGCCCTTGTCGCCCGCGCGGATGTCGTCGTCCGTGCCTTCGTTACGGTCCGGCCCCTTCGAGATGACCTCGGGGCCGCCGCCGCCGTTGCGGGCGGGGTAGAAGTAGACGAACTCCTGGCCCCACTCGTCCTTCGGGATGTTCTTGTCCTTGAAGTAGGACGGGCCGCCGTTCGGTGGGTTCGCGACCACCCGCAGGCCCTCGCTCTGCGACGGGTAGTCGCCCTCGTTCGCGCGGTACATGTCGAGCGCCTGTAAGATTTGACCGACCTTGAGGCGGGTCGCGCTGATGCGGGCGCGCTCGAAGGAGTTCATCACGCCAACGACGACGACCGAGGCGATCAGGCCGAGGATGGCAACGACGATCATGATCTCGAGCAACGTCATGCCGCGCGGCGAGGCGAGGCGGCGGCGGCGGGTCAGCAGGGTGCGCATCATGGGTGACGACCTCCGAGGTGTTGAGCGGTGAGGGGAGAGGCGTGCCCCGAGCTCCGGGGGACACGGCGACGGTGCAACAGCAGAAGCGCGGCGCCCGCGATGAGCGAGACGTCCGCCAAGTTAAAGACCGGCGCCGACTGTGTCAGCGATGGGTTTAGCGTGATGAAGTCGACCACGTGCCCGGAGCGCAGGCGGTCGACTAAGTTGCCCAGTGCGCCGGAGAGGATGAGCGCGACTGCGGCATCCCGAACGCCGCGACGCTCGACCTGCGCGGCCAGCACGGGCAGCACGACGAGCAGCGCGAGCGCGGTCAGACCCAAGACAAGGGGCAGGCGGAGCGCGTCCGGCAGCGCCGCGAGAACGCCGAGCGCCGCGCCTTCGTTTTGCGCGAGGCGCAGCGCGAGAGGTCCAAGCTCCACTGGCTGCGCCCCAAGCAGCAGCGTCGCGGCCAAGTCCTTGGAGAGCTGGTCGATGAACAGGCCGGCGCTCGCGAGAACGACTGCGAAGCGACGGTCGGCGAGGGCCGTGAGCGCGCTCAACTGACGAACTCGTTCATTTGTAGGATGGGCATCAGCACGGCGAAGACAATGATCGAGATGACGATGCCCATGCCGACGATCATCAGCGGCTCAAGCAGGCTCGTGAGCATCGAGATGCGGTTGTCGACTTGGCTCTCGTAGGCATCCGAGACGACGTTCAGCATCTCCTCGAGCGCGCCGGACCGTTCGCCAATCGCGATCATGTGCGTCACAATCGGTGGGAAACGACCGCTGCGCTTCAGGGGCTCCGCGAGGTTCGCGCCCTCTTTGACGGCGACCCGCGCCTCTTCGACGATCTCGGTCAAGACCCTGTTCTCGAGCACGTTCTTCGTGATGTCGAGCGCTGTCAGGAGGGGCACGCCGGAGCGAAGCAGCGTCGAGAGCGTCTTGGTGAAGCGCGAGATGGCGATCATCAAGAGGAGCGAGCCAAAGACGGGCAGTCCAAGCTTGCGCAGGTCCCAGGTGCGCGCGCCGCGCTCGCTCGAGAGCCAACGTCGCAACGCATAGACGCCGCAGCCAGCGGCGATGAACGCGAGCCACCAGTAGTCGCGCAGCCCATGGCTGATGCCAATCAGCAGCCGCGTGAGCACCGGGAGCTCCTGACCGGTGTCCTCGAAGATCTGCGTGATCTGTGGGATGACGTAGATGAACAGGCCCGTGAGGATCAGGCCGCCGACGCCCACCATGAGGAGCGGGTACATCATGGCGGACACGAGCTTGTTCTTGAGCTTGACGTTCGCCTCGGTGAACTCGGCGAGCTGCAGCAGGACGCGGTCGAGCGTGCCCGAGGCCTCGCCGGCGCGAATCATGTTCGTAAAGATCGGCGTGAAGGTCTCGGGGTGACGACCCACGGCGACGGCGAGGCTCGCGCCCTCGGTGACGTCCTGCTTAATCTGCCCGACGATCTTGCGGAGCTTGGGCTTGTCGACTTGGTCGGACACGGCCGAGATCGACTCGACGAGCGGGATGCCCGCTTTACACAGGGTCGCGAGCTGGCGCGTGAACACGGCCAGGTCTTGCTGGGTCACGCGTTCGAAGTACTTTGCGAGGTCGACGTCTTGCGAGAGCGCGCCGCCGCCCTTGCGCGCGCCCTTGCCGACGCTCGTCAGGAAGATGCCGTCCCGCTTGAGGAGCACGCGCAACGACTTCTCGTTGTCGGCGTCCCGCACGCCCTTGACGTCTTTTCCGGCGCGGTCGATGCCGCGATACTCAAAGGCGGGCATCGGGCTTTACTCCAGCGCGAGCATGTCGTCCTGCGTGACGCGCAGGATCTCGGAGATCGAGGTGTCGCCCATCATCACGCGGCGCGCCCCGTCGTCTCGCAGGGTGGTCATGCCCTTGCCGATCGCGCGCTTCTTGATCGTGTTGCTGTCGATGTTCTCCATGATGAGCTGCCGGATCTCGTCGTCGACGACGAGCAGCTCGTAGATGCCTGTGCGGCCCATAAAGCCTGTATCGAGGCACTCTTGGCAGCCCTGAGGCGCGTACACATGCCCGGGCGTATCGGCGAGGAACTTCTCCCGCGTGAAGCCGAGCTGCCGAAGCTCTGTCTCGGTCGGCACGACTGGCTTGCGACAGTGTGGGCACAGCGTGCGGATGAGGCGCTGCGCCAGAATACCGACGACCGAGGACGCCACCAGAAACGGCTCGACCCCCATGTCGACGAGGCGCGTCACGGCGCTCGGGGCGTCGTTCGTATGGAGCGTGCTGAAGACCAGGTGACCCGTGAGGGACGCTTGGATCGCGATCTCGGCGGTCTCACGGTCTCGGATTTCGCCCACCATGACGACGTCCGGGTCTTGGCGGAGGATGGCGCGCAGCCCCGCTGAAAAGGTGAGGCCGACCTTGGAGTGCACTTGGATCTGGCCGATGCCGGGGAGCTGGTACTCGACAGGATCCTCGACCGTGATGATGTTGCGCGTCGGGCTGTTGATCTTGGCGAGGCACGCGTAGAGCGTGGTCGTCTTGCCGGAGCCGGTGGGGCCGGTGACGAGCATGATCCCGTAGGCCTTCGAGATCATCTCGCGCATGTTCACGAGCACCTGCGCGCCCATGCCCACGCCGTCGAGGTCCTTGAGGACCGCGGTCTTGTCGAGCAGACGCATCACGATGCGCTCGCCAAAATTGGTCGGCACGGTCGAGAGACGGATGTCGATGTCCCTGCCCGCCACCTTGATCTTGATGCGGCCATCCTGCGGGATGCGCTTCTCGGCGATGTCGAGGCCCGCCATGACCTTGATGCGGCTGGTGATCGACGCCGCGAACCGCTTGGGCGGCTGAATGATCTCGTACAGCACGCCGTCTACGCGAAAGCGCACAGCGAGGTGCCGCTCGAAGGGCTCGATGTGAATGTCGCTCGCACGCTCCTTGACGGACTGTGAGAGCAGCGCGTTGACGAGGCGAATGATCGGCGCCTCGTCGTCCGTGTCGATGATGTCGACGTCGATGTCTTGGACGTTCTCGCCGCCGATGCCGATGTCCTCATCATGGATCTCACCCATGACTTGGCTCGCGCCTGCGCGGCGGTCGAAGACCTTGTTGATGGCATCCGAGAGGACAGCGTCGGGCACGACGACCGGCTCGATGGGCTCGTCGAGCATCAGCTTGAGGCTGTCGAGCCCGGCGACCGCGAGCGGGTCAATCACGCCGACCTCGACCCGTCCATCGCGGCGCCACAGGGGCATCAAGCCGTGCGCGCGGGCGAACTGAACCGGGATCTCAGCCGTGAGCGAGGCGTCGACGGCGTCGATGTCGAGGTGATCGAGGAACTGCATCCCGAGCTGCTCTGCCTGCGCGCGCCGCACCACGGCCGTCTCGACGAGGCGCAGCTGGACGAGCGCGTCTGGCAGGCGAACGCCCTTCTCGCGGCCATAGGTCTGCGCCTGCCCAAGCTGGTCGGCGCTGAGCAGGCCCCGGTCGACCAGCATCTGGCCGAGCTCGAGCGCGTAGCTCACGGGGCGTCTCCGTCCACGTCGCTGGGCGGCAGGTCAGGCTCCGGCGGGGCGGGCGGGGCGTCCATGGGCGGCTCATGCTCGAGGGCCGCGCCGTCGTGCGTTGCCCCGGTCCCTTCATCCCCACCGCTCGGCACGTGGATCGGGCCCTCCGCGCTATCGAGCGGCACGCCGTCGACATCCTGAGGAAGTGGCGGACCCTGCTGTTGGCGTCGGACCTCGTCCATCAGGTCCTCTTCCTTGCGGGCCGCGCGCACCGACTGCCGAATGGCCTCGAGCGCGCCGTGCTTCTTGCCGTAGTCAATGCCGACGATGTAGCCGTCACCCTCGCGGCGGAAGCGCGCCTCGAACTCCCGGTGTTCCTCGAGCTTGCGCTTGAAGATGGCCTGAAAGTCCTCGGGGCCCTCGATCACGTGCGGCGTGATCATCAGCACCAAGTTGCGGCGCTCCTGGCTCGACGTGGAGCTCCGGAAGAAGAACCCGATGACCGGGATCTCACCCAAGATCGGCACCTTGGACTGGCCGTCGCTCTGCTTGTTCTTCTGCAGGCCGCCGATGACCACCGTCTGCTGGTCTTTGACGACGACGGTTGTCTTGATGGAGCGCTTCGCCGTCGTCGGGCCCAAGCCACCCGTGTCGGGGTTCTCAATGTCCTCGACGACCTGGTCGACCTCGAGGGTCACGAAGTTCGAGGCGTTCACGCGCGGCGTAATCTTGAGTGTCAGGGCGACATCTTGCCGCTGGATCTGCTGCCCGAAGAGGCCCGCGAAGCTCCCGAGGCCGGCGGTGTTCGCGTTCGACGCCGCGCCCAGCGCCGCAGCCGCCGCGCCCAGATTGCCTCCCCCGCCCAGGCCGCCGCTGGCGGGGAAGGGGACGTTGTTGCCAACGACGATCTCGGCCTCGGCGTTGTCCGTGGTGAGCAAGCTCGGCGTGCTCAGGATGTTCGCGTTGTTGCTGCTCGCCAAAGCGCGAAGCACCGCGCCGAAGGAGGGCAGATCGACGCCGTACACGCTCGTCTTGCCCGTCGCCGCGAGCACGGAGAGCCCAGGCGCGGTCAGCAGACCCGCCGCGCCGTCCGCGGACGCGAGCGCCAGCGAGTTCGACTTGCCCGGCTTGCTCGCGAGCGGCAGCCCCTCGGCGTTGTGCAGCGAGAGGTCGACCTCGCGGTTCGAGCCGACCGAGACCTCCATGACAACCGCCTCGAGAAAGACCTGACGCCGTGGCTGGTCAAGCTGCTCGATGACCCGCTTCATCGAGATGAAGTCCTTGAAGCTCGACGTGATCACGAGCGCGTTCGTCGCGTCATCGGCGCTGATCTGCACGTCGCCCTCAAAGAGCGCCGCGCCTCCCCCCGCCGGTGCGCCCGCCGGCGCGCCGCCGGCGGCGTCTTTTCCCTTGTTGGCGCCGCCCCGTCGGCCACCGCCCTGACGGTTTTTGGCGTTCTGGCTCAGGTTGCTGAGCACGTTCGCGAGGTCTTCGGCCTTCGCGTGGTTCAGGCGGTGAATGTGGACCTGCCCATCACCCTCGATGGGCACGTCGAGCTTCGCGATGAGGTCCTTGATCTGCTTGTAGCTGCGCGCGGTCGCGACGATCAGCAGTCGGTTCGTGCGCTCATCCGCGATGACCTTGCCCACCTGCACGGCTTGGTCGGATTCGCCGACGCTCGCGCTCGCGGCGGCGCCGCCCCCCGTGGCCGCGCCCCCCTTGGCGTCCTTCTTCGCGGTCGCCGGAGCGGGGGCGGGGGCGCCACCGCCCTTCTTGCCCTTGCCACCGTCCTTGTTGCCGAAGATCTCCGTGATCTTCGACGAGATCTCTCCCGCCTCGGCATGTAGGACCTGGTAGACCCAGAGCTGCTCCTTGCCGCCGGGGACGTCGAGCTGCTCGAGCAGGTCGAGCAGTTTGCGCAAGTTCGCGCCCGTCTCGGTGATGATGATCGCGTTGCTTGGCGCGTAGACGATGAAGCTGGCGTTCGGTGACGCGAGCTTGCTGAGGACGTCGTTCATCTCCTGCGCGTCGACGTTCTTCAGCGGGACGATCTGGGTGACCATGCGGTCTTCGTTGGGGGGCGTCGAGCCGGTAGGACGCAGAGGGTCCGGGCTCTTCACGTAGTCCTTGATCTCGATGATCTGAAGGAACTTGCCCTTCTCGCTGATCGTCTTGCCGTTCGCCTCAAGCGCCGACAGGAACGCCTTGTAGGCCTCGTCCGAGTTCACCGGGCTCGGCGAGTAGATGGTGATCTTCGCGCCCTTGAGGCTCTTCGGCAGGATGATGTTCTTGCCGGTCATGCACGCGATCAGCTTGACGACCGACTCGAGCTCCTCGTCATAGATATCGAGGTGCACGCGCACGTTCGGTCGCAACCGAACGCAGTTCTTGATGAAGTCGGCGCCGAGCCGCGGCGTCTCCGGGCTCGCGCTGCGCCCCGCGTCATCGCCCTGCTGCCACTTGAGCGGTGCGCTACCAGCGGCGCCCGGCGAGGCCGACGTCGAGTCGGCAGCCGAGGTCGAGGTGCCCGTGGTCGACGCCCCGCCCGCGCGAGGCACACCCGGCGGCGGCAGGCGCTTCGACGGCCCGGACATGACCGGTCCCGCGCCGTCTGCCTTGGTGTCGGTTGCGGGGCCGAGCGCCGTCGGACGAACCTTCGGGAATCCGCCCTGCTTGAAGGTCGACGGGTCCGGCTTCGCCCCGAGCGAGAGCTTCGGGACGACCGGCATCTTGAAGGCTGACGGCTTGGGGTCATCCTCTTGGGCGCGCGCGGCCTCAGGGCTCGCACCGAGGGCGAGCGTCAGCGCGGCGAGCACGGAGAGGGCATGGAGTCGAGCGGTTTGGAGGGTCATGCGGGTCACTTGATCGAAAAATCGAGCTGTTCACGGCGGCCGCGGCGTTCGATCTCCACGGACACCGAGGGGGAGTTCTTGAGCTTCTCGTAGAGTTCGAGCGCCTTGTTCGGGCTCGAGATCTCTTCGTCGTTTACACCCTTGATGACGTCACCCGAGCGCAGCCCGATCTGGCTGTAGAGGCTGCCGGGACGAATCCCGACGAGCTTGAAGCCTTGGGGCTTGCCGTCACGGTAGTGCGGGATCACGCGGGCCTCGCGGCCCAGCTCAGCGAGGTTCTCGAGCTTCTCGTTCAGCATCTCGCGGCTGATCTCGTACTTGTTCTCGCTGAGCTTCTTGACGCCCTTGGCTGGCTTGCCGTCGTCCGCGGGGGGCGGCGCGTCGTTCGAGCTCGTCGCGGGGGGCGGAGCGCCAGAGCCCTTCTGCCCGGCCTGACCGAGCTCCACGCACTCGAACTGACCCGCGCGCTGCAAGACCAAGCGGCGTCGGTAGATGCGCTTGACGACCGCATCGCCGAGGGAGGTCTCCTCTTTGATTACGCGGGACTCGGGGTTCACGCCGTCGTTGACGACCGCCAAGCTCCACTCGCTCGGGCTCGCCACCATCGTCGCGAAGAGGCCGATGCGGCCGTCCGACTTGCGACAGCTCTCGTCCTCTTCGCCGGGGATCTCACCCGTCGGGGCGGCCGATTCGACACCCGCGTCCGACGTCTCGGGCGCCGCGGGGGTCGAGTTGAAGAGGTTGCGCTCGGTGATCGCGTTCGCCCAGTCGTCGGTCTGCGCGGCAGGGCTCGTCGCCGTGGTTACCTTCGGTGCCGAGGCGGGCGCGCGGGGCGTCGTCGGGAGCGCGACGATGCGCCCCGCGACGATGTTGTTCACCACCTTCGCCGAGAGCAGCGCAATGAGCGCAAGCACGGCCAGGTTGATGACCCAGAAGTATCTTTTCGCGAGCTGCTCCATAGATTGTCCAATGCTAAGCAAGAATCGCGCCGCGAACGGCGGGTGAGTGATGACGCGGGCTCGCGCGGCGCGCTCGGCCGAATGTGCCAATTTGTCAGCGGACCCCGCCTCGCCCACGGCGCGCCGCTTGCCAATTTGTCAGCCTACCGGCGGGGGCTCCTCGGGCTCGGCGTCGTCGGTCGGCTCGGCTTCGAGCTTGCGGTAGATCGTGCGCGTCGAGATACCGAGCAGCTGCGCAGCACGTCGCTTGTCCTCGCCCGTGTGCCGCAGCGTCTCTCGAATGACGCGCCGCTCGATCTCTTCGAGCGGCGTGCCCAGGGCAAACGTCAGAGACTCATCGTGCGGCGCGGCGCCCGTCACGCTCTCGGGCAGATCGGCCTCGGTCACAACGACGCCTCTGCAGAGCACGACGGCGCGCTCGACGCAGTTCTCAAGCTCGCGCACGTTTCCCGGCCACGCGTATGCCGTCAGGCGCTCGAGCGCTCGAGGGGAGATCCCCTCGACGCGCTTCTGGTTCTTGGCCGCGAAGCGCTGGAGGAAGTGCTCCGCGAGCAACGGGATGTCCTCGCGGCGGGCACGCAGCGTCGGCAGCGTGATCGCGATGACATTGAGGCGGTAGTAGAGGTCCTCGCGAAACTCGCCGGCGCGCACCATCTGCGCGAGGTCCTGATTGGTGGCTGCGATGATGCGACAGTCCGCGGTCAGGGTCTGCTGGCCGCCGACGCGCTCATACTGTCCAGTTTGAAGCACTCGCAACAGCTTGACCTGCACACGCGGCGACAACTCGCCAATCTCGTCGAGAAAGAGCGTGCCGCGGTGGGCGCGCGCGAAGCGACCGTCGCGCGCTGAGACGGCGCCCGTATACGAGCCCCGATCGGCGCCGAAGAGCTCGGCCTCGATGATGGACTCTGGCAACGCGCCGCAGTTCACGGCGACGAACGGGCCATCGGCGCGCGGCGACAGCGAGTGAAGCGCCTGCGCGAACAGCTCCTTGCCGGTCCCGCTCTCGCCAAGCAGCAAGACGGTGGCCGACGAGGGGGCCGCCTGGCGAACGAGCTCCATCACGCGGCGGAGCGCGGGCGCGGAGCCGACGATCCCGCCGTCCGGGCGGTGCCCGCGCGCATCAGCGAGCTGCGCCCGGAGCGTGCGGTTCTCCTCGGCGAGCGCTTGCTTCTCGAGGGCACGCGCGACAACCCGCTCGATCTGGGCGCGACGCAGCGGCTTCGTGACGAAGTCGTACGCGCCCTCGCGGATGGCCTCGACCGCGAGCTCAATCGTGCCGTACGCCGTCATCAGGACGACCTCGGCCTCGGGGCGCAGCGCGCGCGTGTGCTTGACGAGGTCGATGCCACTGAGCCCGGGCATCATCAGGTCGGTCAACACGACGTCGACGGACTGCTTGCGGATCTGGTCGAGGGCCTCCTCACCGCTGGTCGCCGGCAAGACGCGGAGCGGCTGCTTCTCGAAGATCTTGACGAGGCTCGCCAGGTTCGAGGTGTCGTCGTCGACGACGAGGAGTGTGCGGGGCTGGGCCATCAGGCACGCACTTTCGGCGGCGCGCCTTGGCGCGTCAACCCTGCGCGCGTGGGTGGCGCCGCGGTCGACGGCCTGCTAGCGTCCGCCGCCGTGGAAACGCTGCTCCGATATATCGAAGAGAACGCGGCGACGTTGACGGGGGACCTGCTGCCGTCGCTGCTCGACGTCGACTCGGTCTTTCGCGAGGTCGACGCTCAGCGCCTACAGCCGTCACTTCACGACGCGTTGATGAGGTTCGTTCAGTACGCTCGCACACGCGATGTGCTGCAGCTCGATGCTTGCTGGCGCCTGCTGCACGGCCTGTGGTCGAGCGATCGGGCGCTCCTCTCTGCTGTCGTGCGCATTCTGTTCGGGTTCGAGGACCTCGTCGCTGTTCGCGCGGGGCGCCACTTCAGCGACCCCGAGGCCTTCATCGACGAACTTCGGATTTTTCGCGTCGCGCTGCGAGAGGCGCTCTGCCTGTGGTCGGACCGCCTTCAGGGTCGGTACGCCGTCACGGCGCCGACGGGGCGTGACACGGTGAACTCGGGCCTGCCGATGCGGCATGGCTTCTTCGAGGACGACGCCCTTGAGCCAGACTTCTCGCCGCCCGCGGGCGAGATCGAGGCGCACTGGGCGCCGGTGGACACGTCGACCCAGTGGACTGGGGCGTTTGTCGATCCATCGCGGGCGCTCACCGGGGTTGCTGCGCTCGGACAGTTCAAGGGCGACCGCTTCGTGGGTCGAACAGCCGAGGTCGCGCTGCTCTGGGAACGGCTCGCCGCGGTCGGCGCGGCGGGCGCGGCACACCAAGAGGTCGTCGGCCTGCGCGGCCCCGACGGCGTCGGCAAGAGCCGCTTGGTCGCGCGCCTCGAGGAGAATGTTCGGCAGCAACTCGGGGCGGCCCCCTTGGTGCTCCGCGCGCGCGCATCGCGGCTCTTTAACCTGCCGACCTGGCCCATGGTGCAGCTCTTTCGGGCCTACTTCGAGGCGACAGCGCTCGAAGCCTCGATCGGTGAGAAGGTTCGCCGCGGCCTGCTGGCGCTGGTCGAGTACCTGCCGGACGAGCAGTCCCGCCAGCAGCTCTTGGACACGCGCCCTTACCTGCTCGACCTGCTCGGTGACCCTGAGGTCGGGGCACGCGCGCTCCAGATCGACGGGCGCACGCTCGGCCTGCGGACGCACCGCGCGCTCGTTTTGCTCGTCGAGGCGATTGCGGCCCGCGCCGCGGTTGAGACGAACGCGCCCCTGCTGGTGCTCGTCGAGGACGCTGAGGAGCTCGACAACTCTTCATGGGCGCTCCTTCAGCTGTTGGTGACGCAGGTGCGTCCGCGCGCACGGGTGATGGTCGTGCTCACGTACGAGACTCAGGCCGTCCTCCCGACTGAGCTGATGCGGTCGCCCGGCTTCACCGAAGTCCGCGTAGCGCCGCTTGACCTCGGGGACGCGGAGGGCCTGCTGGACGCGTGGCTCGCCCCGAACGCGTTGCGGGACGAGACGCGCCTGCGCATTGTGACGGGGTCGAAGGGCTCGCCACTCTCGCTGCGCCTGAATCTAGAGCAGCTGGTCATGGACGGTGTGCTCGGCTTCGAAGGGGGGCGTTGGGTTGAGTTGGCGCCCCTGCCGGCCGGAGGCGTGGACTGGCCGCTGGCCGAGCTTGTCGGGCGGCGCCTCGATGCCGCAGGGGATGTCGCGCGGGAGGTCGCCGAGGTCGTCGCGATCACCGAGGACGCGTCGGGGGGCCAGATCCTCGAAGATGTCTCGCAGCGTCGGGCGATCGACCGCGAGGAGCTCTTCCTCGCGCTCCAGAAGCTCGCGAGGGCGGGACTCGTCGAGGTCGTGGGCGCGGGCGTCGCCATGGTGACGCGCGCGACACACGGCCTGGTGCATGACGAGCTCTACCGGCAAATGACGCAGGAGCGTCGTCGCGCGGTGCACGAGGACGCGGGTGAGGTCTACGCGCGCCTGGCGACAACCTCGGCGTTCCCCTCACTCGCAGCGGACCACCTCGCGCTCGCGGGACTTCATGGGCGAGCGCTGCACGGCCTGCTCGCCGGGATTGAGCGAGGGCTGCGCGCGCACGCGCTGCTGGGTGCACTTGAGCTGTGCAACCAGGCCGTCGGCCTTCTCAAGGCGCTGCCACGTGACGAGCAGGAACGGGGCCTCTATCAGGTCCTGATGCGTCGCGAGCAGGTCAGCGGGCTCCTGGGGCTGCGAGACCAGCAGGCGAACGATCTTCGCCAGCTTGAGCCACTCGCCGCGCGTGTGGGCTCCGAGGCGGAGCGCGCTCAACTCGCGCATCGGGTCGCGCGGCACGCGCTGCTCTCGGGCGCCTACACGGACGTGCGCGCCGCCCTCGCGCCCTGGGCGCAGACACCGAGCGACCGCGACCGCCTCGTCGCTGCGCTGACGCACTGGCAGGCGGGCGAGCTGGTCGAAGCGGGTCAGCAGCTCGAGGCGGCGTCGAGCGCGCTTGACGCCACCTCGACAGTGAACCACCGCCTGCGAGCGCGGGTGTCGTTCGCGCGCGGGATCGCGGCGGCGCGCTCCGGTGACATGGCGGGCGCCCTGCGCGACTTGTTCGACGCGTGGCGGGCCGCGCGACGCAGCGGCGATGTCTACGGCGAGGCGCTCACGATTCAGGCCCTCGGTCATCATTATTGGACGGTGGGTCGGCTGATGGACGCCGATCGGCTGCTCCGTCGTGCCGAGCGCCTGATGACGGACGCCGGGGAGGGCCGGGCGCGTGCGAAGGTCCTCGTTCAGCTGGGCACGCTGCACGCCTCGATGGGCGACATGGACGAGGCGAGCGCATTCTTTGGTGCAGTGCTGCAAGCGGGGGAGCATGGGGGCGCGCACCGCTACGACCACGCGGCTGCGATCATTGGGCATAGCCGCATCCTCGTCAGCCGCGGGCGCTACGAAGAGGCGACTGGCATTGTGGCGCAGTGCATCAAGGACATCGGCCGCCGCGGGGGGCGTCACCCTGTCTTGGTGGACCTGCACAACGCGCTCGCCATGACCTTTGCGGTCGCTGCTCGCGGAGAGCGGCTCGTCGTTGGGGCGCTCAACTACGCGGGTGAGGCCGCGGACCGCGCGACGGAGCTCGGCTACATGCGCGGACTCGTAACGGCGCTCGGGATTCAGGTGCGGGCGCTGCTCGCGCTCGGGAGGCACGCCGAGGCGGCGACGCGGCTTCAGGATCTAGACACCGCGTTCGAGGCGGCACTTGAGCGGGAGCCGAGGCTCGAGCGACTCCGCGCTGAGGTCGAACTCTACCGACACGGTGTCCGCAAGGCCATGGGCGACTCGACCGGCGCCGACGAGGCGCGCCAGGCGGCGTGGAACGAGCTCATGGCGCAGGTCCGGTGCCTCGAAGGCACCGGCTTCGAGCGCGGCTTTCTGAACAATATCCTGCCCCACCGCGAGATCCTGCAGGCGATGGAGCGGGTCGCGGGCGGGGCCGCCTGAGCGCTGCGCGTCAGGAGAGAGACACCACGCGGTAGAGGGGCACGGGCCTTGCCTTGCCTTTCAGGTTTGCCGAGGGGCGTTCTTCGACCTGAAGTCGACCGGGCAGGGCGTGCAGGATCGGGTCGGACACGATGATCTCACCCGCACCGGCCGCGCTGCATAGGCGCGCGGCGGTGTTCACTGTGTCGCCGATGACCGTGTACGAGAGCGTGCGGTTTGAGCCCATGTAGCCCGCGACGACCTCACCCGTGTTGATGCCGCAGCCGACGTGAATCGGGTCCTCGCCGTTGGCGACGCGGAAGCGATTGAAGTCTTGGAGCGCCTTCATCATGTCGAGCGCGGCGCGCACCGCACGCTGGGCGTGGTCGCTCTGGTGAACGGGCGCGCCCCACACGGCCATGATCTCGTCCCCCACGAACTTATCGAGGGTACCGTCGTGCTCGAAGATGATGTCGACCATGATCTCGAAGTACTCATTGAGCATCGAGACGAGCTCTTGCGGCGCCTTGCGCTCGCTCATCGAAGTGAAGCCGCGAATGTCCGAGAACAGCACCGTCGCGTGGCGGAGCTCGCCGCCCTTTTGGAGCGCGACGTTGCCCTTGACGACCTGCTCGACCAGGTTCGGAGACAAGAGTCGCGACAGGTTGTTGCGGACGATCGCGGCGCTCTCTGCCTGCTTCGCAAGCTTGACGTTCGCGAGCTGCACGGCGGCTTGGTGGGCGAACGTGGAGATGACCTGAAGGTCTTTCTCTGTGAAGACCCCTGTCGCGATTTGCGTGTCGAGGTGAATCATCCCAAGCAGCTCACTGCGGAATAACAGGGGCACGCAGATCGTGCTCCGGATGCCTTGGAGCATGATGCTGTGGCTGCTGGCGAATCGACTGTCGATGGTCGCATCGCTCGAGAGCACAGCGTGCCGCTCGCGAACAACCTCGTTGAGGATCGTTTGCGACAACTCGAAGCGCGTATCGCCCACGTGACCCGTGCGGTGCTTGATCTTGCGCGGCACGGGGACGCCGCGGGCTTCGTCGATGAGCAGGATCACGCCGCGATCGGCGTGGGTGAACTCGAAGGCCTTGTCCAAGATGCGCTCGAGGAGCACGTCGACATCGAAGATCGTGCCGACGTCCTGGTTCAGCTCGAAGGCCACGCGGAGCTTCTCGTAGTCCGCGCGCAGGGCGACGTGGTCGGGGACGTGGCTCTCCGGCAGGAACTGCCGCGCGGTCGACTCTCCTGGGGACAGGCGCGCGCGGATCGCGGACTCTTGGACAAGCTGCGGCGAGATGCTGACCTCGCTGATCGCCGCCGACAGCTCGGGGACATCACGCTCGAGGAAACGGCACTGCGTGCTCCCGAGCATGATCACGTCTTCGTGCTGCAGGCGCTGCTTGCCCGTCAGCCGCTGGTCGTTGACGTACGTCCCGTTGCGGCTGTTCATGTCTTGGAGCCAGTAAGCGCCATCGCTGAAGGTGATCAGCGCGTGCTCCTTGCTGACGACGCGGTCCAAGATCTGGACGTGTTGCTCCGGGTGGCGTCCAAGCGTGTTGATCGCGCGGAGCGTGACGTCCCGACGCGTGCCCTCAGGGCTTGAGACCACCAGCTTGGCCATCGGTTCTCTCGTTTGAGCGCAGCGCTGCGATGCGCTTCGCGACTGTACCTTGCGGGTCCGCGTTGTTCACGTTTTTCAGCAGGCCTGCCCAAGCGTCGGCGGCGGCAGTCAGGTCGCCCTGCTGCTCGCGCACGACGGCCAAGTTCCGCCAAGCTTGGGCGTCGCCCGGCGCCAGCGTCGTCGCGCGCTCGAGGGCGGCGCGCGCAGGTGCGAGCTGTCCGGACTGGGCGAGCGCGGTCCCCAACTGGACCTGAAGGATGGCGTTGTCGGGCGCGGCGGACGCAGCGGCAGCGAGCTGCGGAACGGCGCTGCGCGCGTCCCCGGTGGCCGCCAGCGCATTGCCTAGAGCGCCGAGCGTCGCGGCCCAGAGTGCTTGAACGCGCGGGTCGTCCGCGCGCTTCGCAGCGAGCTCTGAGAGGGCAGCGCGCGCGCCTGCGGCGTCCCCTCGGTCGAGCAGCGCGCGACTCAATCCGAATTGGGCGTCCTCGTCGCTGGGCTTGAGCGCGAGCGCACGGCGGAACTCGTCGACCGCTGCGGCTGAGTCACCTGCGGCGAGGAGCGCGCGTGCGAGGGCAGCCGCGATCTCTGGGTCGCGGGGTGAGCGGGCGGCCGCGATGCGCAGCTCGGCGATGGCCTCGCGCGCGAAGCCACGGCGGCTCAGGTCTGCAGCGCGGTCGACGTGCGCAGCGACGTCCTCGTTCGCCTCGGCTGGGCGCGCGGAGCCAGCCCCGACCGTGGCGATGACATTCGTGGGGCGCTCTGGGTGGCGATAGGCCTCACCCGCGTCGACGGCTGCGTCCAGAGACGGGCGCTCCGTCGCTGCGGTCGGTGCGCGCGCGCACCCGGCGACCGCCGCGAGCGCGACGCAAGCGATAAAAGGAGCGCTGTGGCGACGCTGACGACGCGACATACGGGGTTTATACCACGGAGGCGGGTGACTGGACGCGCTCGATCTCCGCGACCACGGGGAAATGGTCGCTGGTCGCGACCTCGGTGGCCACGCGGCACGTGCGCGGCCGGGCCCAGGCGCGCTGCGCCATGATATAGTCGATGCGGCGGTTCGGCGTCTGAACGCTGAAGGTGAGGTCGGGGCCCGCGCCGACGGCGTCGAACAGGTCGACGAGCGCGGCGTCCTCGGCGCTGGGGCCGCGCAGGGCCTCGAGGGTCGGAGAGCCCGGCGTGTCGTTGAAGTCGCCCATCAGCAGCGTGTGGCTTCGGGCATCCACGAGTTGTCGCACCACGTGGGCTTGCTTCAGCCGCTCATCGGGCTCGACGCTCAGGTGGGCGCTCACGACGACGAGCGCCGGCCTCGTCGCGAGCGTGACCCGCAACGCGGACCGTTGCTCGTCTCTCTCTCTGGGCAAGAGGGTCGTGTCGACCGACGCCAAGGGCCACCGAGAGAGGAGCGCGATGCCAAAGCGCCCGCCGCGGGCGTCGGTCAGCGACCCTGCGAAGGCGTGGTGCGGCAGACCGAGCGCCGAAGCGAGAAACGCGGGCTGGTCCATGCGCTCGCCCATGCGCCAATCCACGGCGATCTCCTGAAGCGCGAGCAGGTCGAGCGCGGCGTCCCCTGGGAAGGCGGCGCGGAGGGACTCGGCGACCGCAGCCATCGACGTCTCGATCCCGATGCGGATGTTCCACGTCGCAACACGGAGGCGGGTGGGGAGGGTCGGCGATGTCATGGCGTGGAGGGCTCCGATGGTTCACAGCGAGGCGCGGTCGCGGCGGCTTCTGAGTTGGCCAGTGGCAGACTGACCCGCACAAGGGCGCCGCCGCCGGGCGCGTCTTCGACGTCCACAGCGCCGCCCTGCGCGGTCACAATCTTGCGCACATAGGACAGCCCGAGGCCGGTGCCTTGAGGGCGTGTCGAGTAGAAGGGTTCGAACAAGTGCGCGCGCGCGTCGGGCGAGAAGCCCGGGCCGTCATCGAGCACTTCGACCGTGGCGGCGTCGCCCAGGGAGCGCACGCGAAGCACGATGTGGCCCTCGCGGCCGCCAAGCGCCTCTCGGGCATTCCTGAGCAGGTTCAACAGCGCCGCTCTGACCTGGTTTGGGTCAGCGAGCGCGAGCCGAACCGCCCGGTCCGGATCGAGGCGCGTGCGGACGCGCGCCCGCTCCATCTCCGCGCGGACGAAGTCGAGGAGTTCTGCGGCGATCGCGTTCAAATCGCAGGGCAAGGGCTCTGGGCGTGGCAGCCGCGCGAAGCCGAGGTAGGCCTCCGTGATCTCCCGCAGCCGCTCGACCTCGACGATGATGCTTGACAGGAGCGTTCTCGCCTCTACGCCGCCCTGCAAGTGGTCGAGCTCTTCCATGAGCAATTCCGAGTTGAGGCCGATGCTGCTCAGGGGGTTGCGCAGCTCGTGGGTAATCTGTGCAGCGAGCCGACCCACGGTCGCGAGGCGCTCTTGATGCAGGATCTCACGCTGCTGGTCCGCGAGGCGCTGGTCGCGGAGGCGAATGGCCTCCGCCATGCGCTCGATGTCCGCGGCCAAGTCGCCGAGCTCGTTGTTGGCTTTCAGGCCGAGTCCGCGTTGGGCCCCGGCGCCCTGCGCCGCGAGCCTCGGCGCTTCGAAGTCGCCGCGAGCCATACGACCCACGGCGTCGCGCAGCACGCCAAGGGGCCGGAGAGTCAGGCCAGCGCCAATCGTCAGCGCGAGCCCGATGGCCAGGCCGGATAGGGTGAGCAACAGCGTGCTCCAGAGCGCGCGCTGCTCCTGCGCCGCGAACGCCTCAAGCGCCGCGCTTGTCTCACCGGCTGTCTTCAGCTCAAACCGCGAAACCTCGAGCCCCAGCGCACCCAGGCGCTCCTGAACACTTCGCTGGGCGTCGACCCACGTTGCCTGCGGCGCCTCGGCGGGGGCCGCGAGGCCGGTCTCGAGTCGCTCCTCGGGTGGCTGGCTCACCCGTGTTGTCAGCGTACCCATCCAGCGCGCGAGTTCGGCGCGACGCACATCAAGGCCGTCGAGCGACGCGACGCAATCGGCGAGCGCGGGCGCGTCCCCCCCTCGCTCGAGCGCCTCGCGGACCGAGGCGAAGCGGGCAGCGAGGACGTCCATGCTCGGGTGGGCGCGTTGCGACACCAGGAGCGCGCGCCGCAACGTGGGGAGGTCGCGCGGCTCGACGACCTCGTCCAGCGCACGCAGCTCCGACTTGATGTCACTCAGCAGCGCGGGCAGCGGCAGCAAGCTCGTGTGGATCACGCTCAGGCGCTCGCCGAGCCGGTTCAGCGCCCACGCACCGTGGACGCTGACCGCCCCAAAGATCAGCAGCAGGGCAGCGAACGCGGCGAAGATTCGAGCCGGCAGCGAGACGCGCATGGGGCGTGGTCTGACACGCCATTGACGAAAAAGCGAGGCGCATGGTAATCGCGCGCGGCCCAGCTTACAGGAGGCGCCGATGACGAGCCGATTCCGACCCACGCTCTGCGCGGGTCTCCTGCTGATGCCCGCGGGCTATGCGCTGGGTCAGACTGTGCCCCCGAAGACATGGCTCGCGCCGCTCGGCGCGCAGTCAGGGCCAGGGGTCGGCATGATCTCGGAGAAGCTCGACGAGGCGACGCGGAGCGAGCTCCGCAAGACGCGCCGCGTGGAGCTGCGCGGCGAAGTGAACCCGCCCAAAGCAGGCGTCGCGGACGGGGCGGACCCGCGCGTGGCGCAGGCCGAGAACCTGCGGACAGCGGGCAAGGCCGCGTTCGCTCGAAAAGACTACGAGACGGCGCTGAAGCAACTTCAGGGGGCGCTGGGCCTCTATGAGGAGGCCATCGCCTCTGTCGCGAAGTTTGAGGTCGTGCCTGAGACGCTCGGCTACCTAGGGGCGTCCTCGCTCGCGCTCGGTTACGATGACGACGCGAAGGACTATTTTCAGCGTGTCTTGGCGCTGATGCCCGACGCCGCGCCGCTCGACGACTATCCCGCCGAGGTCGTCGCCCTCTTCGAGAAGCTGAAGGGGCAGCAGGCCAAAAAGAAGAAGGGCTCGCTCGTCGTCCGCAGCGCACCCGCAGGTGCGGTCGTGCGGGTCGACGGCACGGAGTACGGCAAGGCGCCGCTGACGGTGCCGAACCTCGCCCGGGGTGAGCACTTCGTGCAGCTCTCCTCCGAGGCCGACGGCGTGGCGGGGGCGAAGGTCGAGGTCAAGGGTGGCCGCGCGGAGACGGTCACGCTCGATCTGAGCACGCAGACCGGCCCAGAGCCGTCTATCCCTGTCGATCCGACGGTCGCGCGCGACATCGCCGTTATGGCGGGCGATGGGCAGCTCGGAGACATCTTCAAGCACCGCGCAGACGAGGTCGCTGAGCTCACGAAGGCGGAGTGCATCGTGGTCGGCCACGTCGTCCCGCAGGGCATCGCCTTCGCGCTGAAGCCCTACGTCTACAGCCCATCTGAGAAACAGGTCGCCGCGCTCGACGAGATTCGATTTCGCGCGGACCTCTCGAGTGTGGCTGTGCAAGCGGGCACGTTCGCGCGCGCCATCGAGGGGGCCTGCGAGAAGTTCCCGTTCGACAAGATCTTGGTCGGCGGCGTGGTCGCGGTCGCGCCGCCTCCGCCACCGAAGCCTGTGGCCGTCGCCGCGCTCCCGACGCCCGAGCCAGAGCCTTTGCGGCCGGCGCCGACGCGGCTCGCCGAGCCCGCGCTGACGGTGGGCGAGGGAGACGAGGTGGACGAAGAACCGGGTGAGGCTTGGTACGGCAAGTGGTGGGTCTGGACCATCGCGGGGACCGCGCTCATCGGCGGCTCTGCTTATGCAGGCTACACGCTCCTGCAGGACGACGGGGGCAGCGGGACCGTGGACGCGCGGGTGAGGTGGTGACCATGGACTTCAGGACATGCCCTGCGGGCGCTGCGCTCGCGCTGTCGGCCCTCGCGCTCAGTGGCTGCGGCGACACGGCGACGGGCAGCGAAACGGGCCTTGAGCTGCGTCTCTACTCGGCGGTGCGCGAGGGCAGCGCCTTCGTGCCCGTCCTCGACGATCCCGCGCTGGGCGTGGGTGTGCTTGAGGTCGTGAGCATACGAAAAGACGACCCAGAGGGCACCACGCGGGCCCGAACTTTCGACCTCGCGTCGGGCGCCGGCACGCTCAACGACCTGCCGGTCGGCGAGGGCTACCAGCTCTTCGTGCGCGGCTTTCCGCCCGCGGGCGGCGACGACGCCGTGCGCGTCTTCGGCGGCACGCCGTACTTCGACATCGTCGAGGGTCAAAAGACGCGCATCGGCGTTCAGCTCGGACTCGCGAACTGCGTGATGCTGAATCACTCAGCCGAGGAGCTCTCGCGCGACGGCGGCCTTGAGGACATGATCGTCAAGCGCGTCGGCTTCACCGCGACCGAATTGCCGGATGGGCGCGTTCTCGTGGTCGGCGGCGCGGGCGTCGACGGCAGCGGTCAGCCCAATAAGCTGCACGACAGTGTTGAGATATACGATCCTCGAGTGGGTCAATTCTTCCCCGCCAGCGAGCGGCTCCACCTGTCGACCGTGCGCGCGTGGCACACCGCGACCCTTCTCGCAGACGGGCGCGTGGTTGTCTTTGGCGGACTCTCCGTCGTGAACGGTGCACCTGCGCCGACGGGGACGATCGAGCTCATCGACCCCATGTCCGCTGAGAATCCGGTCACCGTCCTCGCTGCGACGACACCGAGCGGACTCGAGCGTTGGGGACATCAGTCGACCCTCTTGGAGTTCGACGGCTCTGTGCTCGTCACGGGTGGTCTCGACCGCGGCAACCAGGCGCTGGCCTCGGTGCTCCGACTGGTGCCCGGTCCGGGGGGAGATATGGCCGCGGCGACGCTGGTGCCGCAGGGCGACATGCGGACGGCGAGGGCCTGGCATACGGCCTCTCGACTCCGACCACGGAACGACGCGCCCGTGATCGTCGCAGGCGGTGTCGGGTCGGACGGCGAGCCCTTGGCCGCAATGGAGGCGATGACGCTGAACGCTGCACAGGCGGGGTGTCCCGCTGGGCAGTCACCCAGTGCCGCGGTGGGGTGCTGGGTCCAACCGCAAGGCGTCACGCTCAGTCAGGCGAGATTCGGTCACCGCGCGGTCGCCGTTGGGGGCGAGCGTCAGATCCTCTTCGTGGGCGGGTTCTCCTCGGCCGACCGGACCGCGACCGCGACCGCGCTCGACCTCGTCGATGTCGACTTCCGCATGGGCGGCGGGCCGGGTCAGCCCCCGGTGGGTCAGCTCGAGACAGGCCGCGGCGACCTCAGCGCCACCGTGCTGGGCGATGGCAGCGTCCTGGTCACCGGTGGCATGCAAGGTCGCCGCCCCCTGCGGAGCTCGACCCGTCTCGTCCCGTGCGCGCCGGGCGAGGCGTGCCCTCAAGTCTTCACCGAGCGGCGTCTGCCCGACGGCTGCGGCCTGAGCCAAGAGCGCTACGGTCACGAGGCCTTGCGCCTGCAGAGCGGCAGCATCCTTTTGCTCGGTGGTGTCGGCCTGGCGGGTCCCGATACGCTGACCACAATGGGGCGTGCCGAGCTCTATTTCCCTGCGCCGGCGTACCTGAACGAGGTTTACCCGTAGCGTGCGGTCGAGCGCGCTCGCGGGGCTCCTTGCGGTCGTCGCGGTCGCGCTCTCGGCCGGATGGGGACGGGCCGCGCCCTCACCTCGGCAGGCGCTCGGCGTCGACCTCACGCACTTCGTGAAGTCCGCGCGCGTCTTGGGGCGCGCGACCGACGAGGCCCGAGCCGAGGTCGGGGACGTCATTGAGTGGACGCTCAGCGTGACCAACGGCGGCGACGGTGCGGCGGAGAGCGTTACCCTCGCCGACGCGCTCTCGCCTCGCGTAACCTATGTCGACGGTTCGCTCCGCCTCGACGGGCAGTCGTTGAGTGACCGCTCGGACGCCGACGAGGGCGAGGCGCTCGATCGGCGTGTCGCTGTGCGCCTCGGGCTCATCGGGCCGAGGCAGACGAAGACGCTCTCATTTGCGACCCGGGTTGACGCTGGGCCCGAGGTCGTCAATCAGGCGCAGCTCTTCGCCGCCGGCCTGCCCTCGGAGCGTTCGGACGCGGATGGGGATGACACGAACGGCGACGCCCCGACGCGTGTCACGATTGGGCGCGCGCCGACGCGAGCGCTCGGGGCGACGTTGAGCGTCTCGGGCGCACAAACCCGGGTCGTCGGTCCCGGTGACGCCATCGCGGTCGAAATCAACCTGCGCAACGTCGGCACACTGGCCGTCGATGCCGCCGAGCTCGAGGTCGACGTGCCCGAAGGGGTCGAGGTGGCCGCGCTTACGGGACCGCAGCCCGCGGGGCGCGTGCTCTTGGCGCCTCGGCTGTGGCGGTGGTCCGGACAGAGTCTCTCCGTGGGCGCTGTGGCGACCCTGTCCGTCAGGGCCATCGTCGGGGCTGGGCCAAATCAACGCTGCTTTACGGCGCGCTACGCCGCAGCCGGCGTTGCGCCGGCGCAGACCCCTTTGGCCTGCGTCGACGTGCGCGGCGCGCTGCGGGGTCGGGCAGGGCGAGTGTTCGAAGATGTCGATGATGACGGTCGCTTCACACAGGGCGTTGACCTGACGCATGGCGGGCTGCGCGTGAGCGCAGTCGCAGCGGGCGGGCCGATTGACGCGCCAACGACCTCTGCCGCGACCAGTGCCGACGGGACGTTCGCGCTTGAGCCCGTGGCGGCGGGGCCAATTGAGCTGAGCGTGCGGAGCGCCTCGGGGGTCCTGTGGCGGCGCGCGCGTTTCGAGGGGGACGCGACGCCGCTCGATGTTGCCGTGACGCCGAGCGGGCGGGTCTACGATGCGGTCTCAGGGCGTACTCTGGATGGCGCGCGCTTGCGGGTCGCGCGGTGGGTCGCGGGCCGCCTGGCCCCGCTCGAACCAGGCGACCTCGAGGACGCCTCGCAGGGTGACCAAGCGACGTCGGCCGGCGGCGCTTACCGCGTCGTGGCTGCGCGGCCGGGTGAATATGTGCTCATCGTTGAGGACGCCTCGGGCGGCTATACGTGGCCATCCACACTGCGGCCAGCGCTCGTGTCCCCGCCACCCGCGAACGGCGAGGCGCTTGCGACGGTCAGCGTACCTGCGGTGGGCGCCTCTATGCCGTGGACGGCGAGGCTCGTCGCGCGCGCGGTGCCCGGTTCCCTGCGTCGCAACCACCTGCTGCTCGACCCGCGTCAGGCGCTGGTGCGCGCCTTGGCACGTGCGCTCGAACCGCGCGTGACGCGCGGACACATCGCGACGTTCGAGGTCGAGTTGCTCAACGCCTCAGCGCGGGACCTTCGCTACGACTCGTCGACCGGGAAAGGGGGCCTCTTCGTGCGCGCCTCGCCCGAAGGCGCCTTGGCCTATGTGCCCCGCTCCGCGACCTGGTGGCGCGTCGAGGGGGGGCAAGAGCGTCCCCTCGGAGCCTACGAACCCGCCGGTGGGACGGCGCTCCTCTTTGGGGCCGCGCAAGGCCAGGGGGCAGCGCGTCGTGCGCGGCCCATGGACCTGCCGGCGGGCCAGGCGCTGCGGTTGCGCTGGCAAATGACCGCCCTCGGCGATGGCGGTGGCACCGCGGGCGTGCTGACCGAGGTCGTCGGACCCGAGGGTCAGGCTCTGACCGCCGCTGCTCGGGCATCAATCAGTGTCACTGATGATGCGGTCTTCGACCGTGGCTTCGTTCTCGGCCGCGTCTTCTGCGACGATAACGGTGATGGTCGGGCCGACCGCGGCGAGCGTGGCATCCCTGGCGCAGTCGTGGAGACGCAGAGTGGGCGGGCTGCGACCACGGACGCGACAGGCCGCTTCAGCCTGGACGGGCTCGAGCCCGGCGGCCACGTGTTCAAGGTCGACGCCGAGGCCGCAGTGCCGGGGGGGGCGTTCTCGGGCGAGCACAGTGTCTACCGAGCGCTGACGCCGGGGCTCCCCGTGCAGGTCGAGATGGGGCTCGTGTGCGCGCTCGACTCGACAGACGCCCAGCCTGCGAGCCCGGGACCGCCACTCCGGGTTGAGTGGCCGCCGGCCAAAGCGGTGGTGCGTGGGGTGACTGTCCCAGTGTGGGGTCTGACCGCGCCGGGGGCGCGTGTCACTCTCAATGGCCAAGTCGTCGTTGTCGACGCGCAGGGCCACTTCGCGGGCGCAGCGAGCGTCTCATCCGACTCGCCCGAGGTCGAGGTCGTTGCGACCCACGGCGGGGAGACAAGGACGCTTCGACGCGTGTTCGTCAGGGCGCCGCACCATGTGTTCATCGTCGCACTCGCAGAAGGCTTCGGCGCAGACCATGTCGAGGCGCTGCGGATGACGTCGGCCAGCGCAGGACACGCCGCGGGGCCATTGACGCTCGATGGTCACGCCGCGCTCTCACTGCGGGGCTACGCGCACGGGGCGGACATTCTCGGCGGGCTCTTCGAGCGCTATCGCTTCACCGCGCAGGTGGACTCGCGCCGAGACGCCTCGTCCGAGCTGGCCCGTCGCTTGGTCGATGCGGACCGCCTGTATCCCGTCTATGGAGACGACGCCGCGGTCGCGGACGCGCCCGGCGCCCGCGGCCCGCTCTATGCGCTGATTGAGGCGGATGAGAGCCGCTTGGTGGTGGGTGATTTGGACGTCACCTTGGAGGGGCTTGGCGTCTTTCGATACGCGCGGCGCCACACGGGCGCTCAACTGCGGCTCGCGCGCGTGAGCGCGGATGCGACGACGCCACGCGCCGGTGTGGACGCCTTCGTCGCCCAGCGCGAAGACGTTGATGCGCATGCGAGCGTTGACCTGGCGGCCACGGGGGGCGCGCTCTACTTCTTGCCGCATCGGCCGATCGTGCCGGGCACCGCGCAAGTCTGGGTGGTCGCGCGCGACCGAACGTCCGGCGTCGAGGTCGCTCGGCGTCGTCTCGCACCGGGGCGGGACTTCACGCTGCGGAGCGTAGAGGGTCGCCTGCTCCTCTCACGCCCGCTCTCGGTCTCCGCGGACGCAGGGTGGGCCGGTACTGGCTGGGGCGGCCTGATGAGTGGTCGCCGTGCATCGCTCGGCGCCGCGGTCGAGCAATCACTCGTCGTCGAGTATGACCACCAAGACACGCTGGGACGACCGCTGGATGCGATGGGGGCTGCAGGTGCGCACGGCAGGGAGCGTCTGGGTGACGTGACGCTCGGCGGGGGCATCGTTGAGGCGCGTTCAGGCGTCGTGGGCGACAGTCCTTACCGACTCATGGGGGGCGAGCTGAGCTGGCGTCCGGCGCGCGTGAGCGGTCTCGGTGTCGAGCTTGCGCGCAGCCAGGCGGCGGGGGTGGGCCGCTTCAAGTCCTCGGATGGTGGGTTCAGCTGGTCCCAGACGGGTTCGCCGGCGGGCGCCGCGGGCAGCGCGCGTGACGGCCTCGGCCTTTACCTGACGGGCGCCTTCGAGCTCGCAGAGGTCCTGCGTAGCGCGGACGACGCGCGCGCCGACGAGTCTCTGTGGCTCAGCACGCTGACATTCCAGCGCCTGAGCGCGGACTTCTCGGCGACTGGACTCGGCGTAGGCGTGGCGTCCGAGGCGCTCTCTGTGTCGTCTACATTGCGTATCACGGACGCGCAGATGCTGGCCGCGAAATGGGAAGCTGCCCGCGGCGGCGGTGTGCTGCACCGCCGCGCTGAGCTCAGTCACGCGTGGTCCGCAGGGCCGGCGACGTGGACGACGCGCGTGATGGACGAGCAGTCGACCGACGCCGCCTTTGGGCCGCCTCTGACGCTGACGACCTTGGGCGAAGAAGTCGCCTTTCGCCTGAATCAACGCTGGACGTTGCACGCCGGTCAAGCCGCCGACGTGCGCGGCGACGACCGCATTCACAACTCGACCGCGGACTTGCTCACAACTTCGGTGGGCGCGTCGATGCGCAGCTCTGCGGGGGTCACGCTGGAGTTGGCCGAGCGAGTCCGCTGGTCCGGCGACAACGTGACGGAGGCGGGCCTCCGCGCTGAGCTCAACGACAGGCAGTCCGCCTACATTCAGCAGCGCGTCGACCACGCGTCGACGACCCGCGACAGCGCGTTCATTGTCGGTGGTGAGGAGCGCTGGGGGGCAGACGCCTCGGGGCGCACCTACGGCGAATACCACGCGCAATCGACGGGGTGGGGGCCCGCCCCGAGCGCGGCGACGGGTCAGCGCGCCGTCTTGGGGCTCGGCAAGCGGACGATGCTGGCGCGCGGCTGTGCCCTCGACGCCACGTATGAGCGCAGCCAGCTGGTGGGACGCGAGACGGCGCGTCGCAGCACGGACGCCCTCGGCGCAGGCCTCGAACTCAATCGGGGCCCACTGCGCGTCACCACACGTCAAGAGGCGCGGCTGACGGACGAAGATGCCCGATTCGGGCTCGGTGACTCGCTGCAGCTCGTGAGCCTCAACGGCGCGCAGTGGCAGGTGACGACGCCGCTGCAACTTCGTGGTCGCGCGGACGTCACCCGGACGCTGCTGCTCGAGACGCACACCGCCGAGAGTGCCTCGCTTGAGTTGGCGCTGGGCTTTGCGTGGCGGCCGCTCGAGTCTGGGCGGCTCACCGTGCTGGGGCAGTGGGCCAAGCGCGCGGCGCTCACGCCGCTCGGCGTGCAGAACGAAGCGTTTCGTCGGCAAGACGAGCTCGACGTCGTCTCTCTCACGCCGATGGTAGAGCTGCCCGCGCGCCTCAAGCTGACCGAGAAGGTGGCGTGGAAACGCTACGCGCTCTCCGACGGCGGGCTGCCTGTGCGCGCGGCGCGAACGCTGCTGTGGATCAATCGCCTCGACCGCCACCTGTCGCGCCGATGCGACCTCGGGTTGGAGTACCGCCTGCTGGGGGCGAGCCTCGCGGGCGAGCGTCTGCACGGCGCGCTCGTCGAGCTCGCATATGCAGTCGAGGGCAAGGTGCGGCTCGGCGGTGGCTGGAACTTCTCGCGCTTCAGTGACGATGATCTTGCACGCCCGGATGCGAGCGCGGGCGGCGCGTTCGTGCGGGTCTCGGCGGTCTACTGAGCGGGTGTTACAGGCGGCGAATCCCGGAGCGCACCAGTCGTCCAACGCGGTCCGACTCGAAGTCGCCCCGGTGCGCGACCAGCTCACGCACGCGGTCGAGGACCTGCTCAACGCGCTTCTCGAACCGGGCGGTGTCCTCGCGCGGTCCCTCCGACTTCTCGACGGCGCGGCCCGTCGTGGCGCGCGCCACGCCTCGCCTGGCTGCGGCGGGATCGTCTGCTGCGGCGGCGGAGGGCTTCGACGGTGCGAGGGGATCGGTGTCCATCGCGAGGGGCGCTCCCCCCGGGCTGATCCAGCTCAGGTAGCTCGCTTCGGTCGCGAGGGCCTCGGCCTCTTTCGCGCGCCCGGTGCGCTGGTCGCCCTCTGCTTGCCGCGTGTGGGCGAGCTCGTGCGCCAAGAGCGCCTCGCCCTGGGCGGTGTCGGGTCGAAAGTGCTTCGGGTCGAAGAACACCATCCGCCCGTGCGTGAAGGCCTCTGCGGAGAGCCCGCGCGCCAGGGCTCCCGCCATCGGGCCCGCGAAGACCGAGACGTCCGCGAAGTCCTCACCAAAGAAGTCCGCGAGGCGCGCGCGTTGGGTCGCGTCGAGTGGCCGACGCTCTTCAGCGAGGAGGCGCGCGACGCCCTCGTCGTCACCCGCGCCGAGGCGGGCCAAGACGGCGTCTACAGAGGGCGTGGCGTCAGCCCCTCCGCCACGGACCCGGACATCGACGTGAAGCCGATCGACCGTGCGGTGCCCCGCGGCGATGAGCGCGTCCGCGATCTGGTCGGCGATCAGGCGGCCGCGCGTCGAGGCGTCGCGCACGCCGCTGGGGAGCTCGACAACGACGTCGAGGCTGGGCAGGGCTTCGTCGACAGGGCGCGCGCCGTGGCCGCGCGAGCGCAGGACATCCGGCAGGGCGCCGACCGCGCGCTCCATCGCGTGGGCGACCGCGCGCTCGGCTTCAGGCGGGAGCTGCACATCGAGCGCGCGGACCGCGAGGCCTCCCAGGTCGAGGCCGCGACCCAGCGCCGGCGGGCGGGGGGGGCGGGCCGCGGGCGTGGGTGGCACCTCGGGCAGAGGACGACTTGGCCCACGCAGCGAGAGCGGCGCGCGCGGTGGCGCGTCTGTCGCCAGTGAAGCGTCGGGCTGCGCCGCGTACGCGCCGTCACCCGAGGCAGGCGGCAGAGAGACGATGAGCGGCGTCGGGGCCTCGGCGACTGTGGTCGATTCGGCGGCCCGCAATCGGGCACTCGCGCCCTGAAGCCCGTCTGCGCGGGCCCGTTCGACAGCGCGTTTAAGGGCGGGGGTGTGCGCGCACGCGCGGCTCAGCCGACGCTCAAGTTCAGCGCGCGCAGCCGCCCAGCGGGGGGCCGCCGTGTCGTTGGGCGAATCGAGCGCGGCGGCGTCTCGCGCGTCGACCTGCTCAAGCGCCTTGAGCACTGCCGCTGCGTGAGACAGGGTCGACGCGTCGACCTCGTCGCGCTGGACCGCGTCGGCGTCGTCGTCGTCGTCGTCGACGGCGGGCTTTCGCTTACCCAGCATGCGGCGCGCCCGCCGCTCGGGGTCGACGAGCGCCGCGTGCTCGAACGTGCGGTCCCACGCCGTGACGCCCATCGCGGCGGGGTCGGGCGCGCTCAGCGTCTCCGTCAGCGCGGCTTCGACGGCCTCGACGGCGGCCGTATCCTCGGCGCTCGTGGCGCTCGCACGCAGCGCTTCAAACACGGGCGGGAGGGGCGCGCCTTCGTCCATGGCGACGACTCTACGCGACGGCGCGCCCCGCCTCAATGGTCGACAGGCGCCCTTTGGCGCGAACTGTGGTAGCCTGTCGTCGAAACATGTCGAAGAAGATCCTCACGGTCGAAGACGCGCCGAACATTCGGAAGCTCATCGCCTACAACCTCAAGCGCGCCGGCTACGAAGTCCTTGAGGCCGAGGACGGCAAGGCCGCGGTGCGTATCCTTCAGCAGGTGGTGCCGGACCTCATCGTCCTCGACATCCGCATGCCCGAGATGGACGGCTTTCAGCTCCTCGAGCTGATGCGCAAGTACCCGAAGGCGGCCGCGATCCCTGTGATCATGCTGACCGCGCTCAGTACGGCGTCCGACTTGGACAAGGCGCTCTCGCTCGGCGTGGTGGACTACCTCGTCAAGCCGCTCGACCCCACGCTCCTCGTCGCGAAGGTCGAGTCCGCGCTCAACCGCGAGGCCGCGCCAGCGCTGACGGCCGCCCCGACGGGCGAGTGGCGCGGCACCAACCGCAGGCAGTTCGTGCGCGGCGGCATTCACGGCATGCCGCTGACCCCATCGCCCGCCGGCGTGGGCATCAACTTGGGCGAGGGCGGCATCTCTTGGCTGACCCGCACGCCGCCGGTCGTGGGCGAGATTGTCGCAGTCCAAGCGGTCGCGCTGCAGCAGGCCGTGGGGGTGAGCGACTTCGTCGTCCGGGCGCGCGTGGTCTACGCCTACCCGCTCCCTGACGGCAGCACGCGCGTGGGTGCCGCGTTCATCGGCCTGTCAGAGAACGCGCGCAACGTCATCCGGCGCGTCGTGCTGGAGAAGCAGAACCGCTTCGCGCCCTCGACCTGAGGCTCAGCGGCGCAGAGCGACCCCGCCGAAGACAGCCGTCTCCGCGAGGGCCTCCTCGATGCGCAGCAGCTGGTTGTACTTCGCGATCCGGTCGCTGCGGCTCGCGCTGCCCGTCTTGATTTGGCCCGCGTTGACCGCGACCGCGAGGTCGGCGATCGTCGTGTCCTCGGTCTCGCCGCTCCGGTGGCTGATGATCGTCGTGAAGCCCGCGCGCTGAGCGCGGTTGATGCAGTCGAGCGTCTCGGTGAGCGTGCCGATCTGGTTGACCTTGACGAGGACGCTGTTCGCGCTCTTCCGACGAATGCCCTCCTCGAGCCGCGCCGTGTTCGTGACGAAGAGGTCGTCGCCCACGATTTGCACCGACGCGCCGAGCCGCTCCGTGAGCGCAGCCCAGCCGTCCCAATCGTTCTCGGCCATGCCATCCTCGATCGAGATAATCGGGTAGCGGCTGCACAGGTCGGCGTAGAAGTCGACGAGCTGGGACGGCGTCAGCGTGCGGCCCTCGCCCTCGAGGACGTATTGCCCGCCTTTGAAGAACTCGCTCGAGGCGACATCGAGCGCGAGGCCGACGTCTCGACCCGCCACGTAGCCCGCCGCCGAGATCGCCTCGAGGATCGTGGAGAGCGCGGCCTCGTTACTCGGCAGGTTCGGCGCGAAGCCGCCTTCATCACCGACCGCGGTGTTCAGCTTCTGCTTCTTCAAGACCTGCTTGAGGTTGTGAAAGATCTCGGCGCCCATCCGGAGCGCTTCGCCGAAGGTCGGCGCGCCCATCGGGACGACCATGAACTCCTGAAAGTCCAGGTTGTTATCGGCGTGGGCGCCGCCATTGATGATGTTCATCAGCGGCACCGGCAGGACGTGGGCGTTCGCGCCGCCCAGATAGCGCCACAGAGGCAGGTCGTAGTGCGCGGCGGCCGCGCGCGCCGTCGCGATGCTCACGCCGAGCATGGCGTTCGCGCCGAGCTTGCTCTTGTTCGGCGTGCCGTCGAGACGCAGCATCTCCGCGTCGATCGCACGCTGCTCGTCCGCAGGGAAACCGACCAGCTCCGGCGCGATCACGTCGGTCACGTTCTGCACGGCCGTGCGGACGCCCTTGCCCAGGTAGCGACTCTTGTCGCCGTCCCGCAGCTCGAGCGCCTCGTGCTCACCCGTAGACGCGCCCGAGGGCACGGCGAAACGACCCGAGGCGCCCCCGTCGAGCGTGACCTCGACCTCGAGTGTCGGGTTCCCTCGGCTGTCCAGGATCTCGCGGGCGTGGATGTCGATGATCTCGCTCATATGGGGGTCTCCTGTGAGTTGCGCGCGGAACGCTACGCTGCGACGCGACGCGGTTCAAGCGCGGGGCGTTCCTGCGGACCCCGAGAGGGTGCTAGATTCCCCGTGATGAAACGCCTCACCGTGCCTGCCCTGCTGCTGCTCGTCTCGCTCCTCGGGGCGTGCGCGGGCGACTCCAACTCGGCCCCTGTCCTGCGGCCGATCGACGACGATGTCTTCACCGTCAACACCCCGGGCTCCATCGACCTGCTCGCGGGGGACTCGGACGGTGACCCCCTGACCTTCGGCTTCGCGCTTGATCCCGCCCCGCCGACCCAGACCGCGACCGCGGGCGGACGCCCGAACATCCTGGTCACGAGCCCGGGCCGCGCGGTCTTCACGTGGACGCCCGGCATCGCGGACGCGGGGCGAACAGACCAGACGACCTATCGCCTGACGATCTCGGTGCGGGACAACCAGGGCGGCAAGGCCAGCGAGACGATCGCCCTGACCGTCGTGAACCCCGGGCTAGGGCCGAGCGGTATCGCCTTTGTCGACCCGCCGGGCGCCGGCATGGTCGTGGATCTGCGGCAGACGCAGTGCATCGACATGCTGCCGGTCGCCGTGCGCGCAGACCTCGTCCCCGAGAGCGAGGTCGAGCTTCGGCTCGGCGAGCCCGCGCTCGAGGGCGCAAACCTGTACCCCCCCGAGAACCAGAAGACCAAGCGCCTGAACTGGTGCCCCACGCCCGCGCAGCTCGACGAGAGCTTGAACCACACCGTGGTGTTCGAGGCGCGTCGCGCGGGGCAAGACCTGCCTGTCACGAAGCGCTTCCTCGTGCGCTTCAAGCGCGACGCGGGCGCGAACTGCCCCGGCGCGCCGCCGCGTATCGTTCACTCGCCCCCAGGCGCACTGGCAGGCCCGCTCAACTACGAGATCGAGGCGACCGTCACGGACGACGTGGGCTTCAAGTCCGCGCCCGCGCTCGCCTACACGACCGAGCCCATCGAGGCGGGCGGCGCGGTCGACACGAGCGGCTGGCCGTTCACGGAGTTCCGCGCGGTCGGAGGTGACCGCTACATCGCGACGATCCCGAACCTGGGTCTCACGAACGGTGAGTCTCGCGAGATTCACTATGTCCTCACCGCCACGGACAACGACGACCCCGACGGGACGGCGTGCGACCACAGCGTGGACTCCGAGGTCTTCACGCTCACCGTCACGGGCGGGGACGACAACGGCGGCCGCACCTACGGGGCGTGCGCGCCCTGCGTCGCAGACGACCAGTGCGGCGGCGCGTCGGACAACTGCGTGTCGCTGCGAGGGGACTTGTTCTGCGCCACTGCGTGCTCGAACGGCCAGTGCGCGGCGGGGCAGCAGTGCGTCGAGGTGACCAGCGTGAACGGGGTGACCACGCCGCAGTGTGTCCCCGCCGACCAGAACTGCGGTCAGATTTGCGTGGCAGATGGCTTCGAGGCGGCCGGCGTCGGCAACGACGAGCCCGCAGCGGCCGTCCTGATTGAGCCGGGCCAGTACCAGGCGCTCTCGGTCTGCGACGACGCGTACGACTTCTACCGCATCGCGGTCGAGCCGGGGCAGTCCGTGCGCGCCCGCATCGACATCAACGCAGCCCGCGGCGACCTCGATCTGTTCATGCAGCTCCCGGGCGACGTGGACGCGTTCGCTTACCAGAGCGCGCAGGCGAACGCCGCGACTGAGGAGGTCTTCGAGCCTTGCTCCGCCGAGGCAGGCGAGGCCTACATCGCCGTGTCTGCTTACGAGGGTGCGCGCAACCAATACGACCTTACGGTCGAGGTCGCGCCCGGACAGTGCGACCGGCCTTGCTCGGACGATGCGTTCGACGCGAGCGGCCTGGGCAACGACCGGCTCGAGGACTTCACCGCGGTGGTTTCGCTGCCGTTCGATGAGATCGGCCTCGCCGTGTGCGCGCTCGACCAAGACTTCTATGGTTTCGAGGCGACGGCGGGTCAGGTGATTCGTTTGACCGCAGCCTTCGGGCACGGCGCGGGCGACTTGGACCTGCGACTCTACCGCTCTACCGGCGCGCAGGTTGCAGAGTCCCTCAGCTATCGCGACACGGAGCTCATCGAGTACCCGGTTCCCATCGACGACCTGTACATCGCGCAGGTCTACGGCGCGACACGCAGCGTCCAAAACACGTATAGCCTGCGCATCGAGGCGCTCGACATTCAGGGCTGCCAAGTCACGCTGCAGTGCCCGGCCGGCGGCTTTTGCCTCGACGGCGTGTGCGTGGACGAAGCCTGCGATGGACCCGCCGACTGCGGCGTCTCCGGTGCGTGCATCGGCCCCCGCACGGGCGCTGACCCGCGGAGCACGGGAGGCCTCTGCGCGGACGCATGCCGCTCGTCGTTCGAATGCCGAACAGAGGCGGGCTATGCATGCAAACGCTTCGAAGACTTCACGACGGGCTGCATGCCCGCCGGGGCCGGCCGAACGGGTGACCGTTGCACGCAGCACAGCGACTGCGAAGACACGGACGTCTGCTTCGACCTGCCCGGCGGCTACTGCGCGTCGGGTGGTTGCAGCCCAGAGGACTGCCCGCGCGACACGATCTGTGCGAGCGTCCCGAACATGGGCGACGTGACGGCGTGCCTGCGTGCCTGCCAGGACAACGCGGACTGCCGGGCGGGCTACAGTTGTCGCGTTGTCGCAGGTGGGCGGGCGTGCCTGCCATGAGGCCAAGGCGCCTCGCCCGCGGCGGGACTTGGGCGTTGGTGGGCGCGCTCTGCGCGTGGGTGGGCGGGGCGCACCTGCAAGGCTGCGCCGACCCGGCGCCCCGAGACGCGCCGCAGTCGTTTGACTTTCAGATCGCGCTTGAGCGCATCGAGGCGCCGACGGTCGTCCTCGGTTCGCGACTCCGCGTCGTCGGCAGCGGCTACTTGGAAGGCGGCGCGTGGGCGGGTCGTGTCGTGGGGACCCTCGGCGGCGTTTCGGTCGACCGCGCTCTCCAGGTCGAGCGGCGCGCCGACAACCTGCTTGAGCTGCTCTGGGCGCCGGAGGCCTTCGGTGACCTGCCCGAGGGCACGTTCACGGGACGCATCGACCTCGCGGCGCGCTACGGCGACGCGGTTGGGCAATCGTCGACCACTGTGCAGTTCGAGGTGCGCGCTGCGCTGGAGCCGTTCCTGTCGCGTGCGGCGCCGGGCGCTTTTCCTCAGACCGCATGGTCGCTGGAGGGCGACGCCCTCTTGGTCGGCGACGAGGGGGCGACGACCCTCGCGCTGCAGGGCACCTTCACAGACGACGCCACGGGCGCGCGACGCGACATCGCCCTCGCGGATATTCCCGTGCTCGCGGTCGACGCGCGGGGCGTGGACCGAACGCAGGGCCGGGTCGTGGTCGCGCCGGCTTGGTTCGGGATTGAGCCGGGCCACTTCGAGGGGGTCGGAACGCTCAGCAACGTCGGGCGCGGCTGGCGGCGAGATGCTCCGCCTGCGGCTGTCGTGTTCGACCTGCTCTTGCCCACAGTTGAGCAGGTCACCCCCCCAGGCGCGAGCCGAGGCCAGCGCGTCACGATCTCTGGGCAAGGGTTCCTCGGCGGGTCTGAGGGCACCACGCTCCTGCGCGTCGAGGGGACCTTTGCGCCGCTGGGCGCTGCGCCGGCGCCCTTGAGCGGGGGGGCGCTTGAGCTCGCGCCCACGTGGCGTTCGGGCGACGCACTCGAGCTCACGATGCGCGTCGACTTCGACTTCGATTGCCAAAGCGACGACCTCGGCGCGCTGCCCGGCCGGCTTGAGGGCACGGTCACGCCGATCATCGAGCGGGATGGCGTCAAGGTCGAGGGCGTGAGCGCGCCGCTCATCTTCGACGTGCTCCCGAGTCGTCAGGTCGTTTACCTCAAGTTCTTGCCCGCCTTCACGGACTCCCTGCGCCTCTTCGGCCTGCGCAACCTGAGTGCCGATGTTCAGCGGCGCATCGTCGAGGTCCTGCAGCGGGACTACACCGGCGTGAACATCGAGTTTCGCGCGCTGGAGCCGACCGACTTCTCGGACTTTGGCATCCTCGAGTTTGGCGGCCCTGACCCGAACGGTCAGAACTTGTTCGGCCTCGACAATACCCCTGACCTAGACCGCTGTAACGAGCGGCTGGCCGACAATCTGGCGGGGCGAAACGCAGATGGCGCGGGTTACGGTGGCATCTTCGTAGAGTCGTTCCTTCAGCTCTCGCCCGCGAGCGGCTCTGACAATCCGCTGGCGAGCCCCGCCTTCGACGACGTCTTTGGGCCGATCATCCGCGCACCCGCGACGCCCGAGGACTTGCTCGGTCCGCGCGCCGACGTGGTGCGGCGCGCGGTCGTTTCGTTAGGCAACCTGATCGGCAGCACGGCGAGCCATGAGATCGGCCACAGCCTCGGACTCCCGGTGTTTCCGGGGTGCGGCGAGTACCACACGGCCGCGGCCCCTGCGCAGCTCATGGACTGTGGCGCGGACCGGCCGTTCGAGGAGCGCGTCGAACTGAACGGCGCGCCGCCGGGCGCGTTTAGCGCGGACGACATGGCGTATCTGAGGCGGATTCTGCCGCTCTAAACGGGTCACTTCGCGCGCTCAGCTCTTGTCGAGCACAAACTCCGCGGTGCGGACGCGGGCCGCGCCCAACGAGAAGAACGCCGCGGCGAGCGCGACGAGCGCCAGGGCGGAGGTCACCGTGTCGGTGGGGGCGCTGGCCGTGGTGAGGACCCCCTCGGCGTTCAGACCGGCGAGCGTCATGACGTGCCGAACGACCGTCAGGTGCCCGATGAACCCGGGGACGCTCGAGCCGAGGCTCTCCCAAAAGAGCACGAACAGGACGCCCACGGTCGTCGACCATCGCGCGAACATGCCGAAGAACGCGAAGAGCGCGACATACGCGAGGCTCCCGAGGAGAGCCGCCAACCCGAACCGCGCGGCCGTCGGCGCGTCCACTTGCGCCCCGGTCATGACGGCAGCGGGCAGCGCGAGCGTCCAAATGGGGGCGAGCGCGGCGGCTGAGCGCGCGCCGAAGATCCAGACGCGCCCGAGCCCCCGCGTGAACCCATAGGTCAGTGTCTGGTCCTCGATCTCCTCACGGAGCGCCCCCGCGCCGAAGTAGAGCGCCAGGAACGGCAGCACCATCCGAAACGTGAGGCGCGCGCCCGAGGTGCTGTCGGTCCATGCGGCGACCAGCGTGAGCCCGGCGCACACCGCCGCGGCCCACTTGAACGCCTTCTTTCGCATGTGACGACGGGTGTGCAGCGCCGCCCACGCGAAGGCCGTCTGCAAGGGAGTGGGCTCAGCCATGATTCATCAGGTACCGGTAGAGGCTCTCAAGGTCGCCGTCGGGGCTCGTGAAGCGCTGAACCACCAGCCCAACGGACTCGGCGACGCGGGGGGTGTCGACGCACGCCGCGTCGAGGTGCGTCGTCGTCAGGTCGAGGGTCGTTGGCGAGACGAGCTCGATCGCGCGGACATGGGGCAGCGCCCAGAGCGCCGCAGCGAGGCGTCGTGCCTCTGTCGTCTCGATGCGAATCCGGTACGGCCGGTCCGTCATGAGCTCGCGGAGACGCAGGATGTCTCCCTCGGCGCGCATTCGGCCGAACCGAATCAGCACCACGTCGTGCGTCATGGCCTCGACCTCGTGCAGGACGTGGCTCGAGACGACGACGCAGCGGCCCTCATCGCCGAGTGAGCGGATGAGCGCGACGAGGTCCGCGCGCGCGACGGGGTCCGCGCCGTTGAGCGGCTCATCGAGGAGCAGGACGTCTGGGTCGTGCGCCAGCGCTTGCGCGACCTTGATGCGCTGGCGCATGCCTCGGCTCATGGTCCCGAGGGGGACGTCCGCGCGTGGCCCCATGCCCACACGCTCAATCGCGTGGTCGGCCCGCTGCCGCGCCGCGACCGCGTCGATCCCGTGCAGGCGCGTCAGCGCGGTCACAAACTCGCGCCCGGTCAGGTCTTCGTAGAAACGGTCCTGCTCGGGGCAGAGGCCGAGTCGACGAAGCGCCCCGGGGTCTGCGAAGGGGTCCCGGCCGTTGAGGCGCACCTCGCCGGTGTCCGGCTTGAGCTGACCCGCGAAGAGCTTCATGAGCGTCGACTTGCCTGAACCGTTCGGCCCGAGCAACCCGTGCACACCCGGCCCCAAGTCGAGGTCGATGTCGTTGAGCGCGCGGACGTGCCCGAACATCTTGCTCACGCCGCGCGCGGTCAGGCGGGGTGATGCGTTCATCCGCGCACCTCTCGCGCCACGCGCCGGAACGCGATGTAACCGCCACCGAGCCCCATCGCGAGCAGCGCGAGGGCGGAGAGCCAGGCGTTGTCGTTCGTCATCCTCGCGGTGCCCTTGAGCGCTTGGGCGACGAGCCCAGCGCCGGAGGGCTCGATGGCTTCGCCGATCGTCCTGAGGTCAAGGAGCGGCGCCACATAGCCTGCCCACGGATAACCAGCGAGAGAGAGCCCCGCGCCGAGGGCGTCTGCAGCCAGCAGCGCGCCGATGAACGCGACGCTCGCGCTCGCGCCGCGCTCGGAGAGCGCGCTCACGCCGAGCATCAGACCAGTGAGCGCGACGGTGGCGAGGAGCGCGGGCACGAGGGCGGGCAGGAGTAGGCTCAGGAGCGGGCCGCGGAGCGCTTCGTCCGCGATCCCCGCCGTGATGACCCACAGCAGGATCGTGGGCAAGAGCAGCGTGGCGAGTGGGGCACAGAGCGCGGCGAGGCCCTTGCCGAGGAGGTAGTCTGCCCGGCGGAGCGGACGCGCGAAGTACAGGTCCAAGGCATTCGCCTTGAGGTCGTCCGCGATGAGCGCACCGCCCATCATCGCGAGCAGGAACGCGGCGCCGTAGAACGAGAACTGAACGAAGCCACCGAGGACGTCCCGCGCGTCGCCCACGATTTGGGCGGTCATCTGAGAGAGCATCGGGTTCTCGATGGCCTCGGTCGCGCGCTTGAGGACGACGAGCCCCACAAGTACCGAGACGCACACCATGAACGCGCTGGCCGCGGGCATAAGGGCGAGCTTGACCGCGCGACGCCGCCACGCGAGCGCCAAGGCTGTCCGCGCGATCGCCAGCGCAGGGTGAGCGCGGCGCGGCGCGTCGTCGAGCTTGCGGTAGCCCGCCGTGTAGATCGCGTCTCGCCGGCTCATCGCGGCGCCCCTCCGCGCTCTCCGATGAGCGTCATGAAAGCCTCTTCGAGCGAAAGCGACCTGGGCTCTAGATGCCAGATTGAGACCCCCGCGCGTGCGGCCGCGTCCCAGACCACTTTGGGCGAGGTATCTCGCCGCAGGGTGACCTCGAAGGTGTCGTCTCGACGTGTCGTTTGCAGCTCCTCGGCGTCGACTCGGAGCGCGGCCATCAGGGGCGTCGCCGGACCCCGGGTCCGCACCTCGAAGCGTGATGGCCGGCGTGCGCGCAGCGTGTCGAGCGGGCCGGCGTATCGGACCTGACCCGCCTGCATCACCATCACCGTGTCGCAGGTGCGTTCAATATCGTGCAGCAGGTGCGTCGAGAGCAGCACCGCCGGACCGCCTCCGTTCCGAAGGCGCACGATCAGGTCGAGCACTTCGTCACGGCTCTCCGGGTCGAGGCCGGTCGTCGGCTCATCGAGCAGCACGAGCTCCGGGTCGTGGACGAGCGCCATCGCGATCTTGACCCGCTGGTGCATGCCTGTGCTGTAGGTTTCGACCGGGCGCTGGCGCGCTTCGTCGAGCCCGACGAGATCGAGCATCTCGTGCGCGCGGCGCATCGAACGCCGCTGGTCGAGACCGCACATCTCGCCCATGTAGGCGACTGACTCGAGACCAGACAGACCGGGGATGCGTCCGGGCCCCTCGGCCGCGAAGCCCAACCGCCGCCGCACCTCAAGCGGCTGCGTGACGGCGTCGACCCCGAGCACGCGACATGTGCCGCCGTCGGGCGCCAACAGTCCGAGGCAGACGCGCATCAGGGTCGTCTTGCCCGCGCCGTTGGGGCCAAGCAAACCGACCGCGCGGCCCTCGAGCTTGGCAGTGACCCCGTCGAGCGCGGGTTTGCCGTTGAAGGCCAATCGGAGCGCGTCGAACTCGAGGAGCATGCGCCCACTCTCGCAGCGCGGTTGGGCCTGCGCAAGCGCTGCGTTCAGGTCGACGGCCCTTCAGGCGCCTCACGCTCGGCTGAGTCCCGCAGTCGCGCGGCGGCCGCCGCGACGCGGACGACCGCGAACGGGTCGGTCATCAGACGGGTCAGGGCGACGCCGGGATCGGCGGCGCGGCCCTCGGCGACGGCGAGCGCAGCCATCAGCCGGAGCTCGGGATGAGCGCTCTCGAGCGCGCGCGACGCGGCAGAATCCCGCACCTTGGCCTCCCGAGAGGCGAGGAGCGTCGTCGTCGCAGCGATCGCCGAGTCGACGTCCTCGACGGGGCTCAAGGTGTCATCGTCGAGGCCTGCAAGGGCGCGCAGTCCGAGCGCGGATGCGGGGTCTGCGCTCCCCTCATGCCGAGACCGCAGCGCCTTCGCAAGGGCGGCGCGCAGGCTCGGGTTCGAGCCTCGAGCAGCGGCGCGGACAACGTCAAGGGCCTGTACCTCGCTGGCCCCGAGCGCCGCGACCGCAGCACACGCCCGAGCGCGTGGATCGGCGTCGTCCAGATGCTGCAGCGCGAGGGCGTCATGAACACTCGGCGGGGCCTCAGCAAGCGCGCAGGCCGCGATCGCGCGAATCTCGGCCTCGGGGTGTGACAATACGCTCTGCACGCCGCGCGTCGCCGCTGGGTCGGTCGAGCGCACAAGCGCCATCGCCGCAGGACCGACGCGCGCAGGGTCTCGCACGCCGAAGACTGCCTCGAGTTGTCCACAGGCGCCGGGCGAGCCGAGTCTGCAGAGCGCGGCGCGGGCGACATCCGCGACGACCCCCTCGGGATCGGCGGCCGCGGCGAACAAGGCTGGGACCGTGAGCGTGTCGCCGTGGTCCGCGAGCTGGGCGGCCGCCTCGGCCTTGCGTTCGGCTGAGCCCTCGAGCAGCGTCCTGAGCGCGCGCGTGCGCTCTGGGCCGAGCTGGCTCGCCCAGGCCAGCCGAGCGGCGGCCGCCCGGACCGCGAGATCGTCATCCTCGAGGCCACGCGCGGCGAGCGCCCGCTGCGTGCTCGACGCGCTATTGGCGGCTCGAACCAGCGTCGCGACCCGGGTCTGCGGCGCGCGTGCGCTCAGCGCGGCGTCCAAGATTGCGCGCTGCGAAGCGTCATCCGAGACCACAGGCAGCCACTCAAGCAGGCCGGCCTCGCGGCCGCGCAGCCGCTCGATGAGCTGCGTGACGACCGCGGGCGATCTCGGGTCGAGTCTGCGCAGGCGTGTCGCGTCGAGCGCCGCTTGAACCCGCGGGTCGGGGTCGGCCTCGAGTCGCGCCAGCGCGTCGTCGAACTGTGTCGCCCGCAGGCGTCCGATCGCATCCACAGCGGCTGCGCGCGCCGAGGCCTCGGATGAGGCAAGCGCCTCGCGAAGGAGCGCCTCTGCGTGGGCGCGGCTCCCCGGGGGCGGCGCGCCCTCGCCGCAGGACGCGATCGCCACGGCAAACGCGGCGCAGCAGACGATGCGCGCGGTCCTCACGCGTGCTTGTCGAGCCACTCGAGTAGGTCGCCGACCGTCCGCGCGCGATCTTCTTCGAACCAGATCTCGTGGTACATGCCGGGGTACTCGATGTACTGACGGTCTTCGGCTCCGAGCGCCGCGAAGATCTGACGCGTCGACTCGACCGAGGCGAGCCGGTCGTCGCCCGCCTGTTGCACCAGGATGGGCAACGTGACCCGACGGGCCACCGCCGGCGTGTCGGCATGGACGCGCAGCATCTCGGTGAACCACCTCGCAGTCGCCGTGCGCCCATTGAGCGGGTCGGACTGGTATTGCCGAACGACCTCGGGGTCGTGGCTGACAATCGCCGGGTCGATATCGGTCGGCATCGCTAAGGCGGGCACCCATCGACTCAGCGCGCGCCCCGCGACGGCCTTCCACGCCGGGACCTTGAGACCGAAGCCAAAGAACGGCGAGCTCAGGGCGACGCCTCGAAAACCTTCGGGGAACCGGCTGATGAAGTGGGTCGAGAGAAGCCCGCCGTGGCTGTGCCCGAGGAGAAACCGTGGGAGATGCTCGGTCGCCGCGAACATTCGGTCGCGCAGCGCGCTCAGCTCCGCGAAGAAATCATCGAAGTGGTAGACGTGTCCTCTCCGGCCGCCTGAACGTCCATGCCCGCGGCAGTCGAGCCGCCAGACCGCGAAGCCGCGCGCGTTCAGTGACTGGACGAAGCCGTCGTAGCGTCCGAGGTGCTCCGCGTAGCCGTGCACGAGCATGACCGCGGCCTTCGCATCGGCGGGGACATCGCTCGCCCAGTGGATTTCGATACCATCGGGCGTCTTGAACGTGCCGCGTTCGCTCTGTGTCGGATTGCTCACGCGAGGCCTCGTGTCTGTGCAATGATTCGGACGCTCCTCATACGAAAGGCTGAAAGTCGTGTCAATCCGCGCGCTTGTGACGCTCTTGGCGCTGCTCGTCTGGGGCGGTCACGCGAGGGCTGTCGAGGTTCAGGTCAACGGCGTGAACGTCACGGGGAGCCTCCGGGACGTGACCCTCGAGAAGGTCAATGTGCGCTTCGACGAGAAGGGCAACGTTGTGATTGACGCCCCTGGGTACGCGGTCAGCCCCGACCTGCCGGCGCCGATGCCTGCGACCGAGGCGCCCAAGGTCGACGGCCGCTATTATGTGGTCGCCACGGCAGCGCACTTGGGTCACTACGACGTCGACGTCAAGGTGAACGACCGGAGCGTGACCCGTGTGTTGGCCGGCAGCCCCACTTGGCTGACGGAGATCACTGGCTCGCTCGCAGTGGGGGCGAACAGCGTCATGCTGACGTTCCTGCCGAAGCCCGATCCGCCCATGATGCCGGAGTCGCCGGCGATTGAGCTCATGGTCGTGCGAGGCGACCTCGCGAGCGACGGCACGCTCACCGTGACGCGCGTCTTCGGCAAGTCGACGCGCAAGACGGGTCAGCGGATGGCTGAGGCGGTGACGCTCCCCTTCGAGGTCATCGGCAAGTGACTTCGAGGGTGGCGCCGTTGGGACACAGCAAGGCAAACCCCGTGGGGGTCTCACCCAAGTAGGGCGCGAGCGCGGCCTGCGCCGCACGGGACACGCGGGCCTCGCGTGCATCCGCGAAACAGAGCGTCACGCGCCCGTCGGCCTCGACGCGGAGCGCGTCATGGCCGACCTCGACCTCGGCGCCTGTGTTCAGCACACCGCGGAGCGTGGGGTCTGTCGCGCTCGCACCAAACCGCCACCGCCGAACGACGAACGGCAGGTCCTCACAGCGCACGTAGCACCACTGCTCGCCGATGCGCACGATGGGCTCTCGCGTCGTCGGGTGAAGGTCGAGCCCACGGTCAAAGAGCGCCGTGACGCCCGCGTGCGTGAACGCCTCACCCTCATGCATCCAGCGGCCCTCGGCGTCGAGGCGCAGGTCGATACCGCGTCGAATCGCCTCGAGAGCCGCGGCGCTCGGGGCCCCGTCGCTCATTCGGCGTCAACCACCCAGAGCGAGACGAAGCGCGGCTCAAGCGCGTCTGGGGACTGCGCCGCCAGCTCCTCGGCGAGCAGGTCGAGCACGTAGTCGGCGACCTCGGGGCGCTCTCCGCCGAGGCGCTTCCAGGCCGACCGGGCGGTCGCACGCGCAGCGGGCGTGACCTGGCCCGCGTCGAAGAGCGCGCGGTGCGCGTTCGCCATCGCAGAAGGCGGGAGCGCTGACTTGCCGTCCAGCCCCACGAGGTCACACGTCAGCCGCGTTGCTGCGATCGCGACCCAGCGATGCGGGGTCGTGTCGCCCAGCTGGGCGAACCGAACGATGTCCGCGATGACCTCGGCCTGCGCTCGCATGCGCGCGCAGTCTTCAAGGCGCTCGGGAAAGCGGCCGCCGACCAGGGTCGGGTGACGCCCCGTGAGCGCTTCTGCCCACGTGCGGAGTGATGCGACGTCGATGGCCTCCACAGGCCCCCCCTCGGCCGCGAGGAGCCCGCGACGGCGGAGGCGTCGCGCCGGGCCCGCGGCGTCGAGGGCGCGCCCGTAGCCCGCGCGGAAGATGAGCGCGAGCGGCACCGTCGCGAGGACCTGCTGCTCCGCCGCGTCGGTCTGAGCGAGCACCGCGAGTCCGAGCAGCAGGCCAGCGCGCAGCCGCCTGAGCACAGCCTCTTGAGCGTCGAGGTCCCAGAGCTCGACGCGGTCGGCGGAGAGCGCCATGTTGGACACGTACGCCAACTCGGCGTGCACGGCGGCGCGCACCTCAGGTTCGAGGGCCTCGATGGCACGCTCCAAACGTCCCTCGTCGCGCGACCATCGCGCGGGGAGCGGGGGCGCGTCCACGTGGGTGGGCACACCCCGCTGCGCGGCCTTGAGCTGGTCGGGACGCGGCGCCGTGTAGAGGACCAGCGCCTCGTAGGGATCGACATAGCCCAGGTCGGCCATGCGCCCCATCCGCCACTGATAGGCCTGCTCCACCAGTGTGCTGTCGAGCGCGGCGCCCGCGAAGATGAGCAGGTTGTAGCAGAACTCAGGTTGCGACCGCATGAGCCAGTCGAGCGCGATCTTGATCGGGAGGTCGTCCTCGTCGGGCTCAGGAAACAGGATGCAGAGGCGACGGTCCTGCGTGAGCACGTGCTCCACGTCGGGCGGATCGAAGCTCTCGGGGTCCTCGACGACGTGCACCTCGATGGCTTGACGCAGCGTCCAGTTCAGCAGCTCGTCGTCGAGGTCGAGCAGGCGTCGGCTCAGGACCTCGGGGCCCGCTTGCATGAGCGCCCGAAGCCAGGGCCCCATGCGCGCCATGCTGGGTTCGTCGCCCTGCCACACGTCGAGGTCGACGAACGACTTGAACTGCTCCGCGCTCACCATGGGGAGCAGCTCGGTACAGTCCTCCAGGCCGATGCGCCGGATGAGGCCGTACAGCTCAGGTGCGGGGAGCGAGCGCACGCGACGCTCGGCGTCCGCGGGAGAGATCAGGAGATTGACGAGCTCGCTTGAGGAGCGGGCCGTCTGCAGGCTCGCGCGCCACGCGGCGAGGTCCGTCGAGGTGGTCTTTGCAGGCGCTGTGCTCATGCGACCGGCGCGTTCAGGGCTCGAACGGCCGCAGCCAACGAGGGCGCGAGGGCCTTGAGCTGCGCGCGACGAACGACCGGGTCCTCGTGGTCCTGCGCGGCTTCGAACGCGGCGCGTTGCGCGGCGACAAGCCGCTTTCGGCCGCGAAACGCCAACTTTTCCCAGCCGAGCGCGAGGAGGGGGCGCTCAGCGAAGCCCAATCGTCGGCCCAGGACATACTCCAGCGGCTCGAGCGAATCGCCCAACTGTTCGTCCCAGACAAAGTCGTCCGCGCCCGTGAAGACGTCCCGCAGCCGGACCCCCTTGCCGCGCTTGCACTCAAGCACTTCGTGAATGGATAGGTGGCTCTCGGCGAAGGCCTTAAAGACGAGCGCGCGGTCCTCGACGTCCTCGGGCCGCGTGTCAGCCGCTGCCGCGGCGCGTGTGGCGTGGGAGACACCCACGTCCGCGTTATCGTCGAGCGGGAAGTCGCACGCCGCAAAGCCCAGAGCGATCGGGTCGTCCGGCGCCGCATTCGAGGCGAACGCGGCGAACGCGTCCGCCCGACGGCCGGTGGCCTCTACGGCCGCGAGGCCCGCGCCGAGCGCGGCGTCCCCGTGGTAGCCCAGCCACGCGCTGACGGTGCTCAGCTGGCTGCGTTGGCGGTCACGCGCCTCGTCCTGCGCCATGTGACAGCTCTTGTACTTCTTGCCACTGCCACACGAGCAGGGGTCATTGCGTCCGATCTTCGCCACGGTGCGTCCTGCCGCTCAGAGTTGCCAGGTGAGACCGACGCCGAAGCGCGTGATCTCGTCGTTGAGCCGCCCCTCGAGGTGCAGCCTCAGGTCTTTAATGATGTCGACGCCGACGGTCGCAGCGCCCAGGAAACCGCTGTCGACATCCGCGTCCTGACCGTCAATCGCGTACGTCGTGAGCGCGACGCCGAGTCCGGCCGACACCACGACGTCTCGATCACTGTCGATGCGGAAGGGGTGCGACGCGACCAGCTGCGGGTCAATCCCGACGGCAAGCACGCCCTCGCCCTTGGCGAGCGAGACGCCGCCAATCGCCGCCACGTCGACGACGCCCGTATCGGACAGGCGCAAGAAGCGAAAGCGCGCGGCGCCGCCGACTTCGAAGCCGATGCCGTCTTCGACGAGACCGCCGAAGACGCCGGCGCGCACCGTCGCGTCGAGGTCGTCGAGCACACCGATTCGGAGAAGCCCGAATCCCGAGAACAAATCGTCGCCTCCCGCCGCGCCGCCGCCCACCTGCATCTTGCCCGGGGCTTGAGGCATGGCGTCGTCGAAACTTGTGAGAGTGACGGCCAGCGCGGACGCGGGCGCGAGGAGCACGGTCATCAGGGCCGCGCACGACGTGAGGATGGGTGGGGTCATGTGGGCGCGGGACGCTACCAAAGGCGCATGCGGAAATCGAGCGCCGTTTTCGCGATCGCGCTGCCCAGGGACGTCAGGCCGCGCTGCGGCCGCTCGCACGCTCGGCGCACGTGAAGACGATGGTCGTCTGTTCAGGTGCGCTGACGCTGCGACACGCCGCGAAGAACTGAGCGAGGCTCAGGTCGAGACGGTCGTGATTCTGGTACCAGAAGCTGAGGGCGCGCCGCTTCGCCTCCTGCGGCGTGCGGCCGGTGAACTCGTTGCGCTGCATGGTCATCTCCTCGGACTCGAAGCTCGTTGGGGTCGAACGTCGAGGGGGTGAGCATGCAGTCGGTCTCGCTGGCCGGGTTGACCCCGACGAGCGGGGTCAGGCGAGCGGTACGACGGCGAGGGGACGAGACTGCGTCTCGCGCTCACCCCCGCTGATACTACTGCCTGAACCCATGGACCTTATCTCCGCGAGCACCTCGGCCCGCCGGCGTGCGTGGGATACGCGAGCGCGCCGCTCTGTGTCAAGGGGTGTGATTCGAGACGACGTAGACCAAGACGTGGCGGGGCTTTGCGTCTCCTGCCGGGCGGCCGGAGACGAGTCCGAAGCCGACTCGGTCAAACCCGCCGTCTCGCAGCGCGGGCTCCGCGCTCAGGTCAATCATCGAGGCGTTCTCGACGGCGACCGCGCCCGCGGCGAAGGCTGTGGCCCCGACGTCGGTGGCCGCGACCCGACGGCCCGCTTCATTCGGGAGCGCGCCCCAGGCGACCTTGCCGCTCAGAATCTCTGCGGCGAGCGCCTGAGCGACCGCGTCCAGCGCCGCCGAAGGCTCAAGCGCAGGCGCGGTCGCGGGCCTCACCAGACGGGCAACGGCGTCATGCAGCGCAGGACGCAGGGCGTCGATCGAGAGGGGGGCGAAGGCGCGGAGCAAAACGACCATCACGTCCGCGCCGGGCCGGCCGTCATAAGGCCGAACGCCGAAAGCGACATGCGTCGGCGGAGAAGGGGGGTCGCTGAGCACACTCAAACGCCCCAGTGGGGAGTGGATGAGCCGTTCGAGGGCATCGAGGGGGGAGCCCCCCGTCCCGAAGACCCACGTCGCGTGCACATACGGATCGCCGCTGGGGTCCTTGGGAAGTGGAGGATCTCCCGTCGCTTGCCCAGTCGCAGCCGCATCGAACCAGGCGTCGAGCAGCGCCTCACCCCCCCCTGCGGCGAGAGGTGCGCGACCGGCGGCTTGGCGCGCCGAGGTCAACGCGACACGGAGCGCGGCCTCTTGTTCGAGTCTCGGGCTGGCACCGGCCACGCGCGGCGCGGCGGCGGGGGGGGGCAATGGGGTCTCCGAGGCGCCGAAACGCAGGGCCCCGATGGCGCGCGCGAAGCGTCCCTCGACGCGCGTCACCTCAACGGCAACGGCTGCAGCGGCCTCGGTGGGCATCTCAAACGAAAAGGCGACCTCTCCGGTCTTGCTCGCGGGCAGCGGAATGACGCGCGGCGGCGCGGTGCCGGCGAGGACGGCGACGAGGGCGGTGTGCTCTGTGCCTGGCCGGACGCGAGCGCGCACCGTCACCATCGCCCCCGCGGCCTGCGCGCGGGACAGCGGTTCAAGCAGCGTGAAGTTCGTCGGAGCGGGGGTGAGCGCCAAGGTCGCCCGGCCGTCGCGGTGGGTCACGAGGCCGAGTCCCGCGCTCTGGGTCACGACGTCAACGGGGAGGCGAGAGAGGCCCGCCTCGAGCGCCGCAAGGCTCGGCGCGGTCACCGCGAACGCGTCTGTCGGTGCATCCGCCAGGCCGCAGTGGTCTGCGAGCTGTGACAGCCACGCGGGACCGGGGACGATCCCATCTGCGGCGAAGCGCACGGCGACCTGCCCAGCGAGGCAGTCGTCCGCAGCGCTGCTGGGCTGCATCGCCAGAGCACTGCCCACGCGCGCTGCATCCGGCGGCAAGGCGCGCCCGCCGCCCCATTCGATGCGCGGCGGGCCGAGCGGCGCCCCGAGCGGCGGGAACTCCGCGGCGAGCGCGGGCGTTTTGGCTTGCTCTGTGACCGCGTCTCGCAGTTCAGGGGTCGGCTGAGCGCCGCCGCAGGCAGAGAGGCTAAGCGCGCCAAAGAGCGTGAGCCCGAGGCGGGTTCGCAACGAGGCCGAGGGGTTCGCCATCTGATCTAACGTCGCTCTCTTTTTTTTGGGCCGGAAACTGCGCTACACGAGGCGCGCGAAACACCAAGGAGATTCCGCAATATGCAGAGCGTGGACAAGGGGCTGCCGGTCCGAAAGGCGGCCGTGCTCGGCGCGGGCGTCATGGGGCGCGGCATCGCCGCTCACCTCGCGGGCGCCGGCATCGAGGTGCTGTTGCTCGATATCGTCCCACCCGGCGGCGCCGAGGGCGCGGCGCGCAACGCGTTCGCGGACGGCGGGCTCAAGGCGGCGCTGGCCAACAAGCCCGCCCTTTTCTTTGACAAGGACGACGCCGCGCTCGTGACGATCGGCAACTTCGAGGACGACCTCGCCCGAGTGGCCGACTGCGACTGGATCGTCGAGGTCGTCAAAGAGGACCTGGCCGTCAAGCGTGCGCTCTTCGAGAAGCTCGACGCGCTGCGTCGCCCGGGCGCGCTCATCTCCTCGAACACCAGCGGCATTCCGCTCGCGCAGCTCGTCGAAGGTCGGTCCGAGGACTTTCGACGCAACTTCCTGATCACGCACTTCTTCAACCCCGTGCGCTACATGAAGCTGCTTGAGGTCGTGAGCGGCCCCGAGACCGCGCCTGGTCTGTCACAGCGCTTCGAGGCGTTCGCTCGCTCCATCCTCGGCAAGGGCGTCGTCGTCGCCAAGGACTCGCCCGCGTTCGTCGCGAACCGCATCGGCACGTTCGGCCTGATGTACACGCTGCACGAGATGCTCCGGGCTGGTCACTCGCCCGAGTTCGTGGACGGCATCTTCGGCGCACCCATGGGCCGCCCGAAGTCCGCCGTGTTCCGTACCGCGGACGTCGTCGGCCTCGATACGCTGTGCATGGTGGCCGACGGCCTCCACGCCGCGCTGTCGGGCGACAGCGAGCGCGACACGTTCGTCGTGCCTGAGTACCTGCGCACGCTCGTCAAAAACGGCTGCCTCGGCTCGAAGAGCAAGCAGGGCTGCTACAAGAAGGACAAGGACACAGGCGCGCTCTCGACGTTCGATCCCAAGACGCTGGCGTACCGGCCGCAGGAGAAGGTGCGCTTCGATTCGATCCGCGCCGTGAAAGAGGTCGACGACTCGGGCGAGCGCATTCGACGGATCGTGTGGGGCGACGACGCCGCTGCGCAGTTCGCCTGGCGGTGCACGGCCGCGACTCTCGTCTACGCGGCGAACCGCCTTGGCGAGGTCGCAGACGACCTCGTTCAGATCGACAACGCCTTGAAGTGGGGCTTCGGCCACGACCTCGGGCCGTTCGAGACGTGGGACGCCATCGGCGTGGGCGAGAGCGTCGAGCGCATGAAGAAGGACGGCTTCGCGGTCCCCGCGTGGGTCGAGTCTATGCTCGCGAGCGGGCGGACCCGCTTCTACGAGGGGCCCCTCGGCGCGCGTTCGTTCTTCGATCCGCGCACGAAGGCGGGCGCTCGAGAGGTCCTGAGCCCCCGCTACCTGCGCCTGCCCGCGACGATTCAGCACCCGTCGCTCATCGCGAAGAACGCGGGCGCGCGTCTGTGGGACATCGGGGACGGCGCCGCCTGCGTCGAGTTCCGGACCAAGATGAACGCCGTCGACGACGACATCATCAACATGTTGCACGACGCCGTCGATGTGGCGGAGCGCGACTTCGACACGCTCGTGCTCGGCAACCACGCGACCGACGCTTTCAGCGCAGGCGCGAACCTGCTGCTCGTGGCCATGGGCGCCGCGCAGCAGCAGTGGGACGCCATCGGTGCCATGGTCACGCGGTTCCAGCAGGCGTGTCTGCGCTTGCGGCACAGCCGCATCCCGACCGTCGCCGCGCCCTTCGGCCTGACCCTGGGCGGTGGCGCTGAGATGGTCTTCGGCGCGAACGCCGTCCAGGCCCACGCCGAGCTGTACATCGGCCTCGTCGAGCTGGGCGTCGGCCTCATCCCCGGCGGCGGCGGCACGTTCGCGCTGCTGCACAACGTGATGGCGAACATGCCCGCGGATGCGGACCCCGTGGCCTATACGAAGGACGCGTTCCTCACGATCGGCATGGCGAAGGTCGCGACCAGCGCGGAGGAGGGCCGCAAGCTGGGCTTCCTGCGCGCCTCGGACCGCGTCACGATGGACCGCGACGAGCTGCTCGACGCCGCGAAGCAAGCGGGCTTAGGCCTGGCGCGGAGCGACTTCAAGGCGCCGCGGGCGCGCTCGGTGCGCGCTGCGGGCCGAACCGGCTACGCGACGCTCTACTCCGCGCTGTGGGGTATGCAACAGAGCAACCAGATCAGCGAGTACGACCTGCACATCGGCGCCAAGCTCGCGCACGTCATGTGCGGCGGCGATGTCCCGACGGGCGCCATCGTCACCGAGGCCCGCTTCCACGAGCTCGAGCGCGAGGCCTTCCTGTCGCTCTGTGGCGAGGCGAAGACGCTCGAGCGCATCCAGTCCATGCTCATGACCAACAAGCCCCTGAGGAACTAAGCCATGCAGGAAGTCGTCATCGTCGAGGGGGCGCGCACGCCGTTCGGTCGCGCCCACAAGGGGAGCTTTCGTCAGACGCGCGCCGAGGACCTGGGCGCGGCCGCCGTGCGCGCCGCCCTGGAGCGGTCGCAGGTCGAGTCTGCGTCCGTGCAAGACTTGGCGCTTGGCTGCGCGATGCCCGAGGGTCAGCAGGGCCTGAACGTGGCCCGTGTGGTCGGCTTTCTGGCTGGTCTGCCTGACACCGTCCCCGCTTACACGGTCAACCGTTTCTGCGCTTCGGGCTTGCAAACCATCGCGGGCGTTGCAGCGCGCATCGCGACCGGTGAGATCGATGTCGCCGTTGCGGGCGGCGTCGAGAGCATGACCGCCGTCCCGATGGCGGGCTTTCACCCGCAGCTTCATCCGAAGCTCGCGCTGGAGTTTCCGCAGGTCTACATCGGCATGGGAGTCACGGCCGAGAACGTCGCGCGCCGCTTCGAGGTTCCTCGCGCCGCACAAGACGAATTCGCCGCTCGCAGCCATGCCCGAGCGACCGCGGCTCGGGAGCGAGGGATTTTTCAGCGCGAGATCGTGCCCGTCACGACCGATCTCGACGGGCAGACTCTGCGCGTCGAGCACGACGAGCTGATCCGACCCGAGACGACGGCCGATGGCCTCTCGAAGCTGAAGCCCGCATTCGATCCGAAGGGCTGCGTCACGGCCGGCAACGCCTCACCCCTGACCGATGGCGCGGCCGCGGTCGTCGTGATGTCGCGCAAGGCTGCGGGGGACCGCAAGGTCCTCGGACGCTTCGTGCGCTTCGCGGTCGTCGGCGTCGCGCCCGACATCATGGGCATCGGCCCTGTGCCAGCGATTCGCAAGCTGCTGTCCGATACGCACCTGAGCGTCTCGGACATCGACCTCTTCGAGATCAACGAAGCGTTCGCCTCGCAGTCCGTTTACTGCCAGCGGGAGCTCGGCATCCCCGATGACAAGCTCAACGTCAACGGCGGCGCCATCGCGCTCGGTCACCCGCTCGGTGTCAGCGGGACTCGCCTCGTCTTGACCGCGCTGCACGAGCTCGCGCGGCGCGGTGGCAAGCGCGCTGTCGTGAGCATGTGCATCGGCGGTGGCATGGGCGCCGCTGCGCTCATCGAAGCTGCCTAAGGGGCAGACGACAGGCGCAGCACGACCGCGCCCTCGGCGTCTGTGACGGCCTCACCCGCCCGTGTGATGGCTTGGTCGCCCTCGGACGTCCAGAGCGCCTCGACGGTCGCCCCGGACAGGGGCAGACCATCGGGGCCCTGAACGGTCGCGCTCAGCACGACTGCAGGGGGGACGCTCACGTCGCCCAGCAGCACAGTCAGACCCGCCTCCACAGGGACCTCGACTGTCCGCGTGAGCGCCGGTAAGCCCGTGCTCGCTGCGGGCTCGAATGATAACCGCTGCAGGCCTGGGTCGAGCGCGAGCGTAAAGCTGCCGTCCGCGAGCGTTTCCGTCTCCACGACGCGCGTAGGCGGCGTCTCCCCTGGGCGGTCAAGGTCGACGAAACCTGCGCGGACCTCGACGAGGTCCGCGACGACGCGAGCGCCCACGAGCCCGC
>Ga0114972_10000057_pt1 | contig 74823 bp, 60 predicted proteins | sample M_140807_EF_Meta_FD_87354 | JGI IMG/M metagenome (GOLD analysis project Ga0114972, IMG submission 87354) | Freshwater microbial communities from Lake Montjoie, Canada to study carbon cycling - M_140807_EF_MetaG | ecosystem: Environmental > Aquatic > Freshwater > Lake | place: Lake Montjoie... | reverse complement strand
CCCGCCGGGGGGAAACAACTAACTATTCAGCAAAAAACTGCCGACGAGCGTTGAGCGAGTCGAGCCACCCAAATCACCACTGCGTTTCATGCTTTTTATGTCTTTCAAATGACTCCTTTAAAATTGTGGGCTGAATAGTTACTAAAACTTTATCATCTTCTCAAAATTCAGATCTTTTTGAAGGTCTGGAATACTAAGAATTAGAGGGAGTAGTAAGACATGGAGGAAGATCTCCCGTCCCAGCCTGAACTCTCCTTAGAAAAACAGAATGGCCCGATTCGCTCGAACCTTCAGCGTACACACGACACCACTCATCCGTAGCAAGTAAGATGGAGGTTAAGGGGCTTTGGTTACGCCAAATTATACTAGCCGGTCCAACCTTATCTAGGTATCGATGCCAATGCACATCACCGTTGAGGGCTGTCTGGTTTAAAACCATAACCTCAGCATCATTGACATTCGTTCTTCCATCAATATTCACTCGATCTTCTGCCGACAACTCCCCCAACTCATTGCTCAACCGATACATTAGATACCCCCCATCCCCGAAGGTGTTCATGAATGGTCGCGGCAGTTGATGCTCGATCATAAAATCTAGTGCCCCCTGCGGAACATTTTTTCCCACGATGGTGTCACCCACCATAAGAGAGTGAACTTTTATGACGGTCAAACTGAGCAGTAAAAACGAAAGGCCTCCACCCGAGCAATGGATTACCACTCTCCTTAGCCGCTCAAATCCCTCAACTAGATTCGCAGCAGGACCCAAAAGATCATCTTTTCGCAGAGTATACCACGCGATTCCGAGGGCATAGCCGGTGGAGACCAGCGCAAAAGGCAAAAACTTCACAACAGCAAGCCCCACGAGGGTAAATATGCCGACCAAGACCAACAAAGGAGCTGGTACAGCTCGGGGAGAGATATGGAGAAATCCGAGCAAGAGAGCTACTAAAATTCCTAGAATTCCGACTGGATAATCGAGAATCGTACCAGCACCAAATTCGGCAATCGTTCGAAGCGCTATCGGATGATCTGCTTTCGAGAAAAACACAATCCATTCATATCCGAAGTGCGGTGTGCAACACGTTGCAAAAAGAGCAACTGCAAGAGGCAAGATCCAACGTTTGTGTTCTTTGATAGAAAAGAGAGAAACGACAATAGTCCCGATAGCGAAGATTGTTGTGATGTGAATATTTGCCCAACATCCGGTAATAATAGCGAGACTTAACAGTCTTCCGCGAGAAATACCCTCATTTCGAATCTGAAAGCAAACCACCAAAAGAAGGGCAAATAGTAGCCAAACTATAGATTGAGGTCGCAGGGTATATTGCGCGACAAACCCTGATGTAATCATGGCACCAATAATAGCGCCAAAGAAGGCATCTTTAGCAGCTTGAGAGATACACCATCCAATCGTAAGCGCGAGTATACCAACCAAAACAATCTGTCCTACGAGTACGGCACGTAATCCTCCGACCCGTTCCAATCCCGCTACAAGGATTTCAAAGCTCCACGAATAGGGAACAAACTGATGGCCGTATCCGAAACGATTCCATAACTCTACGGTCGGTAGAGCATCGTGACCGAGAATCCAACGACCAATCGTGAGATGCCACCAAAGGTCTGGATCAACGAGCGGCGTTGTAATCGATAAACCAACGACCAACAAAAAAAAGACCCACTCTATTGCTCGCATTTTCTGATCTCACCGATTTTGAATTATTTTCGCAGTGCTTACATATTCAACGCTAATCGATTGAGCAGTGATAGCCCGCCTTATTTAAAGACCGAACTATGCGAGGTAGAGGCTCGGACCGTTCCGGGGTAAAATTCTCTCCTGAGATTCGCTGGTGAGAATCCACATAGTGAGATGCTACTTTAAGCCTCTCAGCATCGGGTAACACTGGGGGTTCACCTTCTCCTTGATACCCTCTCTCCAACAACCAACGCCTTACTGGCTCTTTATCAATCATGACAGGGGCGCGCCCCTCTTTACGACACGACTCATAGGAAGCCATCTCCCAATATCGCGATGAATCGAGGGTGTGAACTTCATCAATCAAGATTATCTGATCACCGATTCGTCCGAATTCATACTTGGTATCTGCCAGAAGGAGACCCTGCGACTTTGCGTGTCGTTGCCCCTCTGAGAAGAGCTCAAGCGCCATATCAGAAATTAATCCCCACTCGGCACCACTAACGAATCCTGAGCGACTAATATCTTCAACTGAAATCGGGGCGTCATGAGCGCCAACAGCTGCTTTTGTTGATGGAGTAATCACTGGTTGGGGCAGTTCATCGAATTCATTGAGCCCCTCAGGAAGGCAAAGGCCTGGAACAGAAACTCCAGACCGATAAGCCCGCCACGCACTCCCCGCCAGATATCCCCTAACAACAACCTCAAAAGGAATGACCTCAGCACTCTTGACCGCCATAACTGACGGATCAACAAGCTCTATGAAATGTGTTGGAATTTGGCCCTTTATTCGTTCGAACCAAAACCGCGACAGGCTCGTTAAAACCTGCCCTTTAAACGGTATAGTGCTAATGATACGGTCAAAACAGCTAAGTCTATCAGTTGCAACGAGCAATCTCGTCGAGCCACTGACAAAGCACTCACGCACTTTTCCTGAATAATGTTGATCGAATCCGCTCAGAGAGCATCGATCCAATGCCAATAAGAAATCATCGTGCGAAATAGGGTGCATAGCCTAAACCTTTTTTGATTTTTCCGGTTTAAAGGGATTTCAATATAGTAATAAAAATTACTTCGCTCCGCGATTATTGCGGCTTTTTTTTCGATTAGCTTTCTTGCCTTTTGCTAATTCAGCGACAGCCCAAGCTGCGTTCTCTCTTGCTGCGACCCTAGCATGCTCCGGGAGCTCTTTCCGTGATGCAACCTTTTTCCAAAGAGCGATAGCTCGATGTTGAGGCGTAAGTCCTGGTGTTGATATTCCAGAGAGCCAGAGCGCAACACCATAATCGGTTCGAAGCGCCGCCTCCAGCTCAGGGTCGCCGTGAAAAGAACCTGATGACAGAGCACGAGACAATTGTCGAAGTGCGCATGAAACATAAACCATCTGGAGATGCTCTCCGCGCACGGCTCGTTTCAATCTGCGCTCCGCCGCCAACAAAAGTGGGATTCCCTGATGAATACGAGAGATCCATTTTCCACCGAGCTTGGCTGCATCGATAAGCGCAAGATCACCCTCCTCGCTTTCTGTCATCATGCCATCAGCAAGAAGAGTTAAAAATTGAGCCGTTGCGCCTTTTTGATCGACCTCCATTCCGAAAGGTACGCCTCCGCCCCAAAGCCTGAGGGGAGGAATAAATGGGACCAACAACGGATGTGCGACACTCGTTAACAGCGTTGGTTGAGATGGTTGCATCGAAACACGCAGCCATCGTTCCGTTCCCGCAACACGGAAGAACGGGGGTGTACCCGTATTATTATCAGAACCAGATCTGTTGCGAAGTGAAAACCTAAATTTCTTATCGCCCCTTAAATCATTCTGCTGCCATTGATTACTCAATTGCTCGGCAAATCGCGCTGTCGTTGAACCAATACTATCCCCATCAAAACGCTCAACAACTACCGCCGGAGGATATATCAAATCAACAAGATCATTAATCAACGAAATGGCTCCTATACCGCTCAAGACAACGATAGAACCAATCATAATCCAACGAGGGCAAGCGACTGGGCTAGAGCGACCGAGTCTCAATCGAGATATAACAAATAATAGAGGAATTATGAGCCAATAATGAGCTTGTCCCGACCGGAACGATTCAGGAAAAATGCTTCGACCGAGCAGCATCCCGATCATTAGGAGGAATAGGTAGATTCCTGGAAGCGAAAGCCTCCTTATATCACCCTTCATCGTCATCCTCGCCGTCGCCAAAAAAACCCTCCAGCATCATGACGAGATCAAAGTTTACCTGAGGGTCCAACATCGCGTAAAAATCGCGTTTCAGTATTTTAACATACTTAACACCCGCTTGCTCTAGGAGTGTCGGTAAAACGCGCTGATGTTCCTCCTCAATTGGATCTACCACCTGATGAAACTCAGCCGCAAACTCAAAAACAAGTTTAGGGATATCATCGGCATCAACAACAGTAAAAAGACAGCTCTCTCTGGCGGCCCATCGAGATAACTCGACAGAGTCAGCGAACCCTCCCTGCAGCGCATCGGGAACTACCGAAACGTGTCCCCCGCAAACTGCTAGTGCGCTCATGCGACAAACAACCTGGTCTCGGCCGAAGAGATTCGTCAACATCCGAAGTAACTGCGCCTCTTCTAGCTCCATTATCATCAGCCTGCCCCGATTAATTCGAACATACCGCGCTCCCTTTCTTCACCCATCGATCATTAGTGACGGCGCGATGTACTACCTATTCTCGCAAATGGTTTAATGCTACTCCACCAATCAAACTTTAACACCCCTCCCCCTCGCCGAGCGGTTGTCGTATTCACACTATATGATAACCTAGCCGTGTTATGACGAATCGTCCTCTTACCATATATCCTGATCCTATTTTACTTCGGAGATGCCCCGAAGTAACCGATTTTTCGGTCGATTTATTAAAGCTCGTCGAGGATATGCTAGAAACGATGTACTTTGAAGATGGCATCGGTCTTGCTGCCCCTCAGATTGGTGTTTCGCTCCGGGTGCTTGTTGCAGATATTTCAAAAAATCGCGACGAACCGCTCGCTATAGTGAATCCGGTCGTATCCGAGCAAAGTGGCTCAATCGAATTTGAGGAGGGCTGCCTGAGTATTCCGGGATATCGCGCGAAGGTGAGTCGCTTTGACAGCGTTAGGGTTGATGGTTTTGGTGCTACGGGATTGCCCGTATCGATCGAGGCCACAGGACTGCAGGCGGTTTGTCTGCAACATGAGATAGATCACCTCGATGGAATACTTTTCGTCGATAGGCTGAGTCAGCTAAAACAAGATATGTTTCGTCGTTGGTGGAAAAAAAATCGGCCTCAATGACGCGGCATGTTTAAAGAGAAATCGTCAGCGAGCAGCTCCTTATGAACGTTTCGACTGTATGAATAATTCGATCGTATGAATGATTCGAACGTGCGGGGAGATTCTAATCGATTTCGGGTGGGATTTGTTGGGACGCCAATCTTTGCAGACCGCATCCTACACAGACTCGTCACCATGCCACACATTGAGGTGGCTTGGGTAATTTCACAGCCGGACCGACCCTCTGGACGTGGAAAACGGCTAAGCCCTCCTCCCGTTGCAAAAACAGCTCTTGATTTGGGGATTCCGCTTTTACAGCCCACCTCGATTAAACGCGAGGGGGAAGCGGTCGAAACATTTATCAAGAAAAACGGCCCCGTCACCGGAGCTGTGGTTGTCGCGTATGGGGGATTGTTACCTCCCTCTTTTCTTCACCTTCTCCACGATCGATGCATCAATGTTCATGCCTCTCTCCTTCCCCGCTGGAGAGGCGCAGCGCCAATACATCGTGCGGTTTTAGCAGGAGACAGCGAAACGGGAATCTGTCTCATGATAATGGAGGAAGGGCTCGATACCGGGCCAGTATTTTCATCTTCCCATTTGATAATTGAACCACACGAAACAACCGGGTCTCTTCACGATCGTCTCTGTGATTTGGCTTGTCGAGCCATCGAAACAGATCTTGTAGCTATTCTCTCCGGTGAGCGAGAGGCTTGCCCTCAAAGTGAAGCTGGGGCAACCTATGCCAATAAAATTGCAGGTTCAGAGTGTGAAATTTCGTGGGATGAATCGGCCTCAGCAATAGAACGAAAGGTTCTGGGTATGTCTCCATTTCCGGGTGCATTTACCTGGTTTAGTGGAGGTCGTTTGCGTATTTTGGATGCGGTAACGAGCGACTCTCCAACTCCGAATTGCGCAACGCCGGGTGAGGTCCTTGTGATTGATGGGGCTGATGCGGGGCTCATCGCGACGGGGCGGGGCACTCTCGCTCTTCGTACCGTTCAAAGAGAAGGCCGCCAACCAGTGTCGATTTCTGACTTTCTGCGGGGACGCTCCCTCCAGAGAGGCGAAATACTGGGGAAAAAGCCCGATTCGAGTGGTTAAATCGAGGATTTGGTCGAGCACGCCGACGACTCTTTTTCTGCGCCAAAACTACTAAACGCCAATCCGTATCGTACCTAATTTAGATTGCGACCATGGCACATATTGCTCCCTCTCTGCTTGCGGCTCCCCTCGGAAATCTACATCGCGACCTTTCTGCGTTAGTTGATGCTGGAGCTCGCTGCATACATGTAGACGTCATGGATGGTCAATTTGTTCCTCCGATTTCATTTGGTGCCGATATGGTCACCTTTGCGAAATCAGTTCCGGGGACATTTGTTGAGGCCCATCTCATGACGATTCAACCCGAGCACCTTATTGATAGCTTCGCCAAAGCTGGAGCAGATCGGATCATCGTTCATCAAGAGGTATCACCCCATCTGCATCGAGTGCTCGGTCGCATCAAGGAGCTTGGCATTTCATCTGGGGTCGCCATAAATCCCGCAACACCATTATCGGCGATTACCGAGGTTCTTGAACTTGCTGATCTTGTTTTGATAATGACTGTAAATCCGGGATGGGGAGGGCAGCCTTTTATTCCGTCGTGCCTTCAAAAAATTTCTAATCTTACCTCTATTATTCGAGAGCGTGGATCTTCAACCATTATCGAGGTTGATGGCGGGATAAACGATGAAACAATCGCTCCGTGCGTAAAAGCGGGAGCTTCGCTACTAGTTGCAGGCTCCGCGCTTTTTCGAGGAAACGACCTCAAAGCTTCTTATTCTAAGCTTCAAAAACGGGCGCTCGAAACGTCCGCCACCGTTTAATTCGTCATATCACCATTAGAAGCGAAATGTTGACCTTCGTCATCTTCATCATCTCATATTGCATCGGGAGCATACCTGTTGGCCGACTCGTGGCTAGATCGCGGGGTATCGATATTGAAAATATCGGTAGTGGCAATGTTGGAGCAACCAACGTCGCCCGGAGCCTCGGAAAAAAAGCGGGGCTTTTCACCCTTTTCGGTGATATCGCGAAGGGGGTGCTCACGACTTGGCTTGGATTTTGGTTTTTCGCAGATCCGTTCGGGGCGGCGATAACGGGAATGCTCGCGGTATTCGGTCACTGCTTTAGCATTCCCGGTGTCTCAAAGGGAGGAAAAGGAGTCGCCACGAGCATCGGCGTTATTGCAGTACTCTCTCCTCTACTCGCCACAATCGCGATTGGTGTATTTATCGCATCATTTATCGGATCTCGTATCGTCTCGGTCTCCTCAATTGCTGCGGCACTTTCGGTCATTTTAGCGTTGCTCGCCATCCCGTCCGCTGAACCCTTGAGGTGGCCCCTGATGGCGGTCGCGCTCCTAGTCATCGCCCGACATCGCCAAAATATCGGCCGTATTATTGAGGGTAAAGAGCAACGATTCTCCCTCAAAAAGACTCGTTCCTGATGACTGTCCGCGCGGATGGACATTATTATGGACAGCGGCTCGCGTCCCGAAGTCATTACCCTTTTATGACGACCAGCCCATCTGGGCTAAACGATGAAACGGTGCCGTTGTCCCAAGACACAACTACGATATAGCCCACTTCTCGGGTTGATTCGGATGACAACGAAACCTCGGCTCGGACCTCACGCACAGTCCCATAACACCCCTCACCGCGTACACGCTTTACCCTGTCGTCCAACTTAATTAAAGATTTCGCCATTATTGCCCCCAAAAGTCGGCCACGCATGATGATAAGCGTCGCGTTGAATATGAATGTAGAGTAATCCAGAACTTAAAAAAGGTCATCTGATTTATCGTGAGATAGAACCCATCAATAGAGAAACTAAAAACATCCCCCCTACCAGAGTTCCCTTTGAGATCTCTGGACTATGCTCTAAACCAACGTAACTATTCAGCCACACGAATTAACCCATAATCCCGGGTACTTCTTGTCGCTGGCGTCACTATCTTCTTGCATCATGCTGAATTGTTAGCGCAAAAACATGACACAACTTCACATTTTGCCCTTTCCGTCGCACACCGAATCAACAGGCCGAGCATCTGAACTAAAGAGAGGAGCGAGTCGTTTCATCGGCCGTTTCCCCACCGTGGAGTGCTATAATCATGGATGAGTAGCGACTCAGCCCAAACTAGGAGAAATGTTAATGGCTAAAGAGAACGGAAAGAGCGGCTCATCTCTTGTTTGTTCGTTCTGTGGCAAAACTCAGGATGAGGTTCGTAAGCTGGTCGCCGGTCCCGGAGTCTTTATCTGCGATGAATGTGTCGATCTGTGCAACGATATTCTAACCGAAGAGATCAGGGATGAAGGATCTTCTGGAGACAAGGCGCTTGTTCCCACTCCTATAGATATCAAGAAAGAGCTCGATGAATACATTATTGGGCAAGATTACGCCAAACGGGTACTCGCAGTAGCTGTGCATAATCACTACAAACGTATTCAGAATAACAGCCTCAAACGCCAGCCCGTCGAGATTCAAAAATCAAACGTCCTTCTTATCGGGCCAACCGGTTCAGGAAAAACCTTGCTCGCACAGACTCTCGCGCGAGTTTTAAATGTTCCGTTCACGATCGCCGATGCAACGAGCTTAACAGAAGCCGGTTATGTTGGAGAGGATGTTGAAAATATCATCGTCAATCTTCTGCAGGCGTGTGACTACGACCTTGAGCGAGCTCAGCGCGGAATCGTGTATATCGATGAAATCGATAAGATAGCCCGGAAAAGTGAGACGCCTTCCGTCACAAGAGATGTATCGGGAGAGGGGGTGCAGCAAGCGCTCTTAAAAATCCTAGAAGGGACTCGTGCAAATGTTCCGCCAAAGGGAGGGCGTAAACATCCTCAACAGGAGTTTATTCAGGTCGATACCACCAATATTCTCTTTATTATCGGAGGGGCATTTGAGGGGCTCGATAAGATAGTCAAGCAGCGGATTGGGAAAAAAACCCTCGGGTTCGGACAGACGACTTCACGAATTAAAACAGAGGATACCTCGCTGCTACGTGAGCTTGAGACGGAGGATCTCGTCAGATTCGGTATGATACCGGAGTTCGTTGGCCGTATCCCGGTAATAGCTCCTCTCGATCAACTCGATCAAGCAGCGCTCGTTGAGGTGCTAACCAAGCCTAAAAATGCACTGGTCAAGCAATACAAACATCTCCTCTCTATGGATAGCGTCGAACTCACCTTTACAGCAGACGCCCTTGAGGCTGTCGCGACAAAGGCTCTAGAGCGACGCTCCGGTGCGCGAGGATTAAGAGCAATCATTGAAAAAGCGATGCTCGATGTAATGTTTGATGTTCCAAGCAGCCCTCACATAAAAGAGATTGTGATTACCCCGGGGGTAATTTTGGGCTCAGACCTACCGATAGTCGTTATGGGAGGCGAAGAACGAAAGATGATGGCCTCGTAGCGGCTGGGCGTGGAATAAGTTTTACCACGCCGGAAAGTGAAAATAGGAAGACATTTTCCGGTCGTGAGCCAGTGAAGTTTTTTCAATATCGAAAAACGACTGGCTCTATCGGATGCAACATGAATAGTGCTCCCTGAAAAACTCATTAAGGGGTTTTTCAGGGCCAACTAAACAGTCGCATCCGTGTATTGTTATCTTCCCTAACGATTTTCAATAATGACCTCGACTCGTCGGTTCCTCCTTCGGCCCTCTTCAGAGCTATTTGAAGTAATCGGTCTGTCCTTTCCGAATCCACGAGTTCTCACCCGATTACTCGAAACCCCTCGGTCGATGAGAGCATCAGCTACTGAGTGGGCACGCTGCTCGGAGAGCCGCTGATTGAACTGAGCAGTGCCGATAGAATCGGTGTGTCCCTCAATTGAAATTGTTCTCCCCGATGCGCGGGATGCAACACGAGCGATATTGCCAACTGCTTGTCGTGCTCCGCCAGTCAGATCGGCTCTACCAAATTCAAAGAGAACATCAGGAAGATTTGCAACGATTCCGCGCTGCGTTTCTCGGACATCAAGGCCACCGGAGCGCAGCTCCTCGAGAAGGCGCCGATTCTCTGAGAGCATCTGCTCGTTCCGCGCGATCCTGTCGCCCTGCTCAGCCATCGCTTCAGAGTCGCGCTGAATCTCATTCCCTATAACGCCACCCGAGAGGGCTCCGAACGCCGACCCTATTGCGATACCTGCTCCGGTATTTCCAACCTGATTACCAACGATAGCCCCTAAACCAGCTCCCAGAGCACCGCCGGCAAGCGCACCCTTTTCCCGAGCATTCGGCGCTCTCATCGGACCGCTGCACCCTGCTATCAAAACGACACATATTGCCAGTGACCGAACTGCCCAGCGATTTTTACTTCGTGATGATAAATTTAGATATTTCATAATACGACTTCTCCGATGCTTCCAAAGCCACGATTAGAACGACTACCCGTTTTTAAGCTTCTCCATCCGTTCCTTTGCCGCTGCACTTTTCGGATCAAGAGCCAAAGCCTCCTTATATTCGAAACTTGCATCCGCAAATCGATTCAATGACCGATAGTGATCGCCAAGATGAATGTGATACCGAGCATCTGCTGGACAGAGTCGCAAAGCTCTTCGATAGTGGAAAAGCTTCTCGGACGGCTCCGATACCTGAACTGATTTTTCTATCTCTTGGGCTGCTTGCGAACACTCTCCCGAGGATCTGTTACCGCTAGAATCTCCGACCAGCGACTTTGCTGAATCGGAAGCGCCCACTGTCGGAGTTGCGCTCGCGACATCTTTTGCTGCGCTATGCGGGACAGCGGTCGGCGGTACAGCCGTTGGACGAGGTTTTTCTACCGTTGGAGATGCGGGAATAGCACGCGCGCTGACGACATCCCGCTTCTGAGGAGCAGAGGATGCTACTTTCTGCGTTTCTGCGGCATCCCGCCGCGTCGAAACGAGAGCATCCCTCGATGAAGGCACCTGCTTTATTTTCGCTCTATCGCTCTCCTCAGTTGCCAAACCGGGAGCCTTGCGCACAGGGAGCACGACCTTGGCTGGAGCCGCTTCTTTCGAAATGGGTACCGCACTATTTTCTTTTTTCACCTCAGTCTGAACGGCCTTGCCTACTTCTACCTTATCCTTCTCTGCGACCACCCAGGAGTTTCGTCGTCCCGAGGCTGAGGAAGTGTTAAGATTTTTGCCTACTTCATTTTTGGGAGCTGGAGAGGTTACATCCTCGGCCTTAACTACCTTTTTCACTGGAGCTTCTTTTGGTGAGGACTCCGGCGCTTTTACAGCCTCTCGCTGAGGCTGAGCGATTGTAGAGCCATACTGGTCCTCTCTAGGTTGCGTCGCCAATACATCACTTGAACGCGCATTTGCTCCGTTTCTTCTCTCAACGTAAATGGGGCGCACATCTTCAGCGTCAAGGGCAAGCGCTGATAGCGACGACGAACGACTAAGCTCCTCATCCGACGCCATATTTGCTCTATTTGATTGTCCTAGTGTCGGAGATTTGCGCTCTGAAAAAGAAGGCTGTTCTGTTAGCTCAAAATCACGTCCCGACTCCTGGGTTCGTAAGGCAGCTAGCTGCTCCCGCCTACGCCCAATCTCTTGCTCTCGTTCACGCATGAGGGTACGATTCGAATCAAGGTAACGCTCCTCTGCCTCGAAAGCATTCGCAACTACTGCACCAGCAACAGATCCTGCAGCGCCCCCTACGATAAGACCAGTTCCAGGATCCCCCGTCTGCGCTCCAATAAGCGCTCCAAAACCTGCGCCCAAAACTCCACCCGTCGCAGTTCCAAGCCCAGTTATCCTTCCTGGCTCTGTCGCACAACCCGACACCAACACAATCGCTGCACAACACCCGATAATACGGCCTACTCGAACCCTCTGCGGCGCTCCTATTCGTCTCATGAAAAGCCCCCAATTATTACTCTTTGTGCAACTAAGAAGTTGCCGTAGCTGAATCGATTTGACCACCGTTTCCGCGGGAAAAAATTCAACGTGGATCATAAACGGTTAGACGCATTATTGTCGAGACTCTCTACCCAACCTTCAAACTAAGTTAGGTAGCCATTAAGTCTCAGCAGCAACGTGTCAGGAGCCGTGATTCCATCAGTTCTATTTAAACGCCTCCGACTCAGCGATTTATCTATGCAAACGATCGTTATTGCGCCCATGCGTTTATTCCTGCGCTATCGACGCCGTAATCGATTCAAAATAATTCCCGATGTAAAAAGACTTAGCGCACCGAATAGCTGTCCGCCCTGTGAACTTGGTAGCACATTTTTGGTGAACTCTGACCAGCGGGGCTGAGCCCGAACCTCAGACGAACTTTCATCTTTCTCAAATGGTCGCAAACTAGGCGAAGCTTCATCATCAATTTTCTCGACTGGATACGATTTAGTATCGTCCGAAGATTGTACAAGCCCCGTCATAACTGGCGCCACCCAACCAAACAAGCCCCGCATAAGTCCATAGCTGTTTGGTGAAGGAACAGTTCTCTCACTAGTTTCCTTTACCTTTTCGCGTTCTACTTCGTTCTCACCCAAACCGATCTTGAATTGGTTAAAGAGGGTAATTGCCTGCTCAAAATTTCCGCTATCCGCGAAATCCATATAGGTCAAAACAAAATGGCGCGACGGCGTTGAAATCAGGACGACCTTTGAGCGAATCAGCCACTGTTTTTGGTCAATATACTCATCGCATCCTTTACTACGAAGGGAACGATTAACGGCAGATCGAGCAGCACGAGAAGATTGCAAAAGAGAGGTTTCATCACCGATTCCTTCATCATCGCGGTTCTGTCTCAATGCTTGCTCACCACTAACTCTTTCGGCTCCCTCTTTACATCTCTGCGCTATTGCTTCAGGCGGTGTTGAAAATAAAATTGTAACCAGGGGTGATTGCAGCGGTACTCCTCTATGGGTGTAACGAGACACTCTCACCGCTCGAGCATCCGCGAACCCGGCGCGGTTATATTCGCGCAAGAGCTGCGCAACATGAGCATCATCAGAGATAGGCTGATAACCACTCTCTGCCACCGCAACCGTGAATGTCGGAAATCCCTTTTGGCCAGAGAGCACCAGAGCTACCGCCGAGTCAGGCGGAGTAATCTGCTCTGAAAACATAGGAGAGGGATATGATATTGAGAATCCATACCGCTCATTGACGTGCTTACCTTCGACCCTTTCTGCGACAGCAATCCCGCTCCCAAATACAACGAAGAAAGAAATCCACAGGACTATCGGCGAGAGCTGTAAAAGAGAGAGAAGTGGAGCCACCAAAAATCGAAGGTCCGAGTGATGCGCTTTTTTCGCCACGGCAGAATCCAGATACAAAGAAAGGAAAAGACGCATAAAACCCCTCCATTTAGCGTGCGTCATCTGGAGAGAGGCTATTGCAAAGCATCAGGTGCTTGAGCCACATCCGTTGAAGTTTTAGTTTTTCTAATCAGAAGAAAAAAAACTCCCACGCAGATCGCAGAGTCGGCAACATTGAACGCAGGCCAGTGATTGGTTCCAATATAAAAATCGAGAAAATCAACGACAGCTCCTATCCTGACCCTATCGATTACATTTCCGATAGCTCCTCCGAGCACCAAACCAACGATAGCTTGCCCCCACAAGTCCTCTCGATATTCCCGTAAAAGAACAATGAAGAGAACGGTTAGCGCAATAATCGTCGTAATTGCTAAAAGCCCCAAACGAATTACATCTGACTCAATTCGAGAAAAAAGTCCAAATGCAGCGCCCTTATTGAACAGTAGGGTAAGATCAAATAGACCTGGGAGCACCGTTACCCCTTCACCAGGGGAAAATTGTCTCAATACTAACAACTTCGTGGCCTGATCAAGAAGGGCCGTAGCAGCAGCTACAGCGCCTACTAATAATAAGATGCCTCTGACACCGGGTTGTTGATGACTCATTTTTTATCCCTGGTAACTATGTAGCATAGTCTATACATATACCGTTGACTATCGGGCTCTTAATTTGGCCAAAGCACAACAGCCATTAAACTTAATGAAAAAAAGGATTTCTAATCGAACTAGTTTCTAATCTGTCAAACCTACGGATTTAGTACCTGAACCTGTTCATCACTTATAGTGATGATGCGTCCTTGATCATCTATCGCAAGATAACGGTTTTCTGGCTGGTACCATTCGCCAATTTTGGAAAACTCAGCTTGCTTGCCATCATTTTCTCCAGAGCTGATTCGCCACAATCGAATGAATCCATCTCTGCCGCTCGTTGCTGCTAATTCTCCAGACCCGCTCAGTGCGATGCTCCGAATCTGCCCATCATGCGCAGATATTTGTCCGCGAAGTAGAAACCCCCGAATCGACCAAAGCTGCACCGAGCCATCACGGGTCGAGGTTAAAAGATAGTCCCCCTGACTACTCACAACGAGACTATCAATAGGCTCAGAGAAGCGAGCCGCAGATACTGCTACCGCCACCTCGGTGTAGAAACGACCTGGGCTCGTGACAACATCCCATCGCCCCTTGTAGTCATCCTGGTCGTAGCGAAGCCAAGCTCGGAGAGAACCGGTCCAATCGGAGGAAAAAAAGACCCGACCGGCCGGATGAAATGCAACGGAGCTAACTACCCCTCCGTGACCAACGTAACGCTCAAAAAGAAGATGTTGATTCTCAGAAAACCCACCACTCTCCAAAAAACGCCATCGATAGACCTTCCCATCGAAGGCTCCCATTATGATAGAGCGAGAGTCTGGGGAAAATGCAAGAGAGCCGATGCGACTATCAATAAGCCGCGTCTCCGCAACGAGGCGACAGTCGGAAAGAGCAACTATCCTAACAACACCACGCATACTTACTGCTACCAACTGGCCATCCGATGAAGTTGCAGCCGAAAAAATTGGAAGGGTATCAGCAGAGATTCGACAGATTGTTGAGAGACGCTCCGTGTCAGCATTCGGTATAGAGGCGGAATTGATGGCTCCTTCTGAGGTAACCGCAATCACTGATTTAGGGAGAAGCTTCCAGCCAACAATCTGAGGCTTTTGAACAGATCCGCCAGTACGAGCGGCCAGAGGGCGGCGATGGGGAGACGCACAACCAACAAAAAAGAAGAGCAAAAGTGCCGCAAGAGCAGCGGATAAGGTTTTTTGCGATAACAAGGTACTCATAATCCGGGGTAGAATAATCATGGAAAAGAACCAAGAATACCCTTAGGTAGCGATGATTCTGATGAAACGTCCAGTTCCGGTCATCGTCGATTCGCAAGCTTTCCGCTCACTCGTAGAGCTTTAAAGGAGAAAGTTTAGGGAAGCTTCGGGCGGAGGATTTTAACCACAACCCCTACAGAAACACCGTTAAGAGAAATCGATACAGCGTAATGTAGACACCTCTCCGAAGAGAGGGTAGACTCCAACCGAGGTTTGGTCAACAAAGGACGGGCAGGCAAGCAGTTCACTCTCCCGTAGCTATAGAGACACGCCATAAAAACCGTGAAGCTCTCAGCCGTTTTAAGAATCTTTAGTTAGTTGGCCCTGAAAATCCCGTCAATGCGCTTTTCAGGTAGCACTAGATAAAAAACATCCTGTTCTTGACGCACCGTTGAACCGAATCATTTATGCAGGAAGTGCCTTACTGAAAATATTCCAGTCAGTCCTTCCGCTCGACCGCTCAATGGTGAACATCGCTCATGATGGCTATTCAGGCCGGGGAACCGCGTTTGCAAGCCAAGAGAAGAAACCTGAGAGCTGTTCAGGGCACCAGCTCGGCACACAAAAACTATTCGCTCAATCGAGTGGCTAGTGCAGTTGGTTAGCGCTATCGCTCCCAAATACCTGAGACCTATTTGGAGGCGACTCTTAAGTGATTGCGAGGTAAGGGTATATACGACTCAAATTACCCTTCGTTATACCATTCGCGATCTTTATTTTTCTTGCAACTTTCCCGCTCGCAGTTTCAATGCATCTGCAACGATGCTGAATCAAAGAGGGAAGGGGCTCGGCAATTACGGTATCCTCTTTACCTAAACGTGACAGGCAAATAAGTATGAATCAACAATCCCCCAGTGGCACTTCCTCCGCTGACACAATCACATCAGATCTTCAGGAGCGAGAGCGCTCCGTTCTAAGCGAACTCGGGGCATCAACAAACTCCGATACAACGAGCCTGATACCTCTTTTCCGAGCTGGTAAGGATGCATTTCTTGCGGCCGCTCCTCGGGCAGAGATGATTGTTGTCGGACTTCTTGTCGAGAAAGCCGTTCGTGGTGAAGGTGGAAGTTCAATTCTGGTCACCGACGACTCAGAACTCTCACTCGCAGTGACTACCGAAATGAAAGCCAAAGGGCTAACCGGCGGGCTGATCTCCGATATTTCAGAGGAAGCATCCCTTTTGGTTGGGAAATCAGCTGAAGTTGTCCCATTTCTAACTGGCGAAGCTGGTCGCGCAACCGACATAGCGCGGGTGATTATTGCAACATCGCATGAGCCATCAGTCGATCAAATTTCCGGTCTCAAGGATGTATTGCTTAATGTATGCAAGCGTGGAAAACGGCCCCAGCTGGTCCTGATTGCTCCAGAAATATCTGCAGCACTCGAAGAGCTAATGCAGCCCTATTTCCAATCATCAGCAGTTCAGATTAAACATCTATTCTTCGAAGTAGGCGGAGAGCTGCTCGCAAAGGGTCAGGCTCTTACCGACTTTATTCAGGGTTTCAAACTTCCTTCAACGATAGTCTTCTGCAATCAGCCCTCAGATGCAGATCTAGTTGATACCATCCTTCGAAAGGCTGGCATTGCTGCCAGAAAGCTCGTCGGTCATATTTCTCCGCAAAAAATCGCTCAATCAGTTGCTCAGGTTGCCTCAGGTGAAGCAACAGCGCTCGTAGTGACCGATAGTGCAGCTCGCTCAATTGAGGTTGGTGAGTTTAAACTAGTAGTGAACTACTCGATTCCAAGCGATCCAGAGGTCTATTATCACCGAACCGAACCGTCGAGAGCCGCGAGTCGGTTGCGCGAGGTTCTCAACATTGTGGGGCCTCTCGATCGGGCCAACTTTTTCTACCTCCGAAAAATAGTCGAATCGCCGTTTGAAGCAGCTGTCCTTCCGTCATCCGAGGAGATTCAACGGGCAAAATATGCTGGCTTGAAAGGTCGTCTACTTGCGACAACTATCAGCGATCCATCTGCAGTCAGCGCCCTTCGTGCGCTGATTCAGGAAGATCCTCAACACGAAGAGCTTCTCAATGCTGCTCTTCAGATTTCACTTCAGGTCTTGAATGCGCCTACTGAGGTCGTAGAGGAGAGGGGCTCTGAGGGTGAAGGCCGCCGAGACCGACTTCCTCGTCACACCGAAGATCGTCGCGGAAGAGATGGAAGAGAGCGGGAAGGACGGGACCAGAGAGAAGTACGAGATCAACGAGAGGGTCGGGAACAACGAGAGGGCCGCGATGGGCGCGGGAATCGAGGACGGGATCAAAGAGAGGAACGGCCCGCAACACCAACTAGAGAACCTCGTGAGCGGCGTGAAGCTGAGGTAGAAAATCTACCCCCTCGTCCACGAACGATTGCTCAACGTTCAACTCGCTTTTATCTCGGAAAAGGAGAGGCCGAGGCGCTAAATCGAGATGGTGTGATCGCGATTCTTACAGAGGCTGGCGTTCCAGAAGAAGCGATTCTCCATGTCAGCATGAGAAAGCATTTCGGTTTTCTCGACATAGATGAAAAAGAGGCTGAAAAAAGCTTTACAACTCTCGAAAAGCACTCCCATCAGGGATCTGCTATCTTCGTGAAGCGAGCTATAACAATGACCTCTCATGTTGAAATTGAAGATGAAGGGCAAGGTGATAGTACCGCTCCGATAGAGCTAGGCAGTTCAGAAGCGATACAGCTCACCGATGAGGGTGCTGAGGGATAAAGCCTCTCCACGCTGATACTAATAAGACCAAACTATGAATAGGCCGAGCCCAACCGTTCAGTTGGGCTCGGCCTATTCAATTTTAACAACATAGTCACCTGGTTCTGAACAACCGACCAATAGGTTTTTAAGGGCCAATTAACTAAGGCACCTTCAGAATCTCACCACTTACAGCCTGCCGATTCTTCTGACACTTATTTATAGCGCACAAACGGGACACCGAGGTCTTATATCGAGCCGCGATTCCTGATAGAGATTCACCTGGGCGAACCCGATGTACTCGAGGAGAAGCTGAATTTCCTTTGTTCGCAGGGGTCGGGCGTACCGCATTTCTTGACGTAGTACGTTGAGGGGTTTTCTCGTACGACACAAAAGATATCGTCTCGGGAGCAACCTGAGTCGGAACAAAAATTCGATATCCACGCGGTACCTGAGCTTGCCCCCTCCACACTGCAGAATTGAGAGCGAGATTAAGGGAGGCGAGTTGAGCTACCGGCACTCCGAGCCGTCTGGCGAGTGCTGGTCCCGTTTGAGCTGTGGAAAGCTCAAACGATCTGAACGAAAGGGCAGGTTCATCCTCTAGCCCAGGAAAAAGAGAGTGGCGCTCGTTATATATCTCAAGAGCAGCGAGAAACTCCGGATAAAAGTTAGTTGAGGCGAATCCAAACGGCCGTTGGGTCGGATGTTCAACGATCTCTGCCATATCGTCGAGCCCCAGCTGTGAAACCTTCTTGGCAACCCCAGCGACTCCATGATTGTATGAAACAATCGCAAGAGGCCAGGAACCAAGGCGGAAATAAGCCTCTCTCAAATATTTAGCGGCGGCCCTTGAAGCGATAAATGGATCTCGACGTTCATCGATCAGGCTGTTAACGGTCATATATGATCGAGCAGTTCCCTTCATAAACTGCCAGATACCAGCAGCACCAACGGAGCTGGTCGCTTCGTAATCAAAGGAAGATTCAATAAAGGGTATACGAGTAAGTTCGATCGGTAATCCTTCACGGTAAAAAATATCTTCAATATATGGAAGATATCTACCCGCTCGACGAACTGCCTCCTGATGCCGTTCGCGAATACCTCGCTGCACCCGAATAAGATCATCTTGTATCGCTCGACTAAACTTTTCCGGTCCGCCCGGGACTAGTTTCATCGCCTGATCTATACGTTGTTCAAAACGGGAAAACGGTTTTCCGCCCCGCTCAAGAAAACGCAACACCTCAGCCACATCCCGCTTAAGTGCAGCTTCTTGAAATGCAACAAAACGTTCTTGGTCAGCCGGAGACATTGCTTCGACGATGTACTCGAGCCTCTCAACATGAAAGACCGCCTGCGGAAACATCCGATGATGGACGATTAGATCAAATTTTCCGTAACGGGTGAATACATCCTTCCAAAAATCAACACGAGCTCGTAGTTGAGGAGGTGTTTCAAAGGGACTCTTGGACCTAGAGTGAATTCTATCCTCAGCGGTCACTTGAGATATTGGTTGCGCAATAGCGCAAACGACTGATATCACGAACCACAATCCAAAACGTACCGTTAATCCACTCAATCTCATCACCTTAGCCCCCCAATTGTGAGATTTTTATGGGCCTCTAGCCATATCCCACGACAGAAGAAGAATACACGTGTGCGAGAAGAAGGACCACAGTAACTATGCGTGAATGAATGATATGCTATCGAAATAATTCAATGAGTTCGCTAAACATAGCTGTTAAAGTGCAAGTCGATAGCGAGCAAATTCAACTACCGAAGAATGAACGAATTCCACTCATGAAAAAGAGGGCAACAAGAATCGCCAATTTTCCTATTATGCCTTTGATTTAGGTCCGTTATCTGGGGCTCCTCCGAGGATAACTTCCTCAATACCAACCTCAAGAGCGTCAGCAAGCTTAATGAGAGCACCAAGCGTTAGATTATGCTTACCGTGTTCAACGGCACTAATATAGGCCCGGTCGAGACCAGATAGTTCTGCAACCTGCTGCTGACTGAAACGGCGAGCTTTTCGATGAAAGGTTAATCGCTCTCCAATCTCTTTAAGAACCTGCTCCAGATTAGTAGCTACAAGCGGAAGCCCCACGAGCTGACGCGCTTTATCACAGGAATCATCAACCGAAAATCCAACCTCATCGATGCCATCTCCCTTTAATTGAGCGGCACGATCTTGGGAGATAGCGGCTCCGCCAGCAAGAACTCGAATCCGAGGATCGACCTCCTTTACTCCTTTAGCGGCATCTTGAAGGACCGTCAAAAGATCGGTGGTCGAGCACGACAATCCTACCAGATCACTTTTTCTATCCTTAACAAATTGTTTCAGCTCCTCGGTCGGGGTATCTATACCGAGAAAATCAACATCCCACCCATCGAAATATAGGAAATCAGCGATTACGCGCGCACCTATAAGGTGATTATCACCCTGAACACAGCTAACAACGGCACGCTTGCCGAGGGACGGACGGCGCTTTAAAACACCCCGAATCCGGCCCATTTCAGAAATTGTGATGTTAGATGCCACATGCTCCAGAGCAACGGATATTTTACCCTGATGCCACAAGGTGCCCACAACTCTCTGCGAATCAACTAGGATTGAAAGATAGACGGAGCGAGGAGGAACACCTCGTGCAACGGCTTCATCGACAACTTGCCGAGCCTCCGTTGCGTCACCTACTACGACGGCATCACAGTAGCGTCGAAGAAGATCGGGGATAAGAGGTGCCTTTTTTGACATATAGGATTTTCCATAAGGTATACATCAGAAGTAATGCTATATGTATTCAATACTTAAGGTCAATAAACGCTCTAATTAAGCAATGCTGCAAATCAATTTCACGATTATACAACCCACAGTTAATCACACTTTTTACCGCGTCACTTTCCTCCCCCAAAGCCAGTCGGTAGCTTCTAAAGAATAAGTCCGCTCAAAAAAGATAATTCTAATTCTCGAATAAAATCTCCAATAACCTTGCAGCTTCTATTTTGCAAAAAAGACCTTGCGAGTAGGTTAGTTCTTCCCGTGGCACACACTTCCAACCCCATCTATTTTCCCTCTAACTTTTAAGTTTGAACTAGTTCCATTAGCTTGAGTAAAGAAGTGATCTCTGTTAAAACGTCGCGGTTCGTAGGATCGCAGCAATTGGTTTTAGGAGATGAGGTGCGGCTTTTTTAGCTGCAATAAAAGCCTTTCCATTAGCTCATTACCCCTCCGACATAGGTAAATACCTAACAGTTGAAAAGAGAAATTTTCGGTATTTCACCTATTGGACTGCCTCAAGAGAGACAGACCGAACTCAAGAATGTACTTATCGATGTGGCAGAAGATTATGAGATCAATTAACAATACCAGAGGCGATACCGGCAAGAGATTCTCGGAACAGCTCAAAAAAGAGGTTGCTATTGCGATCTCGATGGGAAAGATCACCCTTGCAGAGGCGCGAAAATTACACGACATCAAGGGCGGAAATACCCTCAAGGGATGGATTAATAAATATGCTGGCGGGCAGTATATTCCGGGGAAAAGAGGCCGAAAATCAGCCTCAGAGAAAAACGGACTCCAACTTTCCGAGGGAGTCGTATCGATGATTCCTGCTATGGCAGTGTCGAACAGCGAGCTAACCAAAGTTCTAATTCGACGCGAAGCTGAGCTCAACAACGAATTGCAGCGGATTCGACGCTTTCAGGCATTGGTAGCAAAGGCTGAACCGAAGAGATCCAACGGACGCAAATCCTCTCTCGAAACTCGAACTATTCTTTCGAACGGAAATGCAGGTAAAAAGGCCTCGATTAAAATCGGAAAAGCCTTATCGACAAAAAGAGGTAGACCGCTAACTAATGGAGCTACCCGTCCGCTTGCGACTAAAATTGCTGGAAAGGCTGGTGCCAAAAGGAATGGTTCGCGAGCTCAATAAACGCGCCCGACATTGAGCGCCGTCAGCTGCTGGCCTCGGAAGCTGACGGCGCTCTTTTTTTCAATCTGACCATTCTTAATCTACAAATCTTAATCTACAAACGCACGCGCGTTCTGGAACAACCGAAACCAAGGCCCCCACCGACGAAATACACCGCCTGGATTATATGAGAGCTGACGAGCCCCGAATGCGCGTTCTGGGTGTGGCATCATAATAGTTGCTCGCCCATCATTAGTAGTGAAGCAGGTAGCACCATTAAGTGAACCGTTCGGATTAGCTGGGTACTTTTCAGTCGGGACTCCCCTGTCATTTACAAATCGCATCGCGATAAGTCCAGAATTTTCGCTATTATTCTGATATCGGGACTCACCAAAATCAACTAATCCCTCTCCGTGCGCTACAGGAATAGGCAACACGGAACCATCCATTCCAGCCAGAAGAACCGATGGAGAGCGGACCACCTCAACGATAGATAGTCGAGCCTCAAATTGTTCGCTCTTATTTCGCACGAATCGAGGCCACGCATCCGCTCCCGGAATTATCTCTTTTAACTGAGATATCATTTGGCAACCATTACACACCCCGAGCGTAAATGTATCAGGGCGCGAGAAAAATTGTTCGAACAGCTCTCTTAATTGGGTATTATAAAGAATAGATTGCGCCCAACCTACTCCTGCGCCCAAAACATCCCCGTAAGAAAATCCTCCGCAACCAACAACTCCCTTCATTCCAGCTAGCGAAACAGCTCCTGATATCAGATCCGACATGTGAACATCGACACTATCAAAGCCAGCCTCGTGGAATGCCGCTGCCATTTCAACATGACCGTTCACACCCTGTTCTCGTAAAAGGGCAACGCGAGGCCGCGCTCCACCGATTAGGGCTGGAGCTTTTTCGGGATCGAAGGTTAGACGCGCAGTCAATCCGATCGCCTCTGGATTAGACCATTCCTGAAACTCTTCATCAGCGCAAATAGGATTGTCGCGCAGCCGCTGCATCTGATTTGATAGTTCGGACCATATCCGATTGAGTGTAGGCTCTCCTTCGCTGAATAGCTCATTTCCAAGATGAGAAATCGTGACACGACGCTCTAAAATTGGTCGCCCAACTAACGCTCCGGTAATACATTTACGGCGATTTATAATCGCATTAACATCAGCAATTTTTTCAGATGGCACCTCAACAACGAATCCTAGTTCTTCGTTAAATAGAAAGGCGAGTGCGTCTTCACCTGATAACTGAGCCCCTAAAAATGAGAGATCTATCGAAAGACCACACCTGGCTCCAAAAGCCATCTCAAGTAGGGTAATTAAAAGACCTCCATCTGACCTATCATGATAAGAGAGTGCAAGGCCTGCATCATTGAGCTCCTGAATAAGCTCAAATCCCTCTTGCAACAACTTTTCATCATCGATATCCGGAACATCTCCTCCCAATTCGCCTCTAATTTGAGCAAGGGCTGAACCACCGAGACGACGATGACCTCTGGCTAGGTCGATGAAGATAAGGGAGCTCTCCTCGCGTCCTTTCAGATCGGGAGTTAGCGTTTTTTCGGTATCTTGAACCGGCGCAAACGCGCTAACAACAAGACTCACCGGACTTACAACCCGCCGCTCTTTCCCATCATCACTCCACACGCTTTTCATCGACAGGGAATCCTTTCCGACAGGAATAGATACCCCGAGCGATGAGCAGAATCGTTCGGTAATTCCCGAAACCGCATCCCATAGAGCAGCATCCTGACCAGCTTCACCGCACGCTGCCATCCAGTTTGCCGAAAGCTTGATATCACCTAGCGACCTAATTCGTGCGCTCATTATATTTGTTATCGCCTCTGCAACTGCCATTCTTGCAGAAGCTGCAGCATCTACCACAGCAATAGCTGGACGCTCGCCCATCGCCATAGCCTCACCAGTTGTGGCCCGAAATCCCGTCATCGTGACCGCACAATCAGCAATCGGTGTCTGAAATGGACCAACCATCTGATCACGCGAGACTAGACCTCCAACACTTCTATCTCCGATTGTGATAAGAAAATTTTTCCTCGCTATCGCAGGAAAGCGAAGAAGAGCTTCGACTGCTTCCCGAATACTTCCAGTAGGTCTAAATGATGGTACCGCTACCTGTTCTCTTTTAGCTTCTCGCACCAATCGGGGTGGCTTACCAAAAAGAGCATCAAGAGGAAGGTCAACCGGCGTATTTCCAAAGTATTCATCCTCAACAACGAGGCGACGATCAGATCTTGCAACTCCTAAAACTGCGAAGGGGCATCGCTCTCGGCGACAAATCTCCTCAAAAACGTGCAGGTCCGCCGGCAATATAGCCAGAACGTATCGCTCCTGCGCTTCATTACACCAAACCTCCATCGGCGACATCGATGGTTCCTGGTTGTGAACAGAGCGCAAAGCGAGCGTTGCTCCAGTTTTATCTACTAACTCGGGACAGGCGTTCGACAATCCTCCCGCACCCACATCGTGAATCGAACGAATTGGATTTGCAGCACCCAAGGCTACGCATCCATCGATAACCTCTTGGCAGCGACGCTGCATCTCAGGATTGGCGCGTTGCACCGAATTAAAATCGAGATCTTCCTGATTGGTTCCGGAGCTCATTGAGGAGGCGGCTCCTCCTCCTATTCCGATCCTGAGAGCAGGCCCCCCCAGTTGAATGATATATGCACCAGCCTCAAGCTCTTCCTTTTCTTCGTGCTGACGACGAATACTTCCCACACCACCGGCGACCATTATCGGCTTGTGATATCCCCAGTGAACTCCTCCAACAAAAGCCTCAAAACTCCGGAAAACTCCGCATAGTTGAGGTCTCCCAAACTCGTTACTAAATGCCGCACCTCCAATTGGCCCCTCTAGCATAATTTGGAGTGGTGTTGCTATTCGTGATGGATGGGCATATCGATCGGTCTCCCACGGCTGACTGAAACCGGGGATCCGGAGGTGAGAAACTAGAAACGCACTGAGCCCCGCCTTGCTGCGAGAACCTCGTCCGGTCGATCCCTCATCCCGAATCTCGCCACCAACTCCTGTCCCCGCCCCCGGATGCGGCGCTATTGCAGTCGGATGATTATGGGTTTCGACCTTCATTATAATATCGATCTGTTCAGTCCCGAACTCATAGGAATAACCCGATCTCCGACTCCGTTCAAAAACCTCCGCAGGAAAACCCTCGATGCATCCAGAATTATCGGCATAGGCGATACGGGTACCGTTCGGATTACGTCGATGAGTCGTCTTGATCATATCAAAGAGCGACCCCTCCATCGGTCTTCCATCGATCACCCACGAAGCATTAAATATCTTGTGACGGCAGTGTTCAGAATTAACCTGCCCAAACATCATTAGCTCGGTATCGGTTGGATTTCGACCCAGATTTTTATACGTAGCAGCGAGATAGGTTATCTCGTCATCACTGAGGGCCAATCCAAATTCCGTATTGGCATCTTCCAGAGCCACACGTCCCCGTCCGATGAGATCAAACGAACGGCCATCTGCAGGAGATCGATCATCGAAATAATCGTCGAGAGTATCGAACATCTCCTGAGTCATTCGGTCGTAAAAAAGAGGGGTCGCACTCCCCAAATACCCTCTTTCCACCGACCCATTAGACCCGACGATCAAAAAACGGATTCCGAGCTCAACCCTTTTTACCGCCCCAAATCCACACCGGTGCACAATCTCAGTCGATTTTGATGACCAAGGCGAGATAGTTCCTCGCCGAGGCATAACAAAGAATGACGATCCATCACTATTGCCACCTGTGAGACGAGTCGCCCCGAGTAGTCTTTGGAGAGAATCGATCTCAACGACTTTACTCCCTTCCAAACGCACCGCAAAAACCTGAACCGCCTCAACTTTCTCAATGCACAGATCTTTTTCCCGATTTCTTATCTCCCGGATCAGCGCCTCAATCCGAAAGGGAGAAAGAGCTGAAGCGCCCTCAAAAAAAAGTACGGTATCAGTCATCAGGATAATTCCTTCAAGGAATGCTGTTGAGCTAAGTTTTAATGATCGGAATCACTAATGTTCATTTATTGAAGACTTGGAACGACTCGGCGGTCGTTCATCGGCTGCTTATTGCCGAACAGTTACTCTTAAATAAATGCTACAGCGTCTCGATGAATGCATCGGTTTCAGCGATAGATTGATTCATCTCATCAATCAGCTCGGTCAATCCTTCGATGACATCGTCTGCCTCGCCCTGAAGAGCTCCAATCGCTCGGGCATTAAGATTGTGCTTTAGGAAGAGCACATAGTCATTCAATTTTTTGAGAACGGGCCGGCATCGGTCCTGAGTTCGCACTAGGGCAGACCGCATAGCCGAATAGCGGACGCGTGTCTCATCGAGCTGACCTATACTCTGCTGGCGGAACGATCGATTCCCTATCGTGTCAGCCTCCTCGCGCCATTCCTGAAAGAGGTCAGTGGCGATACGATCGAGTTTGGTTATGCGGGTATCGAGAGCATCGTATCTGCTTGTCAGCTTACGATGTTGTTCTTTTAGCTGTTCATACCGCTCTTGAAGTTGCGTTGGAGTAACAAGATATGATTGCTGAAGCTGCGTGAGAGCATCTCGAAATTGACGACCCGCCTCTTTCTGTTCATGACGCGCAGTTACAACACTATCACGCAACAGATCCCGTTTTTCTTTTCCGAACTGCTCCCAAGTCGCGTAATAGAGCGATGAGCAGCCCACCATGAAAATTGTCAGAAGAAGAGAAGATAGAAAAATGACAAGTCGTCTATTCATATCGGATGATTCTCCCTAAATTATCGCGTAGCTTCTGAGATATTTTCAGTATGCATCACCCTTCCCGATTCTTTATCGCGAAAGATGAGAGATCCTGCAGAACCCGCGGGAATGCTATTGGTAATCGATGATATAAACTTTGTTCGAGCAAAGGGGGGCATCCCCTCCATCGGAAAGTTGCTAAATAAAAGAGTGACCGCTTTGTCTGATGACGAAAAAGAGAGATCGTCAAATTTGGGTCCTGCTATCGGATTATTTTTTATAGTATCGCGAAGCGATACTAACCACGTTGGCCCTTCCGATATCTGCTGAGGCATCGCTTTAGCTTCAGTTTTTACTTCCTGAGCTGCCGTTAACCCTGAGAGAAATTGCTGGAACCGCTCGCGCGCTTCCACAGATGGCGCCTTTGCTAGAGCCTGCTCACCTACAATCCGCGCCTGCGATATATCACCCTTTTGAGAGAGAGCGATTGAGAGATAAGCAAGCGGCTGAAACGCATCAGGTTGATGCTTTACCACATCGGTAAGCTCAGATACCGCTTCATCAGCTCGCCCCACAAAGGTTAGAGTGCTCGCGCGACGCGAGCGAATTTCGTGATCTTGCGGGTTAAGTTTTAGATATCGCTCGTAGTAGCTCAACGATTTCGGGAAGAGTCGCTGGTCGAAACAGAGATCTCCCAATGCACGAAGAGCCAAAGGATCATCGGGTGATATTGTCAAAAGGTAGCTAAAGATATCGAGGGCATCAAATTGAATCTCAGTGGAGCTTGGAGCCGCGGCTATCTCCGTTAAAAGTGCCCTGCCAAGGGCGCGCCACGGTTCAGGGTCTTGCGGTGCTGAGCGGGCCCGTTCGAGTAGCTGCGACATCGCGGGGTCTTTTGCTAACGCGACCTCCGATACACTGGGCACTCCTCCCTCTTTGGCTCTCTCATGAGGATTTTCGTGCGAGGATGCTTTTGGCTTAACACTACTTCCATTTGCTCGTTGAATGATGGAGGTTCCATACATTGCAACAATTACAAGGACCACTGTTGTTCCGACACTCGCCGCTACCAATGCACGAAGCCGTTTCGGGGAGGTCGTTTTTACGGCCTTTCCGCAGCGCCGACAAAAGTTGTCTGAGTGCAGGAGAGTCTCGCCGCAAAAGCGGCAGGCACTGGGTTGTGCCGAGTCGGAAGAGGAGTTTATCACGGCGAGCTCCTGAAGAGTTTTTTAAGGGAACGCTCTGTAAGGTTGAGGTAAGGATACTTCTGATTGTTCGAAGTATCAACGATACTCCACCCTCATCCCCGCTCAGAATCAAACTGAATGGCAAATTTCGACTATTCCAAGAACTCCTCAATCAGCGAATCAAACACACGCAATCCACGAGATGTCACTGAAACCGTTGCAGCATCTGAATCCCACTGCAACAACCCCTGTTTTTCGAGATGGCTCAGCTTTGTGCCGTATCGCTCGGTGAGACTCACCGCGTATCTCTCTGGCCAATCGGCGCCGCTAATCCCCGAAGTTAATCGAAGACCGAGCAATAGCTCCTCGAAGATAGCATTCCCTTGAGTGAGGTTTTCCTCCCACGATTCAGCTTTTCCGAACGCCGCCACATGGTCGCGATAGAGCTGAAAAGGGGCTATATTTGACCAGCGACGACCAAAGCTTTTTTCAGTTACTTTTGGTTCTTCACAAACCGACGAACAGAAACTGTGCGCCCCAGCACCGATTCCAAGATAGTCACCGCGCGTCCAGTAGGCAAGGTTGTGGCGAGCCTCGAAGTTTGGAGCAGAATAATTGCTGATCTCATACCGATGTAATCCCGCCTCGGGCAGAAGCTCCTCTGCCTTATCCATCATCTCGATTGAAAGCTGTTCGCTCGGTAACTTCAGCACCCGCCTTTTGCTTGATTGAAAAAACGGAGTCCCTGGCTCAATAGTGAGTCCATAAAGTGATAAATGGGGAGTTTTAAGAGCGATTGCTTCGTGGAGATCACGGGTAAAAAGCTCCGTCGTTTGACCAGGTATGCCAAACATCAGATCCACACTACAATTATCAAACCCGGCCGCCCGGGCTGCTGATATCGTCGAGGAGATCTGCGCAGCGGAGTGAGTTCGACCTAGTTTTTTAAGCAACTCATCATTAAATGATTGTGCTCCGAGACTCACCCGATTCACTCCCGCACGGCGTATTTCAGAAAACCATGAGGGAGTCGGATCGTTTGGGTTTACCTCTATTGAGATCTCGGCGTTCTCATCGACCGAAAAAAAGCGCCGAATAAGACCCAAAAATGAGACAATTCCCCTCGCCGAGAGTAAAGATGGCGAGCCACCTCCAAAAAAAATCGTAGCAATCGATCGGCCACTCCACGCTAGCTCAGCCGCACGGAAATCAAGCTCAGCGGCGAGAGCTGCAAGATATTCATCCTCAGGTATCTGCGGACCAACAGCATAGGTATTAAAGTCGCAGTAGGGGCATTTATGAGCACAAAAGGGAATATGAATGTAGAGGGAAAAGGGTAGAGAGCGAGGCTGTTTTCCTGTTAATTGCTCAACTCTTTCATCAGCTATCATCTGTCTCCATCATCTCCCACACAGGCACTGAAAGCACTTTTTAAACCCAGAGTTAATCTCAACTAGCTCGGTTCGCAAGTTTTCTATTGCCCATTACCCTGCGTTTGGTTTTTGTGTGAAGATGCCCCCACTTTTTTCGACGTATTCCGCGCGGCATCACTCTCCGAAGAACCATCGGCCGAAGCACCAGCATCGGCGAGTGTCGGTTGATGGAAAGTTTGTATCGTCTCCTCTCGTTTTCGGCGCTTTTCATCCTCTCGTTCGATCGCCTCAACAAGTGCTGCTGGATCGATAACCTCTTCAAAGAACAGCTTTCGACAAACCGCCTCTTTGTAGAGACTTATCATCTGCTGAAAGAGAATAAAGCCCTCTTTCTGATATTCGTAAAGCGGATTCTGCTGAGCGTACCCGCGAAGCCCGATACCATCTCGGAGCTCTTCCATATCCTGAATATGTTGATTCCAAAAGTGATCGAGCGCCTCAAGTAGAGTTCGCTGCTCCATCTGCTCATAGGAGGGAATATCGTGCTCAAACTGGATTCGGGAGCCATCTCCAGTTGCAAGAGAAGCAAGTCCCGAGAGCTTCGACTCTTTGTCGATCATCTGAGCATCGTAAAGCTGTCTGAGCTCGCTGCAAACAAAGTCGTATATCGCCTGCTGCTCGAGAGGAATCGTGTCAAACTCCTTGAGGGGGTGATTCGTTAAAAATGCGAATCGCTCTCCGATAAGTTTGAGTTCCCACTCCATCGGCTTTTTATCGGAATGACAAACCTCCATAACGAGATCTTCCGCAAGATCATCGAGAATGCCGTAGACCTCCTCCCGAATCCCTTCTCGCAACAATATCTTTTTCCGGAGCGAATAAACGACTTTCCGTTGTTTGTTCATTACATCGTCGTACTCGGTCACATGTTTGCGGCTCTCAAAATGCATATCCTCGACCCGCTTCTGCGCCGTTTCAATCGAGCGGCTAATTATACCACCCTCCATAGCGGTTCCCTCCTCCCAGCTCAGACGATTCATAATCGCCTGAATGCGGTCCCCACCGAAACGCATCATCAGATCATCCTCAAGCGAGATGTAGAATCGCGATGCTCCTGGATCTCCTTGTCGACCGGATCGGCCCCGCAGCTGATTATCGATCCGACGCGATTCGTGACGCTCGGTACCAATTATAAAAAGACCGCCGGCAGCAAGAACTTTCTCTTTTTCAGCCCGACACTCCGGAGAAAACCTTTCAAAAGCGGCCTTATAGCCTTCGTCATCTTTATCTTTCGTCCCGGCCTCGGCCGCCGCAAGGAAAGAGGCATTTCCTCCAAGCACGATATCTGTTCCCCGTCCCGCCATATTCGTTGATATGGTAACAGCCCCAAACCGACCCGCCTGCGCGATAATTTCCGCCTCACGCTCGTGATGTTTTGCATTAAGAACATTGTGAAGCACTCCTTGCTCGTGAAGGAGCCGCGATAGCGTTTCACTCTGGTCTATACTGACGGTTCCAACGAGCACCGGCTGCCCTTTGCTCGTAATATCTTTGATGTCCTCAACGACTGCATTGTATTTTTCACGCCGCGTCTTAAACACCACATCTGAGAGATCTGTTCTGGCGAGAGGTTTATTCGATGGAACAACGACAACCTCAAGACCGTATATAGTTTTAAGTTCGACCGCTTCGGTATCAGCAGTACCTGTCATTCCAGAGAGTTTTGAATACATTCGAAAGAAGTTCTGGAAAGTAATGCTCGCTAGGGTAACGTTCTCTCTGTTAATCCGAAGTCCCTCTTTTGCTTCGACCGCCTGATGTAATCCGTTTGACCACCGCCGCCCGGCCATCAACCGTCCCGTGAATTCATCAACGATAATCACCTGACCATCTTTGACTACGTAATCGACATCGCGGGTCATTGTCGTATGCGCTTTTAGCGCCTGATTTAGGTGATGAAGAACATCGATGTTGCTTGGATCGTAGAGATTTTTTATCTCGAGGAGTCGTTCACATGTCTCGACCCCCTGCTCAGTGAGAGTTGGTGATTTCGTGCGAAGTTCGACCTCGTAATCTTTATTCGGCTGAAGTCGAGGAATTATCGCGTTCAATTTATAATAGAGATCAGTTGGTGCCTCAGCTGGACCCGAGATTATAAGTGGAGTCCGCGCCTCATCGATGAGGATAGAATCAACTTCATCCACGATCGCAAAAAAGTGATCACGTTGAAACTGATCCTCAGCAGCAAACTTCATGTTGTCGCGGAGGTAATCAAAGCCGTATTCGTTATTTTGCCCGTAGGTAATATCAGCTCTATAGGCCTGTCGTTTTGAATCTTCGTCCATGCCGGAGCAAACGACACCGACCGAGAGTCCGAGCGCATTATAAACCCGTCCCATCCACTCTGCGTCTCGACGAGCAAGATAATCGTTTACCGTAACGATATGGACCCCTTTCCCCGCAATCGCATTCAGGTAAGCAGGAAGGGTCGCCATAAGAGTTTTACCCTCTCCTGTTTTCATCTCTGCGATCATTCCGCGATGAAGAACGATTCCCCCAATAAGCTGCACATCAAAGTGACGCATCCCGAGCACCCGCTTTGACGCCTCTCGAACTACAGCAAACGCCTCAGGAAGTAGCTCGTCGAGTGTTTTCCCACCGGCATATTGCGATCGAAACTCATCGGTCTTTTGACGAAGCGCTTCATCAGATAGGGCGGCGAAACTCTCCTCGAGCCCATTTATCTCCTGAACGATAGGCCGGAACGATTTAAGAACACGATCGTTCCGAGTGCCAAACACTTTGCGAGCAAGATAGGTGAACATAGTTAAAGGATGCTGGTGTTGGTTAGTTCTGGAAAAAAATCTGTGTGACGGGCAGAAATAAATTGCTGTCGATCATCGGTTACTCATCGAACTTTGCTGAAGAGGGAGCACCCGACAAATCCATTCTATATCTTTTTCGGTCACCCCTCCCGCATCGTGGGTAAAAAGCCGAATTGAGACCCGATTGTAGGTATTGCTCCACTCGGGATGGTGGCCGAGCTGCTCTGAGACAAGCGCCGCTCCGGTCATAAAGGAGAAGGCTCCGACAAAATCGGGGAATATTATGGTGCAACAACAAGCACCATCGATTAATTTCCACCCATCGCACGTTTCAAGCGCCGCCTCAATCTTTGCTGGTGAAAGCTGAATCGCTGCACTTACCGATTCATCTTCAACATCTGCACATCCCATCCCCGATATCCTCCTCTTTTTCCGTTCCGCCCCCAAAACAGCGGGTGACGATATGGTAAAGGGAAAGCGGCGAACCAGCAAACGGAATGATCGCCACCAACGAATCTAGTGCCCCTACTTTGGAGCCTCCGAAAGCGCCATGATGTTCTTAATCTGCTTAGCCACAAATGGAAATTGGTCGGATACATGGTCTTTGATCCAGTGAGGATCGATCCACTCGATCGGATAAACTGGGACTCCGTGAAGCCGAAACTCGATATGCAGGTGATCACCACCCGCCAGACCAGTCGCGCCGGTTCTGCCGATAAGCTGACCACGACCAACAGTTTCTCCCTCAGCTACTGATTGAGAAGAGAGGTGGCCATACAGGGTTGCAAGCCCCATACCGTGATCAATCACAACGGTTTCGCCATAAATACCGAGAAATCCGGTAAATAAGACCGTGCCGCTATTTGATGCCATCACTGGGGACATCGCGTGATGGGCAAGGTCGATACCCTGATGAACGGAGCGCCCTGCAGGAAATCCGTTCAAAGTATAGCTGCGTCGCTCGCCATAGCTCGCTGTTGGTGCCGCGGCGAGCGGCTTCAAGAATACCTGATCCCACGCCCGTACCGGAGATGTTTTCGAAAGAATCTTCAGCAGCTTCTCCTCAAGAAACGCCCGATAATCTTCATTAACCTGCTTGAACAACAAACCAAGCTCCTCGTCGCTAATGCTCGAAAGATCCTCTGGAACGGCTATCGAACGCCCAGATTCCTGCGCAAAGAGAGGAAGCAGCTCCCGCACCCGCTCCTCAAAGAAGGGGCGCTTCATCTTCATCTCTGCGTTGCGAAATCCATAATTTGCGACCGTCTGAGGAAACGGCAGAATCGTCTCATTATTTGCCCTATCGCGAATCACCAGCTTCAGAGTGTCGCTGCCGCGATCGAAGTCCTGCTCAATCGGAAAAAAGCTCGCGTATAATCCGGAAAATTCTGCCAGCTCCGGCGAGATTGTATCAGCGGGAAATCCGGGGTATTCCTTATTCCGCCACCGCACCCCCGCAAAAGCTGTATCCGATGAAGTAACCCGAAAGATCACCATCAAAGCTCCTCCGATTCGACCGTTATGTTGCACCGTGAGAACCTCACCACGGGGCCGCTCAAAGTCGGTTCGGACTTTAAAACTTTTTGTTGTTTTCGCGTTTGAAAAGCCTTTGGAGAAGGCAATAATTTCGAGTGTGACCTCTTGAACCCGCATTTTCAGCGTATTAGCAGGCGCTGTTATCGTGATCGTATCCTCCGCGATTCGCCACTCATCGTACGATTTCTTGAATATCTCCCGCAGCCCCGACCCATCATCAATCCGCACCGTCACCTCATCAAGCCCGGTACCTGCTGGGTCGCGCAAGTTTACTTTAAGATTAATACCTCCACCACCAACAAGGAGGTTTTCTTCCGCGGGAACGTCGCCATCACGGGTAGGAAGTAGAATGCTCAGCTCAGGAGGAGTCGGGTCAAAAAAGCGAATATACGGGTGATCGCGAAAGGCGAACCATCCAGCAGCAATGACAACGAGGAGGATGGAAAGGGTGAGGAATTTAGTGCGCATAACGGAGGGGAGTAAAGTATCAATATATCGGGATTACAACATTTTTGGGGAGATTAGGGCAATATAGGGTTGAGAGGGTAACACTCTCGGACGATTTCGATTATTTGTGAAAAATTGTGCCGAACAAATCGGATAAAATTCAATTCGCTGGGGTTGATGACATTTTTGTCCCTTTCTAGAGGGACAAAAATCGGTGGTTTTTGATTTTTTGGGAGGGTATTATTTTTTTGTGATTTGAATTTTTATGAAAGTATGATAGCCTCCAAAGGGCGTTGCACCTTTCCAATGCTTCATTTTGATTGCGTTCAAGGGAGGACCGAAAACGGTCTTCGGATTGTTGCTCTCCCGGGAGCATTTCGGTCCAGGTCGGATCTGGCCCATCTCGCGTTCAGCGTAGCTTCGCTGCTTGGCGAGGGTAGCCATCCCGTTAGAGGGGTGGTATTGAGCGAATTTAACTTTCGCTCAGGCGATAGAGCTTTTTGGCCCGAGCTCTCCGAGCAGGTCGCCGAGCTCATAAGCCCGGGCGATATTATTATCGCCGACTCCATGGGGGGAGCCGTAGCGGCTCTTCTTCCCCAAAATTTACGGGAAGAAGTATCACTCCTCCTTCGCCGACCTCCGATTATCGGAGTCGCCAGGTTGGACCCCAAGGGTCCAGTCCAGAAGATTTACGCAGCATGGCTGCGTAAGGTGTCTGCTGGCGAATATGATAAGGTTAGAGACTCGATCATTGCCGAAAATCCGGATTATCCCGGAGGTGTCGGCATAGCTCCCGAACCCTCTACACTCACTCAGGTCCTTCAGGACTTCATGGTGAGTAACGTAGAGCTCCGGGATAAGGCCCCCCGAAATTGGATCCTAATAGAGGGTGGACAGGATGAATTCTTTCATCCAAGGTCTGCCCTTGATGAGTGGGCAAATTGGGGCATGCCGGTTACCACAAATGTTCCAGAAGCGGTGCGAGCTCTGTTTAACTGAGTGCCAGCGACCGTTTTTGCCCCTCACACACAGCTTCGGCTCGTGGGGGGTATCTTTTTTACCAGCCCCATCATCCCTTCAGATGCACATTCATCGCATCAACCAGCGAAGGCTGCGTTTTTTCTAAATCAATCACCACACCCCCAATCCCTGCCACAATTCCCAAAATAACATCCTCCTGTGCACCCTTCCCAGTTATCGCAAGATGACTGCCGACATGATTTACTACGCACCCTTGAAGCCCTAACCGCAGGGCATCGGCGGCTTCGCCCTGACCTGCTTCCAACTTCAAAAAGTACGTCGCACCACCCAAGTCTTCGCACACCGTCTCAAGCGAGCCGTACGAAACAAACTCACCATTTTTTAGCACCACAACATAATCAGCGAGCCGCTCCATTACATCCATTCGGTGGGATGAAACGATAAAGGTCATCTCTTTGGTGTGTTCGTCTATAAGATCTGTGAGCTCCTGAGTTCTAATAATATCGAGCCCATCGAATGGCTCATCGAATAAGAAAAGTTTTGGGTTCGTTAAAAAACCTATCGTCGTCTGCACTCGCCGCCGCTGGCCTTTTGAAAGCTCTCGGCCTCGCTTTTTCATCAACGGGCCCATTTCGAGGAGCTCGATATATTTTGCCCCCGACTTTTTAAAGTACAAACCATCGCGGTGCTTCATCCGGCACCAAAGTTTTATATAGTCTTCTACATAAATATCAGAGAATACCGAGCCCATTTCAGGGCAAAAAGCCATATGTTCTTCGGGTACAAGATTAGTTGTTGTGCCTCGATGGGTGAATGAGCAACGCACCTCACCTTTTTCGGGACGCACTAATCCGAGGATCGTTTTGATGAGGGTCGATTTGCCAGCTCCGTTGTGACCAATAACCGCGACAACTTGGCCCGCGAACTCGGCGTTATCAGCAGTTAGCGCAAGAGTCTCATTGTAGCGTACCTTCAGATTCGAGGCCGTTATCGTTAGTGTTGGTTTTTCGTCAATCATTACAGCTCCTCAAGATGTGCGCCAAACCATTTCGTATTCGCCCGTATCGCAAACACGAGTGCAGTAACACTCAGAATACTTTGCACCACAAGTACGTTATCACTCGGCACAAAGATTGGTGCCAGCAGTACCGGTACGATACCGACAAGGGGAAATGCAGCAATTACATCCCGCGTAGTGACCGCACTGGATGAATCAAATAGGAGCGTCATACCCCAGACCGAACCACCGATAACGCAGAGAAAAAACGGTATATATCGATAAACGAAACTTAAAGGTGAATACTTCGTTCGGAGTTCAGAGATTGAAGCAATTGTTCCTGCAAGAGAGAACATCGCGGTCATCGCAATCAGCCATAAACCAAATGCGGCGCCATCTCCACCGAAGGCGAATGTCTTAGTGTGTTTTGTCGCCATCGAGGTAAATACCGAGTACGAGAAAGGCACCGAGCTCATAAGAAAACAGGCAACGCGTGCACCGGTAAGAACCCATAGAGATCCGTAAAAAACGGATCGACCTGATGCGGCAACGAGTGGAAGTAGCGAGCCGCTTGCCGCAAAATAATCGAGCACCTTGCGGTGAGATTTCATCGCAAGCCACGCTGCGATAATAATTAAGGAGGCAATATTCAAAATCCCGATGATCGTTGCGTTAATCTCGCTTAGCGGGGTCGGCGCATAAAGACCAGGCAAATTTAGAATCTCTTTACCGAGCTTAGCGCCTGATGAGAGGGGATCGGCATCAGGCATTGATGCGATAAGTTCAGCCTGTTCCGAGCGACGAGCTATCGAGAGAAGAATAAGCCCCCAAACACTGAAGAGATGGGCCTTTACTGGATTAGTAGTAGGCGTGATGATGATATCGCTTCTACAGCTTCGACACAGATGAAGTTTAAGAAACTTTCCGGTAAGCCGATCGCGATACGGCGTAGCATCAAAGTTCGCCGGATTATCAACTCGCAGAACGACATCGTAACGGCCTAGTGAGCATCCCGATGGTGACGAAGGGGGCTGCTCCGCTAACGCTGCTGGAGCAAGCGCGGCATCGCGCGATGGTGTTTCCCATCGGCAGACAGTTATCGGGGGGAGATGACCACTAGAACCAAGTAGTTTGGCCCGTACAAATTCCCCCTCGCGGTTCTGCATCTTTACCCGATTAGAGGGCGAGTCGTATGTATCGACAACATTGAGTAGTGAGGCGGTCACGGTCGCTTGAGCGATAACGAGGATGAAGCTCACTAGTAGGGGAAAAAGAAATAGAGATGCAAAAAGACGGGGTACCCGCATTAGTGCGACAGCGACCCGCAGAATCTCCCAAATGGTAGCGATGGGCCCGCGGTTATGAGGAGTAAGATTATTCATCATTCAGGGATTCACTATTCTCTGCGGAGGAAAGCTCTGTGCCGTTAAAAAGGGGCTGTGAGGCTGTAGGTAGTGCTCCCTGAAAAAGAGTGTAACTACCTAATCTTGCTTTTAAAAATTCGATTTTTAAAAGCAAGATTTTGCAACTTTTTGAGCAGCTATGCTCAGAAAGTTGCAATTTCAGGGAGCACTCCGGACCACGAAGGGTCCGGCAAACGTCGATAGACGTTTGGGCGACGCACACAAAATTGTGCTAAAAGCGATTTTGTGTGCTTGGAGCCGCCCTGAAAAACCCATGGATGGGTTTTTCAGGGCCAACTCAGTAGCCAGGATTACCTACGAAAGCCTCAACTCCCCCGTCAGCGACCTACTTCGACTTTTTGCGGCTAGCTCTTCCCCCAACAGAAAATGTCGGCGACAACCACTCAAGTATATCCGTTCACCCCTGCTTTTGCATCTAGTGGGGCTGAAAACTTCAGCTTCTGAAATTCGTAGCTACCAAATTTAGAATTTCCTTTTCCACCCCAGATCGGTCCCCTACCCCTTAAGATACTTATTCAACTGCTCAAGCATCAGCGATTCAGCAAACTCCTTGAGCTGATCCGCCGTCACGTCAGAGGTAGCGTCAAGCTTTAGGATTCCACCTGATTCAAGAAATATAGAGAGGGAATAAGATGACTCTTCGTCTCCCTCTAGCTGAGCGGTTTTCCCCTGAATACGTACGACTTCCTGCCCAGATTCGGAGCCCATCATCGCAGCAAATTTTCCTAATTGTCCGAGATTTCCAAGGCCGCCGGCAGACGATCCGCCAGTAAGTGAAACATTTATAGTTTTTTCACCAGAGGTATAAGAGCGATCAACCTGAGAAAATCCTAGCGCCGCGTTTGCCTTAATTTTATCCCCTTTAAATCCCTTAATCTCATTCGGGAAGAATCGCTCAAGTTCTTTACTATGTCCTTTTTGAAGCTCTTTTTGGACCCAGTTCAATTCATCAAGAGCCTTTGGGAAGTTTTTTTCATCGGCAAATTTCTGGACTCGACTGAGAATATCTTTTAGCTCTTCACAAAGTCCAACAGATGGTGAAGTGGAAATAAAGAGCAGGGTAGACAGTAAGACGCGCATAAACGATGCTGTTAAGGAAAGTGAAGTGCTCATCGGAAGTATCTCCATCGGTTAGGGAGGATTTTACTGATTAGGCTACGTATTCCCGTTCCAAGTAGATCGTAATCATATACAGATACGGCGACAATTGATTTTTTTTCCAACAAGAATTGAGTTGATTTTATATGTCACAGCCAGCGACCCCACCAATTGAAAGCCCCTCGTCTCGCTACCTCGCAATTCGCTCGGTCATGATGCCTCGCGATACCAATGCGCTTGGAAGTGTATTTGGAGGACACATCCTTAGTCTTATTGACCTTGCCGCTGGTCAACACGCTCGCACCATCTCTCCAAAACGGTACGTTACCAAGGTGATGCGCGAGGTTAATTTTGTTTCGCCGGTATTTGTTGGGGACTCAGTAAGTTTCTACACGTCAACTTTACGAGTTGGAACGAGTTCTGTAGCAGTGCGGGTTGAGGTTGAAGCACAGCGAGGAGTTGATTCGATTACGACCTGCTCAGTGACATCTGCAGAGGTTGTCATGGTCGCCGTCGACCACGAAAATAATCCAATATCGGTCCGATGAATCAACCTTCTGCGGTATCATCTACCCGCGGTATCACCGAGGGGTAAAATCAGTGGTCGCTTTGATATCCTTAACGAACGCGCATAGCAGCTCTATTGCGTTCTCAAGATCGTCGAGTTGACAAACCTCCGCCTGGCTATGCATGTAGCGGTTGGGAATACCGAGGGCCCCGGTAGCGACTCCGCCCCCTCTTGCAACCTGCATCGCGTTTGCATCGTTCCCGAGCAATCCTCCACCGGGAGCGAGTTGATGGGGAATTTTATTTTTCTTGGCAGCAGCAAGGAGCCGCTCCTCGACGACTGGATTTATATTAGGACCTCGAGCAATCGTTGGTCCGCCACCGAGTTTACAGCTCTCGCACTTGGATCCATCGTTCCCTGGATTATCATTCGCGTGGGTAACATCAACCGCGATTCCAACCTCTGGATTTATAGCTGTAGCAGCAGTTCGTGCTCCACGCAGCCCCACCTCTTCCTGAACGGTACTTACCGAGTAAAGTCCCACTGGAAGCCGTGTTCCCTTTAGACGACGAAGCGTCTCGATAACAACGTACAAACCAACCCGATTATCAAGCCCTGCACCAGTAATAAGGTTATTTTTTAGCGCTATAGGAGTCGGCTCAAATGTTATTGCATCTCCAATCTGAACAAATTTCTCAGCATCAGCTTTATCTTTTGCTCCGATATCGATCCAAACCTTCTCTATATCAAGTTGTGCCTTGGCCCGCTCATCACCCGATTGGAGATGAATTGGTTTTCGTCCGATAACTCCAACCAGAGGGCCTTTTTTTGCGAGAACTGAAACTCGCGCCCCAAATAGAACTCCCACATCTATTCCTCCGAGCTTATCAACAAGGAGAAATCCCTCTTTTGTAATGTGGCGGATCGTGAGCCCTATCTGATCGCAATGTCCAGCGAGCATAATCCGTTTTGATGAATTTGGATTAAGAGCCGCTGTTAGATTGCCGTGGAGATCAATCGTAATGGTATCGGCGAAGGGCTCTATATAGGAGCGAACAACCCGTTGAATCGGGACCTCATACCCTGTTGGCGATGGGGTAGAGAGAAGCTGAAAGAGAAAATCGTGGCTAGTGGATTTTTTTGTGCGAGTAGTCATGAAACTAGGGTAGCTGAGAGGAGATTTTGTGGCTACGGGGATTTTTATTGGAAAGTATCGAGCTACTTTTGAATTTTTTTGAAATTTCGGCTCAAGGATTCCGATTTGTATGTGTCTGAGGGGATCGGATTTTTTTCTGATGCTTGAGGAGATAGGAGTGTTGATTTGGCGGGGAATTTTCGGCTCTTAGCCAAATAGGGGTGGAAGACCCCCTATTTGGCTTCACTTACGATGTAACGACTTAAGCCGTTCCTTAACACTACTCAGCGGCAACTACCCACTTCTCGGGTGAGCGCCAGAGTGCTGAGAGGATGAGCTCCCTTATGAGAATGAACTCTTTGGGAAGCTTATCGTAGAGCGCCGAAAATAAACTCTCGTGAGAGAGAATCTCCTGCTTCCAGAGCTCTGCGTCGACTGACATTGCAGACTGAAACTGCTCCCTTGAGTAATGAGCACCCCGCCAATCGATATCGTCGAATCGAGGCACCCAACCTAATGGGCTCTCTATCGCGGTGACGCGGCCGTGAGTTCGGTCGACGATCCACTTCAAGATTCGCATATTTTCGCCGAAGCCGGGCCACAAAAATTTTCCGTTTTCATCTTTGCGGAACCAGTTAACGCCGAAGATGCGGGGAGGATTTGGCAAGTTTCTTCCGAAATTTAACCAATGGTTGAAGTAATCACCGGCGTGATAACCCATGAATGGAAGCATCGCGAATGGGTCGCGGCGCACTACACCCTGTTGACCCATCGCAGCTGCAGTGGTCTCTGAGCCCATTGTTGCTGCGGCGTATACTCCATAATTCCAGTTAAATGCCTGATACACGAGAGGAACTGTGGTGCTTCGGCGACCTCCAAAGATAAGAGCGCTGATAGGCACACCAGCAGGATCCTCCCACGCTGGGTCGATAACGGGACACTGAGACGCAGGTGCGGTGAACCGCGCGTTTGGATGCGCTGCTGGCTTGCCGTTTGCTTTGTCGTACGGTTGTCCTCGCCAATCGATCAATCCCTCGGGCGCCTCTTTTGACATCCCCTCCCACCACACATCACCATCTGGGGTAAGGGCGACGTTAGTGAAGATGGTGTTTTTCTCGATGGTAACCATCGCGTTGGGGTTTGTTTCGTAGTTGGTTCCTGGTGCGACTCCAAAGAATCCAGCTTCAGGATTAATACCACGCAAATGCCCCGACTCATCAGGTTTAATCCACGCAATATCGTCTCCGATACAGCTCACCTTCCATCCATCCATCTCCTTGGGAGGAACAAGCATCGCGAAGTTCGTTTTTCCACAGGCAGATGGAAATGCCGCAGCAACGTAGGTTTTTTCTTTAGTGGGCGATTCAACCCCAAGAATAAGCATGTGTTCGGCGAGCCAGTTTTGCTCTCGCGCCATTGAAGATGCGATCCGAAGGGCAAAGCATTTTTTCCCAAGAAGTGCGTTACCTCCGTACCCAGAGCCGTACGAGATAATCATCTTTTCTTCGGGGAAGTGACAGATGTATTTTGTCTCTGGGTTGCACGGCCAAGAAACATCTGTTGCCCCCGCAGCAAGGGGTGCGCCAACTGAGTGGAGACATCGAACAAAAGATCCATCTCCTAGTGCATTCAATACGGCACGACCCATGCGGGTCATGATCTTCATGTTTACCGCAACGTATGCACTATCAGATATCTCGACCCCAATGTGCGAGATATTAGATCCGATCGGCCCCATGCTAAATGGAACGACATACATCGTGCGTCCCGCCATACATCCATCGAAGAGATGGTTGAGGGTTGCCTTCATCTCTTTTGGATCGCGCCAATTATTAGTTGGACCAGCATCGCTCTTGCGAATTGCGTTAATAAAGGTCTGGTCCTCAACACGCGCAACATCTGAGGGATCCGACCAAGCGAGGTAAGAGTTTGGGCGTTTTACGGGATTTAGTTTTTTGAAGGTGCCAGAATCAACGAGGCGCTGACAGAGATTTGAGTACTCTTCCTCAGATCCATCACACCAGTAAATGTCTTTTGGCTTAGTGAGAGCCGCCACCTCTTCGACCCAATGTAGAAGCTCTTGGTTCGTCACATATGAAGGTGCTTTCATCGCTCTTTGGTCCTTTCGCCCGTCTTAAGCCGATCCCGAAAAAATCACAGGAAGAGGCTGTTACGTTGTAACGCCGAGGCGGCAAGGAGTGCTCGCCGGGCGCCAAATTTCGGCACTCGCCAGCGAAGGCGGTTGGCCTTTCACTCGCATCCTAGCCAAGTTTAGAAAAAAAAGCCACGAGTTAAGCGGTCGAAAAAAGCGATTTTAGAGATGCGTTAATTACTCGGAAAAAATGGGTGATTATGCATTGTAGCCAAACTCTCAAACCGTTATCGCTTCTTAGTATCCCACCATCGTATCGCGAACGATGAAAGAAAAAGGGCTAGGGCAGAAAAAAGAAGAATTGGAGAGAACGATTGCGAAGAAACTTTCTCGGTGCTGAGTTGGTTGAGGTACGCTTCACTTGGATTAACGAGCCCACCAGAGCTCTCTGCGAGCCGTTTCAACAAGGGTATATTGAATCCACGATCAGCTTGCTCTCCGATTAAGGAATCATCTACCTCAAAGGATGATTCGGGTAACGATTTTGTTCCGACAGATGGTTGGAACAAATGGGTTCCAGGACTAGGATCACGCAGAATTGCTTGAAGGTGGCCGGGAGCTACAGTTTCGAAAACAATGGGTGTTCCGTTAACTTTTGCTGAAAATTCTCGAGCCGCTTTGTCGGTATAGAGAGCAACATCGAGCTCGACGATCCCGTAACGTTGATTCACGGAAAGATCGTAACGAATTTCGGTGTCAGTTGCGCTTTCGCCACGCGCTGCTGAAATGAGATCGGTCCAAAATTGCGCAAATTTGGGCCATTTAACCCAGTCGGAAGTCCACCGACCGGCTGCATCGGTTGTCAGTGCAACTACACGTCCTTTACCACGGGTCCAAGATGACAAGAGAGGCCGCTCTCCCTCTTCTGCGGCGATTGCGATTTCCAAAGCAGCACCCTCCTTTGGAGCTGTTTCAACGAACCCCTGAATCGGCGGGAATGTTGGTGAGCTTGTTATGGGAGAGGTTATATCTTTACGAAAGACGCCGTAATCAGACGTTTCTCGCAAAGTTTTTTCTCCCGCATTTACCTTAATATCAGAGAGAAAAATTCTTGGTAATGCAGTCGGATCGTTCGTTTGATGATACGTTCCACCTCCCATACGAGCCATCTCTGCCATCGTATTGTCCTGATAGAGTCCGACAAGAACAGTGCTCGTTGTTACTCCTTCACTCCGAAGCTCTTCAGACATTTGTATGAGAAAGTCTTGATTTGCTCGAAGCATTCCATCAGTCAGTACGATAATATGTTTTCGACCCGCCTGAGCACGCGCAAGCTGCCTACGTGCCTCATCCATAGCGGGTACAAGATTAGTTCCTAATTTCGGATAAAGAAATTTAATTCGCTCGAGTGCCTGAGCTCTATTTACCCGCAGCTGGTTCATCTTAACAACGACAAAGGGAAGTTGGTCGAAACCGATCACCCCAAGGTAGTCATCATCTTTTAGATTCCGAACTACCTCCTCTGCTGCCTCTTTCGCATAATCAAGCTTACGAAGCTCACCCATACTATTTGATTTGTCGATCACGAGCGCTACTGCAGAGTTGAGCCTCTTTTGTGCGACACGGGGCGGAACGAGGGTAACGGGAAGGTACGGTTCAAGAACTGAACCCCGATAACCGCCAAGGCCAAAGCTCTGATTTCCACCGACCATAATCAGCCCGCCTCCCCGCTCTATGAATGGAATTAGGGAATCAAGGCGAGCTGTTCCAAGAGACTTAGCAGAAACATTATTGAGAATTACAGCGGAAAACTCAGGAAAAGAGGGTACCGTTTGTGAGCCTATTACCAGTGATGTCAGGTCGTACGCTTGCGAATCAAGAAGCCGCTGTAATGTGGCACCCTCTGCGACAGAGCTATTGAGAAGAAGAATTCGCTCTCGTTTCTGACTATTGATAAGAGCTGACCTCTGCGACGGCAAAAAGTTTTTATCGTCTGGAGTAAAAATAACTTCAACTTTATGCAGCCCCTCGTGCTCACTATTACTCTTAGCTGAAAATGGTACTTCCTCGAGGGGCGGTACTATTACTGAACTATCGAATACCGGTTTTCCACCGTCCCTAATCACAAGGGTGCCCCGTTTAGGCTGTTCTGTTTCATTTTTTATTGCTGTGCGAATTGCGACACTCGTTTTCGCCGGAGCTTGAAAAGGAATATTCAGATTAGACACTTCCAGAGCGGGTTCTTTTTTTTGCTCAGCATTTTCGGGAATTAGTGGAAAGATAGCTGTGCCCTGGTCCCTAGCAATAGAGAGCAGCTCCTCTTCTCGAGAGCCTGTTATCCATCCATCAGAAACAAGAATAATCGGCGCTCCATGCGATACTTCGAGAGCCTTACCTAGCTCTGAGCGAGATGTCGGTATACCGCGTTTACTCGCTCTTATTTCAGAGAGTGAAGAGATTTCGGTAAAGATTGGGGACACCTCTTTTGCGAATGCGCGAAGTGATTCTGGCTTGTAACTTTTAAGTTTCCCTATCAGATCATCAGCAGCAGCACCTTCCATACTCTCTGAGATATCGATAAGGCCATTTAATGCCCTTTTTCGCTCGGTGCTTGTAATTGTTGGATTAAGGAGCGATACCGTTATACACGATATCGCAGCAAGCATAAGAAGCGCAGCTATCGCTCTTCGATATGAGAGATATACACGCTCACTAAGAGCACGAGAGATTACACCGCAAGCTGCGGCGACCCCAAGCCAGAAGAGAGGCGTCCAAGAAAAAGTAACGGGTATCATGTAACGCGCCTCCTTGAACGGAGGAGTGATATAAAACCAAAAAATCCATCCACTGCGATTAGAATGAGAAGAATATTGAGAAATAGATTCACCAAAGACATTCCGCCAATCGATTCAATTTGAGAGGCCGGATTAGAGACTAGAGGAGACAGCTTCAATGGTCGTCGCGCAAGAAGATTTGATTGTGCTTCGTCAAAAAAATTGACACTAGAAATTGTTTCTGAGGACCCCTTCGAATCTGGCTTTTCGTTCGATATTTGGATTAATCCCGGGACTGGGAGAGAATTTGGTTGATCGCTTCCTCCTAATTGAGAGGATGATATGAGATAACGGGCTTTTTTGCCCTTCAGTGACGCGACTCCACTAAAAGGATGCAGTTCAACACCAGCAACATCTTGAAAAAGATGGTGCATGATATTTAGTAGCAAAATACTTAAAGGGGCGTTTTTTGTTCCTAAAAATGGCAAAGCTTCAAACCCAAGGACGAGCGTATGGGTATCATATTGAAAGCTCTCAGCGATTAATGTTCCCTTCTCTCCACGCATGAGTGGCGTAAATGTAGAGCCAGTCTCCAGCAACGCTCCAGCAGAGCCTTTTAGCGTATCTGGTGAAAGGTACCGGAAGAAGGGAGAGGATGATTCCCAAATCGCTACGCTCCACGGATTGCTGAACGGAGTGCTTCTGATAATCGCTGAATCTGGTGGGGGAAGAATCAGGAGGGTCGGCTTTCCCGTTGGTTTTAAGGGTGCGGTGCGATGAAATATCCAACCGCTCACTCGCTCCTGAGATATATCTATATTCGAGGGTGATATCGCTTCAAGCGACGACCCGAAAATTCGATTAAGATTTAGATCACGAAGAGGAATATGCGAGACAACCCCTATTGTTGTGGGTGGGTGACTTGTCGATATCCATGATTCATCATCTCCAGAAAGGGCGTTTTCTGGCCCAACTATCGGAGATTCTATCCTTGCTCGATAGCCGACACCGTTTTTTGTGGCTATCGGAAAGGTAATTGTCGCGTTCTTTTCAGGATCAATAGTTACCTGTCGACGAACAACAGAAGATATCTCTCCGGATTTATCAATTGCTGAAAAACTGACCTGAACATCGGTCTTATTTGACGAAAATGACCGAATTTGGGCTGATATTTCGGCACCCGAACTATTCCAGAGCTTCTCGATAGCTACATTTTGTAGAACGGGTAGACCGACACTCAAAAGGATAAGTCGGTCCCGATCGGATTCGTCACCTTCGATAGGCTGAGCGCTCGCAACAACTACTCGATCCACATCCCCACGATTAAGCGCAGTAGATATCGTCGTTGAGAGATCGCCAGCGGCATAATTAGGTGCAATTGATGATAGTTCTCTTGTTGCCACATCGCTCGAAACAAATCCCTCTGTAAATGTTGTCTGTCGGGGAGATGTTGCGATGAGGAGTACTGAATCAGAGGCTAGGGTTGTGTTAAGCGCTTCGCGTGCTCGCTCGGTAACGGCATCAAAGACTCTCGACGAGGATTGCGCCACAGCTGACGTTTGAAAACTATTGTCGATGATGAGCACCGATCGTTTACCGCCGCTTTCGACGGTTATTCCAGCAGCAGCTAGGCTTAAGAGCGCTAGTATAAGAAGTTCAAAAAAATACCTAATTGGTGGAAATATCTTTCTCGGTCTTCCACCCTCTGCCGTGAAGTGACGGAGCAAAAACAGGGTCGGTATGCGGGCTGGTTCTCCGATAGATTTCCTCCGATATATCATCAGAAGGAGACCAGCTCCCGCCGGAATGGCTAAAAGGACGAAAGGGTAAACGAAACTCATCAGTAGTTACCCCTTGATAGGATAGATATCAAACCTTTCATCATGATTCGCCCCACTTCATGCCACCATCCCCACCTCATGAAGATGAGATCCAATGAATGAAATTGGGTCATCGAGAAGTGATGGTGAAACAAGCCTAATAGTGGAGGCGGCAAGAAGGTCTCGAAGAGTTTTATTATGCTGCTCAAGAAGGGCATCAAATTCTTGCGGGGCAATTTCGCTTCTGAGCGAGGCCCGCGTACCAGTTTCTCCATCAACAACATCATTGAGTGGAAAGTTGTACGGCTCACGATCAAAATTGCTCAAAACTTGAATAAAGGAGGTATCAAGATTTTTTGAGCGAGCAAGTTGAGCAATACTCTCAAGAATACTTGATTCAAAGAGAAAATCTGATAGAAAAATCAAGATTCCAGGGGCGCGTAACCGTCCAAGAAATGCTCGAAATTCAGAAACAGGGTCTAGCTCTTTTTCGGGTGCTCGATAAAAAAGGTCACCGAGTGAAGCGAATGAGCCGAGAGAGCGAACCCTAAAAAGAGATCCTGATCCAAGAACAGAGATAGATACCTCATCGCGCTGAGAAAGAGCGACATAGGCAAGGCCAAGAGCCACACTTGCCGTGAAGTCCCATTTGTTACTCTTCTCAGGAAGTCGCATCGACCAACTACCATCAACGATTATATAGACGGCAAGATTTTGCTCTTCGTTGAAGGTTTTCACATACATTCGATCGCTTCGAGCATAAAGATTCCAGTCAATGTCTCGCGGATTATCTCCCGGTTGATAGTTTCGATAATCAGAGAACTCGATACCGTGCCCTCGTTTAAGAGAAATATGAGTACCCTGAGTAATCCCCATAAGGGTGCGACGGCTGCGAAGAGTAAGCAGCCCAAGATTACGAAGAGCAGAATCATTGAGATATTTTGGAAGCAAGCTACCGTTTCCTCATAGAAAATGGCTTATGGCGAGAATTATCACTGAATGGGTTACTTTGCCTCTCTACTTCGCATCACGGACCTGTTTGAGTATTTCATCCGAAGATATTCCATCTGCTTCCGCCTGAAAATTTAGCAACAGCCGATGACGAAGTGCTGGTATGAAAGCTGATTTAATATCTTCAAAGGAGAGATTAATACGTCCATCAATGAGGGCTCTGACCTTCGCCATCAGAACAACGGACTGAGCACCCCGAGGCCCCGGACCAAAACGTGCATATTTGCGAACAAGCGGGGTTGCATGCTCACTCTGTGGTGATACTGCAGCAAGCATACGCACAAGGACATCGTGCAGCGGATCGGCGACAAAAACTGAGCGAACGAGTTTTCTCATCTGCATCAGTGTTACAGCTGCATCCCCTTCATCCATTACCGAGCGGGCTTCGGGAACTGCAGCGCCCGTCGTTCTTCTCAGTATCTCCTTGAGGTCGTGAGAAGTTGGCGGAGGTACGGGAAGCTTGATGAGAAATCTATCAAGCTGAGCTTCAGGTAAAGGATATGTTCCGTCCAACTCGATCGGATTCTGTGTCGCAAGAACAAAAAATGGTTCCTGAAGTCGATACGTTTCACCGAGAACAGTAACTTGTCGCTCCTCCATTGCTTCAAGAAGAGCAGCCTGCGTTTTTGCTGTCGCACGATTTATCTCGTCAGCAAGAACTACGTGAGCAAAGAGGGGCCCTGGTCGGAAGATGAAACTGCGACGACCACTTTCATCTTCGGTTAAAACCTGTGTGCCGGTTACGTCAGATGGCATCAGATCGGGTGTAAACTGAATTCTCTTAAATGACATCCCGAGTGTTTGAGAGATCGATTTAATAAGAAGAGTCTTTCCAAGACCGGGAACCCCTTCGAGCAAAACATGCCCCCCTGCAAAAATCGCAGATATGATTCCTCCAATAACCTCTGGCATTCCAACCAACACGCGGCCTACTTCCGCCTGAACTCGCTGAAAAGTTGCCCGAAATTGCTCAATATTGCGCTCGATCTCTTGAGCGCTTTGCCCCTGCATATCCTTATCCATTCGCTGGCCTTTTTTGATTAACAATTCGACTTAACGAGACTCTGCGCGCTGCTTTTCTTACTCCTCACCAAGTACACCTCTATATTCAAGCGGAATCGGTTGAGACCGCTGCCCGACAACAGCATCGGGTTTTGCAAGTGGTATGGCTTGAAGCGATCTTTTAAACTCAGAGCGGTTGTTGTGCTCAACGACTGCTCCCGTATCAACACCGAATCGCGCATCAACCTGCTCGAGATTATTTTCCTTAACAGGAGCATTTTTGAACCCTTTTGGTCCCTCAAGTCCCTTACCCTCACCCTCTTTGATAAACTTATCTGGAGAGCTTCCCCCGAGGGTAGCAGATTGACCAGGTGTATCATTTTCTGAGTCACCCTCGCTATCGCCTCCATCTTGCCCCTCAGAAACCGAACTCTCATCAGACTGTTCGCCCCCCTTTCCGCCTGACGCTCGACTTTTGTTTTTCTCAGAAGGGCTTCCTTTATCTTTATTTTTGCCCCCTCCCTTCTCTCCTTTTACTCCCTCACCAGAACGAGAACTCGGCGACTGTTCAGATTTGTTTTTATCGTTCTTTACCGATTGCTCCTGCTTTTCACCACTTTGAGAGAGACTTGCTACCTTCTCTCGTGCCTGTTCGAGAGCAGAGGTAAGAGAGCCGCTCCCTTTTCCTTGTCGAGAAGCTTCACCATCTATGCCCGCATCCGATTTCCCACCGGCACCGCGCTGCGTCCCCTCTTGCTGACCGACGGCCTGGCCCTGATTGCTTGCAGAGCCCTGAGGACCAGGATCTTTGCCCTGACCTTCCTGTCCACCAGCCTGACTGCCTCCATCTCCCCCTTCACCACCCTCCTGGCCTTGCTGCTGGCCTCCTTGGCTACCACTACTTGATGATCCCTGCTTACCCTTATTTTCGCCCGATTTGCCCGAAGAACCGGAGCTATTTCCCGATTTTTCATTCTTCCCTTGCTGCGGTGAATCACCTTTTCCGTCCTCAGAAGATCCCTTATCTGATTTTTCCTCCGAAGAGCCTCCTTCATCGGTACTGTTATCGCTTCCCTCTTTTTTCGTCGATTGAGACTCATTTTCCTTTGAGTCATTTCCACCATTTTGTTTTTTTGAATCTTCCTTTTCTTTGGAATCGCTCTCTTTAGAATCTCCGTCCTTGGACCCGTCTTTTTCCTCCTTCGATTTTTGTCCGTGCTGGACATCAACCTCTTTTTGTTGCGGTAGCGCTGATTTCGGGGTTTTAACGGTAGGTGTTGGCGTGGGCGTAGGCGTTGGTGTGGCTGTTGGTGCCGCAGCACTCAATGGATTGGCCTCACCGTTTTCCTCTTTTACCAACTGATTATTCTTTGCCTCAGCCTCTTTGGCGACATCATCGAACGCTGCAAGGGTCGATAGAATTTTATCCTCAACGACCTGACTTCCCACCCCCGCCTCTCTAACTGTATCAGCAAGAGAGCGAAGCTCCTCGGCAGCTTTTTCAGGAATCGCAGGATTTTCATCAATAAGTGTTTCTAATGACTCAGCAGCTTTTTCAGATTCGGAATTAATAGCCTTTGGTTGTTTGAGAAAAATTATGATGGCAAGCGCCACGATCAACCCGATCAGCAATCCGATCTTTTTCTTCGGTGTAGGCGCGCTAAAGAGCGCTCGTGCGTCCTCAGCCGGACAGAGCGCCGAGAGTTGCTGCTCAATTATAGCGCTTATTGCCTGATAGCCCTCGAGCTTAGCTGATCGGGCATAAAATAGACTCGTAGCACGATTTTGGAGCCCAAGCTTTTCATCGATTAATGCACAGCTATCCTCAAAGCGAGGAAGCGAAAGCCATCTACGGCGAACAAGAAGCACACAGAAAATCGCACAGCCAAGAACTATCGAGAAAACTGCACCAATCGGTGATAACGAGTAGAGCAAGACCGCAACGAGAGCTATACCACTAAAAGTGATGGCGACCTCAAGAAGGACGGCAATAACTGCAGTTCGGCGTTGATACCGATAGAGCTGTTGCGAGAAAGCATCGAAGGTCACGGCGTTTAGGGCACGATAATTAATTAGTTAGGAGACAATGAATTCGTGGGCTCTTTAGTCGGTTGATTCGCAGGAGGTTGATTCGAGGCAGCTTGATTCGGATCACCTTGGCTTACTGCGGGCTGATTCGAATCTGCTGAACTGTTCGGGCGAATCTGATATTGAGCGACAGCTGCGTTATGCTCCTCCAGAGTTGTTGAAAATACGTGTTTTCCCGTACCGTCCGCAACGAAGAAAATGTAAGGGGTCTCAGCTGGATAGAGAGCTGCATTAATAGCTGAGTCGCCTGGGTTACAGATTGGACCAGGAGGAAGTCCGGTAATGGTATAAGTATTGTAGAGCGTTGGTGTCTCAAGATGAGCCCGCGTTAAATTTCCATCGAACTGATCCCCTAAACCATAAATAACGGTTGGATCACTCTGAAGAGGGATCTGTTGTTTGAGCCGATTGTGAAAGACAGAGGAGATCGTTGGCTGTTCGTTCCGGTCCCCCGATTCTTTCTCAATAATTGAGGCCAACGTCATAATTTGGTGACGAGTCATGCCGAGCTGTGCGGCTCTATCGCTGAAGCTTTGGGACCAGTGCTCTAGCCCCACTTTAACCATCTTTATAACAACTTCTCGAGCTGTTATCGGCCGAGAGAATATGTAGGTTTCCGGAAATAGGTATCCCTCTAACTCTCCACTATCGGAGCCAGACGACTTTATAAGAGATCGTTCCGTGAGAGCCTGATTGAACTCGGCTTTTTTTAGAAGACCAGCACTCTCGACTATCTGACCGATTTCTCGAATTGAAACACCCTCGCGTACAACGATCTTACGCTCAATCGGCTTGCCCGATGTAATAGCGTTGAGTAGTTCAACCACCGACATCGATCGACGAATCTCATATTCGCCTGCGACTATTTTGCTATCTTTTTTTGAGACTCTTCCGGCGTAACGGAGTGGCCAAGTGTATTTGATGAACCCTCGATTTTCCAGCTCTGCCGCTACCGTTGCCAGTGTTGAATCGCGCGCAATCTCTATTGATTGAGTCGTTGTGTCATTAGAATCGATCGGATGCTCAAATATCGAGCGAAGGGTGAGAAAGGTTATAAAACCAACGAGGGCTGGGACTGAGAGATATACGAGGATTCGAACCAAAGATATGCCACTCTCCCGAGTAAGACGGTGGTGAGGAATCTGGATGATTGAGGAAATTTTCATGGTAACTAATAAAACGAAGACGAGTTCGCAAGAAGTTTTGTGAGCAGATTGCAGGAGGGTGCATTCCTTTTTAAAGGATACCGCAGTTAAAAAGATCACAGTGGTTATTACTGAAGATAGTGATAACCACACTATGTTATCAGCACCACATCGGATAGTAACATACACAAGTGAGGAATCCGCCCGAAAAAAATCGCTTTTCCTTTTAACGGACGACCCTACCCGTGCGAAGAAGTGCGGCTACCTCGTGGCGAGCCGTTCCTAAATCCATCGATGGGCTATGTCCCTTCGCCAATAAGTGTCTCTGGAGAATCAGACACGCGGCAACTGAGTCTATTATTCCAGATTCGCGAACATTTCGGTGAGGTGAACCCGATATACCTAAAAGCTCCTTTGCCTCCTCCGATGAGAGATACTCGTCCCGAAGCTCAATCGGAACGAGACATCTACGACGAAGACGATCTACAAACAGAGTTACATCTCCCCCCTGTTCAGTCTCTTCGTTATCAGCGGTAAGAGGAACTCCAATCACGATAAGCGAGAGGTTGTGACTATCGGCAAGGCGCAACACTGCCTGCTCTGCTCGCTTTCCTGCTCTCTCAACACCCTCAAGAGGGGTAATAGCTGCTTTTTCGGCCCAATATATAGCGATCCCGACCCTCTTTCGCCCCACATCGAGGCCAAGAATAGCAGATGCACAATCGATCGGTTCACTGTTTTTTTTCGTATTAATAAAGGTCTCCTATCACAATCGTTTTGCCCCAATGCTTCGAGTGCTGTACTGTCAGTAACAAATGTACCGCTCACGATAACAGCGGCACCAGATTTGTTTCACTTTGCGCCTCAGAGAGCGCATCAAATTGGGTGCAACTTTTAGCAAACACCCCCTTTTTCGTGGAGCTTTGCTCACTGAAATGACTCACACAATCGCTATCCTCACAATCGGCTCTGAAATTCTCGATGGTCGGATCGTCGATACTAATTCCTCTTTTCTCGGGCGAACCGCTCGCTCTCGAGGGCTCGCTGTCACAACCCGCGTTACCTGTGATGATGATCAGGATATCATCGTTCGATGGATCCGAGAGCTCCTTTGCTCTGTCGATATCTTGGTGATGACCGGAGGCCTCGGTCCAACCCCCGATGACCTGACTAGGGATGCTATTGCAGCATTTGCAGGAAAGGAGCTTACACTCGTTGGCGAGGAGCTGGAAAAGCTTAAAGAGTGGTACGAGTCGAAGGGTCGGGAACTAACCGCTATTAATTCTCGTCAGGCTTGGTTTCCAGAAGGGGCACTCTGCATTCACAATCCGGTCGGAACTGCCTCGGGTATCTGGTTAGAAGTAGAAGTAGCGGGGCGAAAAAAAGGAATTGTTGCATTGCCAGGCATTCCTCGTGAGCTCGAGCCGATGTGGCGAGAGGATGTGCTCGATCGAATGGGCCGTTTTTTGGGGGTGGAAGAGGCATCAAACGAGCGGATTATTCGAACCTTTGGCTTGCCTGAATCAGAGGTCGCGCAGCGTCTACTCACGGTTGCCGGTCTTCACAAGCTACAGATTGCTTATCAGGTGATGTACCCCGAAGTTATCGTCGTCATGAGAGGCTCAAGGGGGGATGATAATCTTTTTTCAGCAGCGATTGAGGCTATTGGTGCTGAGTACATAGTTTCTCAGGACTACGGTACACCCCTGCCTAAAGCTGTAGCTGACCTATTACGAGCGCAACAAAAAACAGTAAGCGTTGCTGAATCGTGCACTGGTGGGCTTATCGGACAGCTCATCACGATGCATCCAGGGGCTTCGTCAGTATTTCCTGGTGGGATTGTTGCTTATTCAAATAAGTGTAAAGAGTCGCTCTTAGGAGTTGATGGAAATCTTTTCGAGCGAGATGGGGCAGTAAGCGGAGCCGTTGTTCGCTCAATGGCTGGGGGAGTTCGAGCCCGTACTCATTCATCGGTAGCGGTCTCAATCTCCGGCATCGCTGGCCCCGATGGAGCAACCCCTACGAAACCAGTCGGGACTTTTTTTGTTGGTCTTTCAACTGGAAATGCCACAAAGTCGTATCGGTTTTTCTTTTCATCGGATCGGGATCGAATAAGAATATTTGCAGCATACAAAGCTCTCGATGTTGTTCGACGAGAGCTATCGGGCTTACCCGCGCCAGATGACGCACGAGAGCTCGAGGAGGAACCAGCAGAGTTAGCTGGAGCGCTACCACAAGGAGCAGAGCTAGAAGAATTTGAATGACTCGACTGTTTCATGGTGTTCTCGATTAAGAGAGAAAAGGCCCGCACAGAAAAACGCACCTTATTAGCGTGCAAGTTACCGTTCAAATCTGGGCGATACAGCTAGAAAATAAGGCTTTAGCGTGATTTTACCATCCGATCAAGTTAGGGCAAATTGGGCCGTAAACCCGATTTTTGCCCGCTAGAAACCGAATACTATGCTCATTTCGGTGAGTTAAAGAGCTCATTTTAAGAATTCAGGGAGCGCAAAAACATTTTTATTTTTTTATTTTGATATAACCCCCTGGTGAATTGTCGTATATATTCTACATAAAATATCTTCAATACATCGACAAAAACGGGCCAACTGTTTTGACGGTACTTGCGGTCCGCGATACGGTATCAGGCAATTAGGAGTACAAAGGCGATAAAGGATTGTGGCTTTTTGCCAAGCTTTAAGGATTACGCGCTATGAAGGGTTCAGAGATTCGGAAGAGCTTTCTCGATTTTTTTAAAAGCAAGGGACATGAGATTGTTCCGAGTGCTTCGCTAGTTCCCGTCGATGATCCGACCGTTTTGTTCACGGTAGCGGGAATGGCCCCGTTTAAGGAATGTTTTCTCGGTTCGGAAAAGCGCTCTTACACTCGAGCTGCTAGCGCCCAAAAATGTCTGCGTATCTCAGGCAAGCACAACGATTTTGAAAATGTTGGGGTTACTGCCCGTCACCACACCTTTTTCGAGATGCTCGGCAACTTTTCATTCGGGGATTATTTTAAAGCCGAAGCCATTCAGTACGCATGGGAGTTTGTTACGGAGAAACTCGGTCTATCGCCCGACCGATTGTGGGTGAGCGTGTTTCGTGAGGATGACGAGGCAGCCAAGCTTTGGCGTGATCTTACCCCTATTCACCGAGACAGGATTGTTCGGTTGGATGAGAAAGATAACTTCTGGGCGATGGGTGATACAGGCCCGTGTGGTCCTTGCTCCGAATTGTACTATTACGTTGGTCCAGATGACGTGCCTCAATCTGAAGAGGCGTTTCGGCGCGACGATGGGTCGTATCTTGAGATCTGGAATCTGGTCTTCATGCAGTTTAATCGAAACGCAGACGGCACTATGACGCCACTGCCTCACCCCTCAATCGATACGGGGAGTGGGCTCGAACGGTTAACCTCGGTCGTTCAAGGACTTCCCGGCAACTACGAAACCGATCTCGTTCGGGGAGTTATCGGTGTTGCTGAGGAGCTCTCTGGATTTCGGTACGATAGTGGTTCGTACGGTTCGGGAGATCTCCGCTCAGATCTGCGCTACGCACGTAACGTTGCGCTTCGCGTAGCGGGCGATCACTCTCGCGCCGCAGCGTTTTTAATAGCCGACGGTGTATTCCCGGGGAGCGATGGTCGCGGATACGCGCTGCGGCGGATCATCCGACGGGCGGTTCGTCACGGTAGAGTTCTTGGACTTCGTGAACCGTTTCTTGTTCATACGGCTGGCAAAGTCGTCAATCTACTCGGGGATCAATATCCTGAGCTGGTGGCTGCAAAAGATACGATCGCTGAAGTTATCAAAAACGAAGAGGCCAAGTTTCACGAAACGCTCGAGGGTGGCCTTGAGGTGTTGACTCGCGAGGTCGAACGACTCGGCGCGGGCGCGGCGTTCCCAGGAGAAACCGCTTTTCTTTTGCACGACACCTTCGGCTTTCCTCTTGATCTCACTGAGGATGCGTTAAAACCGTTTGGCAGAACTGTCGATGTCGCGGCTTTTCAGGGGGCGATGGAGGCGCAAAGAACACGTTCGCGCGAGGATCGGCGGTCGAAGGGAATAGTATTTCAATCAAAAAGTGTTGATGTTGAGCCGACCAATTTTCTTGGATACGGTGCTACATCGGGAGAAGGAACCTTAAGAGCGGTGCAACCCTCAACCGAAACGCCGGAGATTATATCAATCTTTTTTGATGAAAGCCCCTTTTATGCGGAATCAGGGGGACAGGTCGGAGATGCAGGAACGGTGACCATTGATGGGCACACGTTCGATGTCGTCGATACTGTAAAGCTACCCTCGGGACAATTTGCTCACCTCGTAAAGAATGCCGATGCCGAACTGTTGAGTTCTTTGGTCGGACATAGGGCACGGCTCGAGGTTGATGGTGCACGACGCAAAGCAATTGCGACTCATCACAGCGCAACGCACGTGCTTCACCTTGGTTTGAGATCGATTCTTGGAACACATGTAAAACAGGCTGGTTCGCTCGTAACGCCGGAGCGGTTGCGATTTGACTTTAATCATTACGCGCCGATTACAGAGGATCAGCTCCGCGATCTTGCGGTGTTTATGAACGAGTATGTTAGATCAAATTACGAGGTTACCACTCGGGTATTGCCGATAGCTGAGGCTCGGACACTCGGAGCTATGGCGTTGTTTGGGGAGAAATATGGAGAGACGGTTCGGGTTGTCGAGATAGGGCCTGATTCGCTTGAACTGTGCGGCGGAACTCACGTTAAGCGGAGTGGTGATATCGGGTCGATTTTGGTGGTACGCGAGGGCGCTATCGCTTCGGGAGTGCGGCGAATCGAGTGTGTTGCTGGCGGAAGAGCAGTTTCGAATGCCCTTGAGATGCAGGGAACTCTTGATGGTCTTGCAGCAACGCTTGGTGCTGATCAGGGTGCGCTGCAAGAAAAACTTGAGGCACTCCTCGGTAAAGAGCGCGAAGTTTTACGGGAACTAGGGGCGCTGCGGGTTACCATCGGGAAGTTGACCGCTGATGCGGTTTTAAGGGAGCCGGTGGTTTCTCCCTCTGGGGTGCCGGTGTTCGCTAAGGTGCTCGAGGATCTCGATGCGGAAGTTGCCAAAGAGGTCGTTGATATCGCTCGGGTCAAGGCTGGGTCGGGTGTTATTGTGGTAGCCATAAAGGGAGACCGCGGTGGAATGTTGCTCGCTGGTGCGACCTCGGATCTTGCGGGGCGGCTGCATGTGGGTTCGATCTTAAAAGAGACTGTTGCTGCAGTTGGTGGCAAAGGGGGCGGTCGACCCGATTTTGCTCAGGCGGGCGGGCTCGATCCTGAAAAAACGGGCGATGCTCTTGCCCTCTTCGTTCAACGGGTGCCCTGACGATGCGATGAACTCGCAAAGTCTCTATCTTTACATCAGAGGGGAGCGATTGCGAAGATAGGGGTGAGTCCGATGCGAGTTCGTTCGGGCAGTTAAGGCCGATAACGTCAGAACCAGGGAGCTAGTGTGACAAAGCGAAGTAACTATCCGAAGGGTCAGCGAGCTGAGGCAGTTTTAACAGTTGATGACACATCGGTGTTGCAACATTTGGTTGGCGAGCAAGATGCTCACCTTCAAACGATTCGACGACTACTCGATGTTGAGATCGGGCGGGATGGATCTAGCCTCGTCATTCGAGGAAATGATTCAGAGGTCGAGCTCGCGCGAGATCTTCTCGGGCAACTTAAAGAGCTTTTTGAGCAGGGCGAGCATATCTGGGCTTCAGATATCGAGCGAGCAATCAAAATGCTCTCACAAAATCGCAAACTTCGGCTCTCCGAGCTTTTTCGCGATCAGGTAAAGATATCGGGCAGAAAATACCCGATTGTTCCGAAAACCTTCAAGCAAAAGCAGTATATCGAGTCAGCTGAAAGTTACGATGTTGTGTTTGGGGTTGGGCCAGCGGGAACGGGGAAAACCTATCTTGCGATGGCCATGGCAGTTTCGGCGCTGATGAAAAAGCAGGTGAAGCGAGTTGTTTTGTGCCGACCAGCGGTCGAGGCTGGGGAAAAATTAGGATTCTTGCCGGGCGATATGGCGGAGAAAGTAAACCCATATCTTCGCCCGCTGTATGATGCTCTTCACGATATGGTTGATTTTGAGCGAGCCAAAGAGCTCGTTGAGCGCGGAATCGTTGAGGTCGCGCCGCTTGCCTTTATGCGCGGGCGAACACTGAATAGCTCATTTGTAATTCTTGATGAGGCTCAGAATACAACACCTGGTCAGATGAAAATGTTGCTCACCCGTCTTGGGTTTGGATCGAAGTGTTTTGTGACGGGGGATGTCACTCAGATCGATCTTCCCCGAGGTCAGATGTCTGGGTTAGTGGATGCGCTCCAAACTCTACACTCGGTTGATGGAATAGGCGTTGTGAGATTTACTGATGAGGATGTTATTAGACATCCATTGGTTTCGCGAATTATTCAGGCATACGACCGTAGGGAGCAGGCTCGTGAAACCCCTTAGTAAAAGCCCCAAAAAACCGGCGAACCAGCTCCGTGTTTCGGTCCTTGTTTCAGAGGAACCAAACCGCTCCCGAATTCGAAAGCGTGAGATCAAGACTCTTGTTCGGGAGATTTTTTATCGAATTGAATCTTCACCACTGTATCCTGAGGAGGTGCCACCCGAGCTGGCACTTAGTATTCTGTTCTGTGATGACCACTTTATTCAGGACTTGAATCGCGATTACAGAGGCAAAGATAAACCCACCGATGTTCTCTCGTTTGCTCTAGGCGATGGAGAGAGCGACACTCCATCGCTTGGTGATGTGGTTATTTCACTTGAGACGGCGGCTCGTCAACATGCTCGCTACGGAACGACCTACGCAGAGGAATTAGTTCGGTTACTGATCCACGGTATTCATCACCTTCTTGGATTTGATCACGAAGGGGTTACTCGATCGGTAGCCCAAAAGATGCGACGCTCTGAGGAGTCTGTCTTCGCGGAGCTCCGAGAGCTTGGCGAATCGTTACTCGGGCGAGGGCATCGAGATTCGTAACAGCCCTGCAACCTCCTACTCCTCCTCTCCCCTCACCTCGCAGGGACCAAAAAATATACTCGAGTGATGCGGACAGGTAAGGGTTGGTCCACCCCGCACGACAAAAGAGGCTCTCTGAGAGTCGCAAAAAGTTACCTGAGCAGCGAGTCCATCACCGCTAAAACATCCTGATTCATCTGCTACTAGATCTATTTTATCGGAAAAAGTACCAGACTTATAAACGAGAACGGTGCGTTCGTCTGCGCGATCGAGTCGAATAACACCCACCTGCGAAAGTTCGCCCGGAGTTGTAGCCTCAGGATTTAGAGTATTTGCAACGTCCTGGCTGATCGCCTGTAATTCATCGGGCGGTGGTGCGCCGTCGGTGGCAATATCTTCAGCCAAGCTCGGACTAATCGCAGATATTATCGAACAAGACAGCGCTATATTGAGAATTATTCGCATATAAAACCTTACCTGTAATATTCATTAATCGAACGTAGACGTAATTGCATATCAACATTCACTGCATTCCCACCCGTTTCATCATAATGCAGAGCACCCGAGCCAGTCGCGGTGAGTCTATCGGCCATGATGCCGCCGTTGTAGGTGAAGTTTCCGGATATATTTACCGCTGCATTCGGAGCAACTAGAAAAGAATTTATCGTTGCCGTTCCGTTGAGAGTTAAAGGATTACTTCCCCAGTAATTGACCTTCAACATATTGGGAGCAACCATCGTCCCAGCGGATTTATTTTTAATACCACCTATCTGATTTCCGTTATAGGCGTTTCCGACTATCTGCTCCACATACAGAGTGATTTGCTTTCCACCATTATCATCGAAAAGAATTGTTGAGTTGTTCGCGAGGTCGAGCTGCTTTATGTAGAAGGCGGTCGGTGCACTACCGTTCAGCCCTGCGCGGAATCGCACCCAGTTACCTGCGTTCACTTTTAGAGCGTTCCAACAGTTATTTCGGTATGTTTTTGAGGGCACTCCTGTTGGCGTATTAGTACTCGGATTTGCGGTTGTGGTTGATTCAATGGTCCATGCGGTTGAATCGCTATTCCCTGAGGATATTGTCAGATTAGCGCCACTATTTGGACATGCAGCAGCAAACGAAGATGGTGTTAATTTAACAACTGGAGTAGAGCATGATGCGTTCGCGCAAACTGTACCTTTTACAGGGCAGCCCGACGCAAAAGACGCACACAGCGACCCACCCCAGGGGCTTGAAGTTGCTAGCGATCCTTTTGTTGTTGCCGATCCAAAAATCGTCGTACTTGAGTGAATGTTGATTGTCCCTTCCGAGGATATCGGACAATTGGCTCTCCTTCTGCTGGTCAGGTAATTTGGGAACGATTGGGAAGATTGATATGAATCACACGACTGGCGCATTTCAAGGTAGCTGCGACCCAAAAATCCTGAACCGGATGCCGTTTGCATTTTTCCTGTGACATACATCGCGACGTGGCCTCCTCTATTCGGGGCGCGTATGGCATCTATTCTAAAAACGGGTGAGTACTCGGTTGCAGAGAGATTTCCTGGATCGAGTGGTATCGCATCAACAAGAGTAATCCGAGGAAGACCTCTGCGAAATTCAGTTGCAGCGAATCGTTGAATCGGCTGGAAGGGAACACCGGAAATAAGGTTGGTAGTCGGAGGAAAAACGGCAGGCCCAAAAACATCTTCATTTTTGTTTAGTATTATGGAGTTGTTTGTCCCGATTACCTTGATTCTGGTTGGTATTGGAAGCGGTCCGTTATCGTTACTACCGATCGATGGGACAGCGCTTCTTGTAAAAGTTGTAGTAAAAACTCCTCCACTAAAAAGAGAACCCCAGTCGGCAGAATATTGATTTAACCATGAAAATGCCTCTTGAGCTGTTGATTCTGCGTCAAGATATTCGAAGTCAGATTCTCGAGTAGCTGCAACAGCGACCCGAGAATTTGATGCATATGTGAGCGCTGCGCCGGTGAGAAATAGTGCAGCTGTCAGCAGAACGAGCACAGCTATCAGAACAAATCCTTTCTCGTTTCTATAAGGTTTATTTTTCGGTCTTTTTGGGCGTATTAGTACAATAGAACTATTTCCGGAATCGAGTTTTTTCGGTGTTTTCATTGATTCCTCGCCAAAATTATATTTCGAAGAGCTACCGTTTCAGTTACCTGCGATGTATAGGTATTTCCGCTCTGCAGTCGTCGCCTACCGGGAACTGATATCGTGAGCCGAATACTCTGGACTAGCGATTGAATTGCATCAGTGGTTAGAGGATAGGGTAGTTCGTTATTTTGCCCATCAAGATAAGCAATTGTGCAGCTGCTGTGAGGATATAGAACTATAGGACCGCTTCCGGTATCGCGAGATATTCCCTCTACGTTGGCGCAGTCGAGAACGACTTCATCAACGATCTCCGCGATACTGCCCCACTTGAATACTGCTCCCTCATTTGTGGAGACATCCGAAACTCCGATTGAGTTATCTCCGACACTGGTAATTCTCGCTCTTAATCCTGAAATCAGAGAGCTCTGCGAAAACTCACTACTGATGTTCGAAATGTAAACCCAAGAATCGGGTCTAAACCCTTCTGTTGACGTAACACTAATAGTTCTCTCAAAAGAGGGATCGAATGGAGCAGTGAGGCTTCCAAATCTTCCACTTTTATTTACCCTGTAGGTTATATTTGTCGCATCCGCATACGGAAGAATAGGAAGAGCAGCATCCCCGACCTGTGGATCGAATGGATTGAATCGCGGTGAACCGAGTGGCATACCCGACCCAATCACCCGAAGATCTGACGAGATAATATGGGATAGAGCGCGTGCCTGATTATTTGCCTCCGCAATCGTGATGCGATCCCATACCGACCTCACTCCAGTTGTAAAACTTGAAGCCGTCGCGGTAATAACGAGTGTTCCGATGAGCGCTGCAACAAGAAATCCGATAAGGGTATCGCCGCGCTGCTCCGAGAAATTCAATTTGCTTTGCTTTTGGAATTTCATCGCAGCCCCCAAGGATTCAAAACACTCTCATACGATGTTGGGGCGATATTCGATCCATTCGTTGTATTAATTACAGTAACCTTTAACTGACGGCTTCCTGATCCAAGCGCCGCTATTGTGGTGGTTCGTTCAAACGTCATTCCTCGGACTGATATGGGTGATTCTTTTACCTCACCCGATGCCAGTTCGCTGGCTGGGACTGCGGCGAGTTCCTCCAATTTAGAGAGCGCTAACTGACTCTGAACCGAGGAGCTATCCGAAATCCGTATTACTTGTGCAGCTGTGCCGAATCCATTAAAAACCGCGAGCGAGAGAACGCTTAAAAGTGTAATCGCGGTCATCATCTCTATCAGGGAGAAACCTCTCTCTCCTCGATTAATCTTTACCATCACTCGACTCCCCCTTCATCGATAGTTCCAGTTGGGAGTATAGTTCCCTGAAAGATAGTGTTACCCCGTTTTGTGAGTTGAAATGAGGCCGAAGTGAGTTCGCTACTCTCATCGTCGATCGGGTTTCCGCGAGAATCGATGGTAAGATAACCATCTTGCTCGAGCTGAAGACTTAAGTCTTTTCCGAGGTCGCGGCTTATGATGATTGGGCTCTGTGGATCGATCGTTCCACTCAGCGAATATGGCGGATAATCATACCCAACTTCGTATCCATCGAGTGTTGTTGTCATGATTATACGGGTTCTTTCAGAGAGAGCCTTCATCCTCGCCGTCAAGATATCGGCTCGAAGCTGTTCACGGGTTTGTGCCGACCTAAAAGAGTCATTCAAGCTAGAGAGCCCAACGAGCCCTATGCCAACCAGAGATCCAAAAAGCATTACCGTTGCCATGACCTCAACGAGTGTCATTCCGCGTTGGCCCCGGTTGATTCCTTTCATTTCTTAATCTCCTCGATTTAAACCTTTAATCAACCATCTGACATGAGTATCGAGCAAAAGGTATTCTTACTAGATACTCTGAGTCTTCTTTTTTAAAATATCTTTTTTTCGTAGGAGATATTCTTAGGTTCAGCGTTCTTGAAGTATGCTGAATCCGTTGACCAAGGAAGATGTCCTGGTGGAGAATGGGGACTGAGTAATTTTTAATTAGATGATTTGTCGGTTTTTAATCAAAAAAAACCTCTTAATCAAAAGAAATTAGGTTAGCTAATAGCTGTTTATTTCAGGAGAGGTGGAGATAACGTATGGCAATTGCACTATTTGAGCCCTCCGAAATAAAAGGAAAGCTCCTCAACTATCAGGGCCGCATAGAGGCTCTGAGGGGGTATCTTTGACCTCGATAGAAAAAAGGAGAGGATAGCTGAGCTTGAGGCTCGTGTTCAGGGAGAGTCCCTTTGGGACGACCAGGACAAAGCTCGAGAGGTTATGCGGGAGGTTGCAGAACTAAAAGAGGGTGTAGCAGTTATTGCATCGATAGAGGCGATAGCTGGCGATGCGCAGGCATCGCTCGAGCTTGCCGTTGAATCGCAAGATGAAGAGTTCTGTGCTGAAACACTCCGGCTTTTAGAGAGACTTGAGCATGATATCGGTGCTCTTGAGTTTCGTTGTAAAATGAGGGGTGAGTTCGATAAGGCAGATGCAATTGTCGAATTTAACGGAGGGTCCGGCGGTACCGAGGCTCAGGATTGGGCTCTGATGCTCCTCCGAATGTACACCAGATGGGCCGAAAAAAAGGGTTTTTCTCTCGAGGAGCTCGACTATCAGCCAGGAGAGGTCGCAGGTATAAAAAACGCGACTGTTTTGGTAAAGGGAGCTTTCGCGTACGGGCATCTGCGAGGCGAAGCTGGGGTCCATCGATTGGTTCGGATTTCACCCTTTGATTCCAACGCCCGCCGACACACCTCATTTGCATCTGTGACGGTCGCGCCCGATATCGAGGAGGAAATCGAGATAGAGATCGCCGACGGTGACCTTAAAATTGATACCTATCGTTCTTCAGGAGCTGGTGGACAGCACGTCAATAAAACTGATTCAGCAGTTCGGATAACTCATCTTCCAACGGGAATCGTTGTAGCATGTCAAAACGAGCGCTCGCAACATAAAAATAAAGCGCGTGCGATGAAGGTTCTCAAAGCAAAGCTTTTTGAGCGTGAGAGACTAATTCGAGATCAGAAGCTCGAACAGGTTAAGGGAGCTCGTCAGGCGATCGATTTTGGTAGCCAGGTTCGATCGTATGTTATGCAGCCGTATCAGATGGTAAAAGATCTCCGAACACAGCACGAGACATCAGATATTGATGGAGTGCTCGATGGTGAGCTCGACGGATTTATTGAAGCTTACCTATTGGGTGGGCTTTAGCGACGATGAGTACCGCCATTTGGCGGTCAGTGAAGATTGTTTTTGAAGGGGAACAATATGAATCACGATTCAGACAGAGTGGAAAATTCGCGGGCAGATCTTCGTGATGAGGTTGCTGGTATTGTGCGCGACGGGAAGGATGTCGCAAAACGAATTACATCTGTTATTCACCGGGCAATTGCCGAAGGTAGCGGAACTCTTGTCGGTTTACCGGGGATTTTAGCGGGTGTTGTTGAGGGAGCTCTTAAAGGTGTCGTCAATGCTGCTCCGGGCGAACAGCGGGAGCGTTTAGAGGGGGTCCTCGTTCAGCTTGAGGAAGTTTTCGTCTCGATTCTCACCGCGATACAGCTTACCGTTAAAGAAGCAGCAGCTCGTGGAGAACGTGTTGCTGGCGAAGAGGTCCGAGATTTCGCGTCAGAGCTCTTTAGTCTTGCCCAATTATTTAGCGAAATTGTCTCACAATATGCTGGTCAATTTGGATCTGAAGCCCGCATTCAGGCCTCGGATCTTCGGCTTCACTTCGGTCGTATTGCAATGAAGATGGCACCTCTTGTTCAGGCTCTTATGCAAGCTGCCGTTGAGATACCCCAAGCTGTTGCGGTCCAGGCAGCTTCGACAACATCTTCGTGGCTCGCGTCAGCGTTGAGGAAAGCGGCAGACAAGCTCGATAAAGAAAGGGATGAATCGAGTAAGGGGCAGAGCTCGACGGTCTGAATTTTTGAGATCTTCTCTGTTTTTTCCCGTTTTAGCGAGTTTCTACTTCCCTCGCCAAAACGCGATCATGCTCGACAGAGCAGCTGCGGAGCTAATAGCATAACCTATCGCTCCAATCGCGCTTGCGATAGTTGGTCCTGTTCCTTTGAGCGCATCGGCCAGAATGAGAATGGATGATCCAACAAGGAGTGCGGCTAGCGTTACTGCAGAGGACAGCTTTTTGCCGACGGCGATGAGAGTATCAGTAAGATCGTGAAGTCCTCTGTGCTCGAGATGAACTTGAAATCGATCATTGAGTAGCTGTTCGATAAGATTTTTTAGATTTGAAGGTAAATCCTCTAACAATTCCAAATATCCTGCTGTTGCTCTTCGGGCTCTGTTGGCCAATGCTTTTGCGCTATATCGTCGTCGTATAAGCCGTTCAAGATAGGGCTGAACATAGGTGATAAGATCAAAACAAGGGTCGATTGATGCTGCGACCGATTCAATAGTGGTAAGTGACTTAATTAGGTAAACCAAATCGCTCGGACACCGAATGTGATATCGGCGAAGGAGTGAGAAAAATTCAGAGAGTAAAGAACCTACATTCAAACTCTCAAGAGTCCCTTGTTGAAATTGACTTACGAGTTGCCATAGGTCATTTCTGAATGAACGGCTTCTCATCAAAGCAGGATCCGCCGAGGTGAGCGACCGAATCACATCGATTATCTCATCAAGATCAGAGTTTACAATTCCATTACAGAGGCGGGCGATATCCTGAGATGTTCGCTCCTCAAGATGCCCTGTCATTCCACAATCTACAAAACAGATCGCACCATCTCCAACTATAAATATATTTCCCGGATGTGGATCGGCGTGAAAAAAACCAAACTCGAGGCATTGCTTAAATACTGCTCTGGTTGCATTTTCTACTACATTACGCCTAGTCGTTTTATCCAGCATTGATGGCGTGCAGTGAGAGATCAGAATTCCATCAATCTCCTCGAGAGTAAGAACACTTCCGGTGCAGGCGTGGCGATACACTTTCGGAAAATTTATACCGGGATCGGAGAGGAAAAGTGAGGCTAAACGCTCTGTTGAGCTTGCTTCTCGAAGATAATCGATTTCCCTCTCGAGCTCAGCGGTGAATTCAGCGCAAACTTCCAGTGGGCTAAATCCAAGATTTGAAAATCTCGACTCCGAAAGCCGTGCTATCTCCCGAAGTATGGAGATATCGGTCTCAAGCTGACTTCGTATTCCTGGTCGAAGAATCTTGAGGACAACAGTTTCGCCGGTGACGAGCTTAGCTCGATGAGTTTGAGCAAGAGAGGCTGCTCCGATCGAATTTGGGTCAATCGATGAAAATAAAGTTGATAATCGATCACCAAATTCCTGAACAAGAGCCTCCTTAATCCGCGCAAACGGCACCGGAGCAACATCACTCTGTAATTTTTTTAATTCCTCCACGAGATCTGGGGCGAGTAAATCGGGGCGGGTACTCAACATTTGCCCAATTTTAATAAAAATCGGACCTAGGTCTTCGAGGACACGTCGGATGCGCTGGTTTCGAGAAAGATGGCTATCAGATTGTTCTTCTCTAAGCAGATCCATCTGAAGATGATCTTTGGCCCATCGGGCTAGTCCCGTTTCGCGCACTGTTTCTGAAAAGCCGTGCCTAAGCAGAACCCGAATGACCTCTTGGCCGCGTCGGATGCTTTTGACTGCGCGTTGAATTCGAGGGAAGGTGGGTATCGCCATCGGATATAGTTTCAGAATTGGTAGTCGAAATCAGTATGCCACGTTACCAAAGGAGGTGCAGGATGCCACTTTGGCGTTATCCTCCACTCTGAATGCAACCAAGTTCGGGGAAAAATTCCGTCCAACGGAGAAAATAGATCATCTTAATTAGAGAAACTCTGAATTTCGCAGCTTTAAAAAGACTATATTAGAAGTCATTTTGAAAACTAAATTCTTCGCGGATAAATCAAGTATCGTTCTGTAATTATTCGTTTTTTTGCTATGTGGGAAGAGCGTTTGCGGGTTGAATTACAGCTCCTTCGTCGTAACGGCGGGGTAAGGCAGCTTGTACCTCTTGAGGAGGATGAGGCTCCCTATGTTCGTATTAACAATCGTCGTTTAATCGATTTTTCAAATTGGGATGTTTTTAATCTGACTGGGCGGCGAGATTTTAGGAAAAGTCTTCACGAATTTGCGGATCGCGGTTCGGGTCGGCTGTCACTTAGTCGGGGAGGATGGACTCGATACCACCGTGCTGCTGAGTCTTCGCTAGCCTCTTTTCTTGGGTGTGAAGACGCCCTCCTTCTTAGCTCCAGAAATCAAGCAATATTCTCTTTTATCCTAAACACTCTTGCCGACCACGATCTACTATTCGTGGATGAGGAATTGGGAGCAACTCAGGTACTTGATGCAGCGGTAGTTGGCGGAGTTCCGGTTGTTCCTTATTCATCTGCTGCAAGCGAGCAATTTCTGCGGCGTTTGGGTCACACATCGGGAGCAGCCGAGCGTTTGGTTTGGATTCAAGGTTTCAATCTCGAGTCGGGGAATCTCAGCTCCCTCGATGAGATTGAAAGGCTAATTCGTGGCTCAGGAGCGCGGATTGTTGTCGATGAAACGTTTACTCTTGGGCTAATGGGCCCGAATCTTGGCGGACTGGTTGATTTTTGCGGTTTACGGGGTGTTCCCGCCGCAATTGTCGGGGGGCTGGGTCCCGCGTTGGGCGTAAGTGGCGGAATTATTGCGGGCTCGTCGAATCTGTGTGAGCTGATTCGGCTCCGATCTCAAGCAGTTCATAAGGAGGCTCCGCTATCGATAGGAACCGCAGCGAGCATTCCGGTTGCACTAGAGATACTGAGGGGTCTTACTGAGGAGGTTGAGCGAGTTAGGGGGTTGTGTCGTTACCTTGAGGTCGGGCTGGCCGAATTGGGTTTAGAGGTAAGGGCGGGTGGGTCACTCCCCATCGTTTCTGTTGTAGTTCCAGGGAGCGAATCAGGATTTCGAGTATGGGAAGCGTTAAATCACGGAGGCCTGTGGTGCGATTTCGATGACACGGCACTCCGAAGCAGCAGAACGAACCTACTTCGGTTCGTAATTTCAGTTCGTCATGAGAGAGAGCATATTCGGCGAGCAATAGAGATTATGGGGGGAGTTGCTCGGGGTTTAATAAAAACCTCGTCGCCTATCGGCTAAAAAATCTCCCATCCTTAAATCATTTGAGCCACATTTCTGCAGTGTCCTCGCTCCAAGTATCAGGATCGATGATTTTTTCGCACCGCAACGTCAAACTTTGAGTGCTTAACGCTGCATTATAGCTCTGTCAGACCTCCATCTGCGCCTATCGGAGTATTTTTGAAGTTAAATGTCCGAGGATTTGGATTGTTCTAAGGCTATGTTCCACGTGGAACGAAGAAAAAGACAAATACGGCGTCTCTTTTCATCGAAAGTAGTGACCACGGATTGTATTGCGGGCACTTTTCTGGTACCTGTCTATCAATGGCCAGACTGTTGTCGCAGTTCCTCTCTTTTTAAGCGACATACCTACTTTCTTAGTTACGGATTGGGGTTTGATTCGTAATTTTAGATTGCTGTCCTAGAATCAAATAAGACGGGCATGCTCGCCAAACATTATAGTTCGCAGAGATCGTAAAAGGTATCCACCCCTGCTAGTCACAGATAAATTAACGAAAATGAGGTATCGTGAGTGTCACAATTGCTGTTGCAAATCAAAAAGGTGGAGTCGGTAAGACAACAAGTTCTGTCAGCATAGCGGCGGAGTTAGCTTTGCGCTCGCTGAAGGTACTTCTGATTGATCTTGATCCTCAAGCTAGTGCCTCGAGCGGCTTAAGAATCGATCTTCCCCCAGAGGGAGATGACCTTTATGACGTCTTCTTCGGAAAACGTTCATTGTCAGAGATCGTTGCGGAATGCCCGTCCGTGAAAGGACTTTCGGTCGTACCAGCATCTCGGGATCTCGTAAGTCTTGAACTTGAGGTTGGCAAGAAACAGGGACGAGAATTGATTTTAACATCAGAGTTAAAGCTAATAAGTCACGATTATGACATCATCATCATAGACTGCCCTCCTTCTTCCGGCCTCCTTACTCTTAACGCTATGGGCGCCGCTCAAGGAATACTTGTACCCTTGCAAGCCGAATACTATGCACTCGAGGGCCTTTCTTCTTTAACAAAGACCATTCAATTTGTTAAAACTACCTTTAATCCCACCCTAGAGCTTTATGGCGTCTTCATGACCATGTTCGACGCTCGAACAAATCTATCAGCACAAGTTGAGAATGAGGCCTCACAGTTTTTTAAGGGTAAAATGCTCAAAACAAGAATTCCGAGGAATATTCGACTATCAGAGTGCCCAAGCCATGGATTACCAATCTCCATTTACGACCCTACTTCTACCGGAGGCCGAGCCTATCAGGCCCTTACGGAGGAGATTTTAATTCGACTTGGATTCGACTCCACGAAGTTAAACGATGCTGTAAGTAACGGCTAAACGAGCTTTTAAGGAGTAGTTGTTCTACGTGGAACAATTTCGAACAAAGCTATAAATACAATAAATTCAGGTAGTTACACACTCGAAGTACCCCTTAACAAACTATACGGCTAACACTATGGTAAAATTTGAAAAGCGCGGTCTCGGGCGTGGGCTCAGTGCCCTCATCTCACCGGAAGCAGTCTCACTTCAGCTAGACGGAGGTGCAGCCAAAGAAAACAAGGAACTCCCATTATCCAAGGAACCATCAGACACCCCAACCAACGAAAACGTGGAAGGGCGCGTTCGTTTTCTATCAATCGACGAAGTCTTAAATAACCCAACCCAACCACGGCAACATTTTGCCGATTCGGAACTCGAGGAGCTTGCGGCCTCCATTCGAAGCCTCGGCATCATCCAGCCAATCCTTGTACGACCTCGGGGAAGCAATTACGAAATAATCGCTGGAGAGCGTCGATGGCGAGCCGCGCAGAGGGCCGGATTAACCACTATTCCAGCAATAATTCGAGAACTATCAGAGCTAGAACTACTTCAGATCGCACTCGTTGAGAATGTTCAACGACAACAGCTAACAGCTGCAGAAGAAGCCTACGCCTACGAGAGACTTATTCGGGAGTTCAAACTCACCCAAGAGCAGGTGGCTGATGCGGTAGGAAAAAATAGAGCAAGCATCGCGAATTATCTCCGGCTTTTAAAACTTGCCCCTGAAGTCTTAGGGCTACTTGAGGAATCGCGCCTCACGATGGGGCACGCAAAAGCGCTACTTACGATTAAAGAGCCCGCCGCTCAAATAAACCTCGCGAGAAAGATCGTAGAGGAGGGACTATCCGTACGAGCAGTAGAAGCGATCGTTGCGAGGGTAATAATCCTCGAAAATAAGAAATCTTTAAAGAAAGTAGTGGCCTCAGAACCATCCTCCCCCCTTGCCCACATCGAAGACCAGCTGCGAAACCGACTGGGAACGCGAGTCGCTATTCGGCCTGGCAGCGGCGGTCGGGGTAGTATCGAAATTGACTACTTTTCGGAAGACGAGCTTGGCCGCATTGTTGATTCAATATGCGGACACGAATAGCATTTCGAAAAAGTCCAAATTAGCAACCCCCAAATTAACAGAAGAGCGATCATCTGAGTGAAAACTTTTGCCAGAAAACCAACTTAAAAACCGCGCCAAAGTGAAACAAGTCGCTGGTATCAAATTGACAATCAAACTCAAAAACCGTAACGTACCGCCGCCCATAGTATACAAAAAACGGGCAAGAGCTTTTCTAAACTTTCGCGAAGGCACAAGACAATTCATTGAGCCGGTCTCGAATATTTCTAGGGTGCGAGCCCGTTTTGGACTCCCCCTCAATTTAGGTCACTTTTGCAAGAAAAATTATGGCGGGTTTTCTTCAATCCCTCGACCTCAATGAGACTGATGCTCTGATGATCCCGCTCGGGACTATCTTATTCTTCGTCTTCTTTCGACTTCTTTCGACTAGGCTCTTTCAACCGCTAATCGGAATTTTAGAGGAGCGCGAAAGAAGGACTATTGGTTCTGAGCAGCTCAGTCACGAGCTTCAGGAGAAGGCGCAAGATATAAGAAATCGCATAGAGGTCCGCACATCTCTAGCAGAAGTCCAACATCAGGCGGAACGTCAGTTAATAGTTGAAAGGGGCCGCGCCGAAGCTGCTGAGATAGTAGCAGCAGCAGAAGCCGCAGCTTCTGAAATAGTTCGGCAGAGTAGGACTGAAATAGAGCATGAATGCAGCCAAATTCGTGATCACTCAATGGGTCGATTGGAAGAGGTAGCAGATTCGGTAGCACGCCGGATTGTAGAGCCATCCTCAGAGTGCGCCCGTTTACACTAATATTGGAACGGGGCCTGTTGGCATATGAGAACCGGAGTCAAATCGCACATGATACTAAAGCCACTGGAAAGCAACGAAGCCGAACGTACCGAAACGCTCGATAGATTCAAGGCCGCAGTCTCTGGACTTTTTTTTCTTGGTACCCTCATTCAGACATCGATTGTTTTGGCTGAATCTTCATCAGGCCACGGTGGTGACGCAAGCGCAGCTCACCACGGCCCGTCGTTCACACTTCTATGGCTAAACTTCGCCATTTACTCAGTAATAATGTATCGACTACTGAGAAAGCCTCTCTCAGGTATGTGGCACAGCCGAAGACAGCGAATCGCCGATGCAGTAGAACGCGCGACCACGATGCTTTCCGAAGCTCGAAGTACTTACGAGCAGCTCGCCGCACAGGAGGCTAGCTTGGAAAGTAGGCTTGAGACTAGTCGAGAGGAATTAATTTCAGGCGCCGAAGAAGAATCAAGGGAGACACTTGAATCGGCACGCGAGCGGGCGAGCCGATTGCTTAATCAAGCTCGCCAACTTGCAGAGGCCGAACGAAACCGTAGAGTCGAAGCAATTCGCCGAGATTTTGCTCGATTAGTTATCGCCCGAGCTGAAGAGATCGTCAAAAGTCAGGTCAACGCGGAAACTGATCTGCATATTAGAAGAGCAGCGCTAGAGAACGAGAGCGGTCTTAATCTTTTAGCTAGATAGTGATTTGAGAGGTGTTTTCAAAAAGCAGTAGACAGCAACTGTTAAAACTCCACAGCTCATCGTCTAAAGTCCGGTACTGAACTGATAACAGTACACCGCTCGAACGAAGAATTTGAAGAGAGAGATTCATGGCAAGAGTAAGCCCAGGTCGGCTCGCAAGAACATACGGTCAGGCTCTATTTGCAGCTTGCAACGTCGAGCAGTTCGATTCAATTAGTGCTCAGCTCAAAGAGCTTCAGCGGATGTTTCGCGAATCCTCTCAGATTTCCGAAGCGTTAAAGTCAAGAACTGTTTCCTCCGACCAAAAACGAGAATTCGTTGAGGAAATGGCAAATAGGTTAGGGCTGGGCCAAGAAGTAATGAATTTACTTCGTTTACTGGCTGAAGGGGGCAGATTCGCCCTATTTGACCAGATGATCATCTGCTTTGAAGATGCTGTTCGGGAATTCAGACACATTCTTTCGGTAGAAGTGATCGTTGCCCGCAGTCTTTCCGAAGAGGAAGAGCGCCTACTGGAAGACCGGTTGCGCTCGGTAGTAAATCCCGCACTCGCGATAACAATACGAGTTGACCAAGATATTCTCGGTGGTCTTCTCATTCGCTCTGGTGATTCAGTCTTTGATTCATCCTTGAAAACACGTCTAAGACGACTCGAGGATTCTCTGGCTGCGCCAGCTTAAAAAGTAAAAAATCTAAACAAAGTTCGAGCCCGAATAACGAGCATCATTCATAGAGTAAATGGAGTGGGTAGCATGGAAGGAAGAGCCGACGAGATAACAGCTTTACTGCGCGAGCGAATATCTAATTTCCGCCCGTCATCAGAGCTTAATGAGGTGGGAACTGTCCTATCGGTGGGTGACGGTATCTGTCGCGTTGCTGGATTGTCAAAAGTAGCAGCAGGAGAGCTCGTACAGATTGCTGGCGGCACGATGGGAATCGCTCTAAACCTTGAAGCTGATTGCGTCGGGGTCGTTATTATGGGTGATGTTACCTCTATAGCAGAAGGTGACACCGTACAACGTACTGGCAAAATCGCTGAAGTTCCAGTTGGAGAGGCCCTAATCGGACGAGTCGTTGATGCTCTCGGTAATCCAATCGATGGACTTGGTCCAATAGCGGCGACTGCAAAGGGTCAGCTAGAATTTAAAGCTCCTGGTATCGTTAAGAGAAAGTCGGTGCACGAGCCGATGCAGACAGGGGTAAAAGCAATTGACGCAATGACCCCGGTAGGCCGCGGTCAGCGAGAATTGATAATCGGCGACAAAAAGACCGGAAAAACTGCTGTCGCAATCGATACAATCATTAATCAGAAGGGTAACGGGGTAATCTGCATTTACGTCGCTATTGGCCAAAAACGCTCTTCGGTTGCTCAGGTAGTTGAAAAGCTTAAAGAGCACGGAGCGATGGAGCACACAATCGTTGTTGCGGCCACCGCTTCCGAGCCACCCCCCCTCTCCTTTATTGCACCATTTGCCGGCTGTGCAATGGGTGAGTATTTCATGAACACAGGTCGCCACGCCTTGATAGTGTACGATGACCTCTCGAAACACGCCGTATCTTGGAGAACGGTTTCCCTACTGTTGCGACGCCCACCAGGACGTGAAGCTTACCCGGGGGATGTATTCTATCTTCACAGCAGACTACTTGAGCGAGCAGCTAAACTCAGCGATGCCGTTGGTGCCGGTTCACTCACCGCCCTTCCTATCATCGAAACTCTCGAGGGTGACGTTGCCGCTTATGTCCCGACCAACGTGATCTCGATCACCGATGGACAGATCTACCTTGAGTCATCACTATTTCACGCAGGTATTCGGCCTGCAGTGAACGTGGGTCTCTCGGTGTCCCGTGTGGGAGGAGCAGCCCAGATAAAAGCGATGAAGAAAGTCGCTGGAACTCTTAGGCTTGACCTAGCTCAATTCAGAGAAAAGCAGGCTTTCGCTCAGTTTGGATCGGATCTCGATCCTGCTACCAAGGCTCAGCTCGATCGAGGACAGCGGCTTGTAGAGATTCTTAAGCAGGATCAATACCGACCAATGCCGGTCGAACTCCAAGTGGTTTCAATCTTTGCGGCAAATAGCGGAGCTCTCGACAAGGTTCCACTCCCTAAAATCAGGGAGTTTGAAGCGGCATTTCATGGTGCGCTAAAGGCCAAACATCCTGAGATCCTAGAAGAGATAAGAACCAAACTTGAGATGTCAAAAGCAACGCAAGACAAACTCATTGAGCTTGTGAAGGATTTTGCAAAAAGCTTTGGCAGTCATTGAACCAGCATTTGCTGAATCGGTAACGCTCGTTTTGAGTTGAGGTAATCACCTCAACTCTTGGCGGCCAAGACAAAGGGGATCGGAACCATATATGGCCGGACTAAAAGAGGTACGGAGCCGACTTGTATCGGTGAAGAATACAAAAAAAATAACGTACGCCATGAAGCTGGTGTCTGCGGCCAAGCTGCGTAAAGCTCAGGACGCTACGACCCGTTCACGAGAGTACACCGAACTTCTCCGTCAGCTGGCTGCTCGTTTACAAGATGCGGGTGAAGGAAGTGCTCGGGTCCATCCACTGATGGAGGAGCGCAAGATTGAGCGGATAGCAGTTATTGTTATCGGTGGATCGCGCGGTCTGGCTGGGGGATATAACGCAAATCTTGGTCGAAGAGTCGAATCAACTCTTTTGGAATTAAGGGCGATTCGTCCATCGGCGGAGATAGAGGTCATCGCATTTGGCCGGAAAGCAGTGGAAAGTTTGCGTCGAATGAATCGAGCTCCTCAGATGGCTTTAGAGAACCTTTCGGAGGATCCAACTCAGTGGCCCCTAACTGAGGTACTTT
>Ga0114972_10000056_pt1 | contig 74904 bp, 52 predicted proteins | sample M_140807_EF_Meta_FD_87354 | JGI IMG/M metagenome (GOLD analysis project Ga0114972, IMG submission 87354) | Freshwater microbial communities from Lake Montjoie, Canada to study carbon cycling - M_140807_EF_MetaG | ecosystem: Environmental > Aquatic > Freshwater > Lake | place: Lake Montjoie... | reverse complement strand
CGCGCCACCACCACATGGGGCGATCGCGATCGACCTGGAAGCCGTAGCTGTCGGCGTAGCGCGCCAGATCGAGCCAATCGGCCGCCATCCGCTCGCCGTAGCGCGGACTGGCGAGGAGCCGATCGAGGAGTTTTTCATACGCCTCGGGACTGTCGTCGGCGACAAATGCTGCCACCTCCTCCGCGGTCGGTGGCAGCCCTGTGACATCAAACGTCGCCCGGCGAACCAGCGCGACCCGATCGGCCTCCGGCTGCGGGGTGATGCCGCGCTCGGCGAGCCGCTTTCGCACAAAACGGTCGATCGGATGGACCGCCTCCGCTCCCTCCGGCAGCACCGGGGCTTTGAGCGACTGAAACGCCCAGTGGGGCTCGTATTCAGCGCCGGCACTGATCCAGCGCTTCAAGAGCTCGACCTGCTCTGGGGAAAGCTTCCCGAGCTTCGCGGTCGGTGGCGGCATGACGACGTCGGGATCATCGGAAACGATCCGCGCGATCATTTCGCTCGCCGCCGCGTCGCCCGGAACGATCGCCTTGGCCCCACTGGCCGCCTCGGCGGTCGCGCTCTCGGCGCGATCCAACCGCAGCCCCGCCTGACGGTGACCACTGTCGGGCCCGTGGCACTGATAGCAGGTATCGGAAAGAATCGGCCGGATGTCGCGATCAAACGAAATCGCTGGATCGGCGGCATGGGCACGCCCACCCAGCCCCGCCAAGGCGAAGAGCATGACGGCACAGGCCCGACGGCCCGGGATTCTCAAGCCATAAAACGCCATTGGGGCATGCCAGTGGGGGGAGACGGCGAGGGGCGAGACCGACCCCCCAATTCCAGTGAACGTTCAGTTTACCCTGCTGACGACCAATCGGGGCAGCCCAAGGCCTACACGAAAAAGAGCCACAGCTCTCCCAAGATCCGATTCATCCATGAACGCATCGATCGGCACGAAAAAAACCTGGTTGGCCCAACACCCATGGCCGGCAAACGTGAGGGGGGGGATAAGCTGACCCGCCGTGGGGCCATCGCTCATCCCAGCATCCAGGGTTTTCGCGACACCTGCCCAGAAGAGCCTTCTCACCCATGACTCAACACCCATTCGAAGCCGAGCGATGCCGTCTGATTCATCGATGGTTGGCGGCACTCCCTGCGGTTGTCGTCGCAGTCATCGCTTTCTGGAGTGGAGCGACTCTCTGCGCTCCCGCCGCCGAGATTGATCCACCGTAACCGTTCGCGGGACGGGGAGCAGTGACGGCGACTTTCGGCCAGCCATGTGGGCCTCGACAGCCTCCGTGACGGAGGCGAACACGTTGCGTTTCTGGAGCCGGTAGGTTTCGATCACCGTCAGGGCCCGTTCTACGAATCGACTCCCCTTGGCACTTTGGGTGCCGAAGCAGAGTTTTCGCCGGATGACCGCATGCCGCAAGGCACGTTTAGCCGTGTTGTTGGTGGGCTGGATATTGTCTTGATCGACAAACTTCCAGAGCCAATCCCGATGGTCATACAGCTCGGTGCACATGCCAACCAACCGGGCCTTGCCTGAGCACGTCCCGCCCAGGAGCAGGCCGTCAACCGTGTCGCGCAACGGTGCCATACGGCGGCGAAATGTGCGCCGTGAGATCATGCCGGCATCGTATTCGCGCCAATGTTTGAACATCGCGGTGACCTGCTTTATCAGATCGTGTCCCAATCGTTGCACTTGTGTGTCTGGGTGTTCGATCAACGCCTGGATGTCGCGTTGCAGGTGAGCCCAGCACCGTTGAAGCCGGCCAACATGCCAGTCCATCTTGGCACGATCGCAGTTGATGGTGCCGCTGAACCCATCGCCCAAGAGTTGGCCGATAGCCGTCGCTGCAGCCACGCTCGACGCAGCCGCGGACAAGGCCAGCCCCCAGTTTGCCCACAACACGATTTCGATTAAGAATCTCTGCTTCCGCCAAGATGGCTGCGACAAAGCGCAGACTCACTACGAAGCCGCACTTGCGATGCCCGCTTGCCCTCCCGATCGGTGCGGTGAGGCCGACATGATGATGGGTACGATCCTCCGGCGGCGGTAGGATTAAGAGCGGGCCCGTCAGGCTTTTGAAGCAGCGTGCCAGCACACCGACCGGTTTCCCGCTATCGAAGCGGAGATTGCGCTGTTCGACCTCAAGATCGGCGGGCAACCGGCGGAGTCAACGCTTAGAACCTTCGTTATTCTTCGCGAGCCCGGACCGATCGTCGGAGATCACGAACAGGTCGATCCGGCCGGCTCACCGGTATTCAGGGACTACGAAATCCACGACCGTGGAATCGCTGTCCATGTTCTTGCGTTCGGCTGCCATGAGCCAGGCACGACCAAAATCGCCGTCGCGATGGGGCCAACTCCAGCCTTGGCCCAGCGTTGGCCGCAGTCCGGGAGAAGGACCGTCGGCGGGCTTGCGTGGCTCTCCGAAGAGGCGGTCATCCTGCGTGGATTTTCAATGCCAATGGTCGCCGCCAGGGATGTGCGCGAGGCGGTCCGTGCGACCCGATATGGCTGGAACAGCCCGACTTTGCGCGGCGGCCCGATCGTCGAATCGGGCGCCATCGAGGACGGGGGCGACGGCGGGTAGCCGGGGCGCCGAAGCCCGCCGCCGATCTCACCCCAATTCCAAAAGAATTTTCAAAGCGCTCTCTTGACAAAGAGGCGACGGGATTAGAATGCCCGCGGCAAGGCGACACAGGGGATGTCAAATCGCAAAGGGGACGTCATGCGACAATCCTTCTCGCGTCAGCAACCATTGAGCGGGCTTTCCAGTCCTTTCGTCGAAGCGCTCCAGCGCCCACGAACCGTCGACGCCAGCAGCGTTTCCGTTCTGGTTGTCCCTTGGCCCGTGCCGACACCGCATCGACGTCGCGACGTCGTTCTTGCCACCGATCCGTAGCCGTAACCGACCGCATCCTTTTCTGCCGGGATCGCGTCCGAGTGTTATCGCCTCGGAATCGTTGTTTCTCTGGCTGAATCGTCGCAGACGTTCCTTCGCGCACCTCTGCGCATTTGGCTCACGCTCCAGCTGTCCGTGAAAAAGATCATCTCCGACTTTTTTCACTTGGGCCACACCAGAAAAAGCCGAAGTTTTTTTGGGAGTGGCGACCAGCTCAACCATCAGCGGGTTTCGCTATCCACGACCTGTCAAGGAGCAGTCTCATGAACAACACCTCTTTCTTGTCCACCGCCACCCGCCTTTTCTCACTCCTGCTGACGCTGTTGGCCCTTTTGACACCAACACGCACCGCCCAAGCGGCACCGCCGAATCAGTGGTCTTCCAATCTCGATTTTGACGGCAACGGCTTCAGCGACATCCTGCTCTATCGAGATAACCAAACACCCGGATATGACATTATCCGGATTCTGAATAGCAAGCCAAAGTTTAATATCGAAAGAAAGTTTGAAGAACTGACTTTATTGGGTCCCAACGAACCGAAACGGCAACTGATCGGAAGCGGTCGCTTCGACGGCGATTGGGTCACTGATTTGGTCTGGCGCGAATCGACGACTCGCTATCGCATCGACAAGCGATCGTCCACAGGACTCGTCACAGCCAGGTACTTCAGCAACCCGGATCCCCGCGACTACGTTTTCATCGGGATTGGCGATTTTAACGGTGACAGCACGAGCGATGTGTTATGGCGATCCAAGCAGGGATACTTGATGATTTATCAGTTCTCAAATGATGTACAGTCTTCTTACAAGACACTTTTTACGAGCAACACAAACGGTAAAGTCTGGGTTCCCGAGTTCTTTCAATGCGCTGGAATCGGCGACTTCAACGGGGACCAGAAAAGCGACATCTTCTGGATCGACGCGAATGGAGCCACCTATTTCTGGGGCATGAACGGGGCGACGATCACCGAGATACAACCGGGCCCTTCGCTCGGCGGATCTGGCAACTGGCGAGTGGCCGGAACGGGTGATGTTTGCTCGGCCCCAACGACGCCACAGAACATGCGCACCACCGGCAAATCCGACGGCATTTGCGACATTCTCTGGGAGGTCTACACCGGCGGCAATCGCCGCACAAAGAAAGTTTGGCAGATATCGCCAGGATTTCGTGTGACGGCGCGCACCCTTGATCAATTAGAAAACCACGACATTCAGAGCATCGGCGATTACGACGGCGATACTAGCGTTGAAATTTTGACGACGTCGCTCGGCAGTATCTACAGCCAGAAAATCACTCCGGCCAACAACGCGACGGGCACACTGCCAGACGGGTCCTGCCTCGTGGAGACAAGCTTCATCAGCTATCTTAAGCCCATGGGGGATAGCCCGGACAATGTCAGGCCGCGCTTTGAGGGTGGATTCGATTTGAGGCTGCATCTACGCAGACAACTCGAGCGGCGTGGGGTTCCACCTCGCACGAGTGCGAATTCGGCTTACGAGGCATATTCATATTCCAACACGGGAATGATTCGCCATAACCCAAGCAGCTGGCTGGGCGACCTCGATTTGAGTGGAATGGGATTCAATGCGACCGACAATTTTTGTGCCGGCGGTGGAACGGCGATTGGAAAACGGTGGGTCGTGCTGGCAAAGCATGTTTATGATGGCGAATGGTACACAGACAAGCGGAAAAATAAAGATCAATCTGTCTGTTTCCTCGACAAGAATAATCGTTTCTACAAAATCCGTATCGAGAGTTTTCACTCCATACCGAACAGCGATATTACGCTTGGCTATCTGGCCAGCGACATCCCAGCCACGGTCAAGATCTACGCCGTTCTACCCGGCCCGATGTCGAAGTTTTTGGAGTCGACAGAAAAGCTTCCGGGTTTTACGAGAAATCAATTTGGGCGACTGATCGGCCTTGAGATAGATCCATCTTACTCCAATTTGTCGAATTTCACGGATCCAGAATTCAGTCCGTCATCCGAAGCGCTCGTAGTCGGTGATTCTGGCAATCCGGTGTGTGTCGTCATCGATGGCGAACCGGTTCTCACCGGCTGCCTGTACCGTAGTGACCTGAAGAGTCGGGGTACATCATCACCACTCTTCAATCACCTCAACCAGATCGACAAACTCATGGAGGCGAAGAATCCCGCCGATGGCGTGAGACGTTTTTCCCTCGGAAGATATCTGATCTACGAGAAGCCTTGATTCGGTCCAATGGCATCACTTTGGCGGTCCGATCCTCCGTCTCTTTGCCGAGGATCGGACCCGCCGGTTGTCGCTCTCTTGCCGATCGACCGTTGGGTTGCTCAGGTCCTGGCCATCCGACCGTCTTCTTCAACGGAGGTAGCGTGCGTGTAGACAAAAGACTTGCGCGGCTCGACGCGATTGAGAATACTCTCGAGGTGCATCCTGCGGTGGCTCTGGGAGAAGGGCTGTCTCAACAACCGCATCTTTACCGGATGACGCCGCAGGATGCATCTTTCTCTTCTTGGTCCGCCCGAAGGGCGGTGCTTCCAAGCGGCGAACCGTTGCCGCATGCCGGGTTTGGCGGCTCGGGAACGAACCCCGGAAGCGGCACGTCGCGTGGCAAGGCGTTGCGCTCTGGTGGATTCCGATCCATCAAAACTGAACGCCGCTGACGATGGCAGTCAACCCGGAGGGCTCTCTTTACGACCGTGGAAGGATCGCTCTCAAGCCCCGTTTTCACCCACGGATTCTGCCTTGAAGCCAACGAAGTATGTGAACGACGGGATGACTACTTTCACCGCCACGGCCTCTGGCTTTGTCCCCGTGAACGTCGTCGTTGGTGCAATCGTCGAATCAGGCGCTATCGAGAACGGCTGTGACGGCGGGTAGGCCGGGACGGGCAGTCCGGAAGTCGTGAGCCACCGCAGCCGCGTTGATTCGAGGGCATTTCGTTCTTCGGGCTGCTCCGTGCCCGCCGCTTTGCGGGCGTGGCCAGCGTCCATGATCTGCACCGAGGGCAGCCGGCCAAACGTGACGTCGAGACGCCGGTCGAGTCCGCGGGGGCCGAGCCCGACGAGTGGATCGATGCTCAGTCCCTGCACGACGAGCTTGGAGCCGAGCTCGGAAGGCTTGAAAACTTTCGCCGGATCGTGCGTACCTCGCGGCAGCAGCCGCAGAACGCTCTCGCCGATGGACGCGATGACGATGGCCGCGAGCATCGTGCGGTTGATCGTGTCGAACAGGAACAAGCCGCCGGGCTGGAGCACAAGGGCGATCTCGTCGAGCCCGTGGTCGATGTCGGCGACATGTTCCATATCGGCCCGCCGGGCCCCCCACCGGTCCCGTTCCCGACAAGACGGCTCCCATCGGCACACAGCAGGCCACGGCCTCGGGACTCGATGGCCACGCATCTGAACGGCACGACAGGCTCCGTTCGTTTTCGCCGGACGGATGCCGAGCCGGCCTATCCGGCTTCCGGCAAGCGATGTTTTTGGCTCATTTCAATCGACTTTTCGATATCCACCGCGTCGGTGCCATCCGGTAGAGTGTGGCTCTCGAGCCGGGCTCCCGGAAGCATCCGGATGACGCAGCGTCGCACCGTCCCCACTCTTTCAGCCAGGAGCACCGCGGGGATGCGCAGATTTTCCGGAATCGCCTTCGGGCTGGCGACGCAGGCGCTGTTTGCCGTCACGGTCTGGCACCTGTTCTGGTTCCTGAAGGGACCGCCCCCGCACGACCTGCGGGCATCGCCCCTCGGGCTCGCCGCGGCGCTCGGCATCGACAGCCTGCTGGCGCTGTCGTTCGTCGTGCCGCATAGCGTGTTCCTCATGCCGTTGGTGCGGCGCAGGCTCGTGTCGGCTGGACTGTACGGGCCGTTCTACGGCTGCTTCTACTGCGTGGTCACCTGTGCCGCGCTGCTGCTGACGATCCTCTGCTGGCAGCCCACCACGGTGGTGGCCTGGCGCTGGGCCGCGCCCTTCGACCGTGTCGTATCGGCCGCGTTTGCGGCGTCGTGGGTCGCGCTCTTCTCCAGCCTTGCCCTCACCGGCCTAGGCTGGCAGACCGGCTGGACGCCCTGGTGGCACTGGGCACGCGGCCTCCCGCAGCCGAACCGGGTGTTCGTCGAGCGGGGGGCCTACCGCTTCCTGCGGCATCCGATCTACGCGAGCTTCCTGGGACTGATCTGGTTTGCGCCCGTTGTCCCGCTCGACCGCGTCGTGCTGATCGCTGTCTGGACGGCGTACATCTTCGTCGGCAGCGCCCTCAAGGACGGCCGCCTGGTCCACTTCACGGGCGACACCTATCGCGAGTATCAGGCCCGCGTGCCAGGGTATCCGGTCGTGGGATTCGGCCCGCTGGGACGGATCCCGCCGCGACTGCCGACGGCGGTTCAAGCGGATCGCCCGGGAGTGTAGGGATTTTCCGAAAGGGGCTTGGCTCGATGGTGAAGGAGATGAGGCCGATATCCCCGCCGCAGTCCTGCCGCTCGAGTGGAAACTCCTCCACCACCCGCGCCATCAGTTTCGCCCGGGCAGTCCTTGACTTGTCATGGACCATCGGCTTGCCCAGACGACGAGGAACCGTCGGATGATCTCCCTGCGAGTGACGATTTATCCAACCCACAGCGAGATGCAGACACTCGTGGCCCCTTCCACGAATTCCTGCCTCGGCCGGTAGCGATTCATCACCATCGCATCAGTCGCCCGCCGCAGATCCTCAGCTTGCGACAGCACCGTTGACCGTATTATCCTTTCCCCATGCCCGGATCCTCTTCGATCGCCGAAACGCTGACGATCGCGGATGCTTGTCGCCAAGAGTGGGATCTCGTCGTCGTGGGTGCCGGCTTGTCGGGATCCATCGCCGCCAGGGAAGCGGCCCGTCGCGGTAGCAGCGTTCTCCTGGTGGAAAAAGCTGCTTTTCCACGTCGCAAGGTCTGCGGGTGTTTTCTCAATGCGAATGCCCTGGCAAGCCTGTCGCAGTTGAATCTGACCTCCTTGTTGGTTGACAGCCACGCTCCGCCCGTGCGAGGTGTCTTCCTTTCCGCAGGCACACGCCACGCTTATCTCCCGCTCCCCACCGGGGCGGCCCTCTCTCGCGCGTGGCTTGATACCCAGCTCGCCCGCGAAGCGGTGGCGGCAGGAGCTTCCCTCTTGCTCCGTACGGAAGCGCACTTGGTCGAAGTGGACAGCGATCGCTGCAGGCTGCGACTGAACCAAGGTGAAGCGGAAGGTCAGGTTGTGTCGCGAATTGTGGTGGCTGCAGATGGCCTGGCCGGTCGATTGGCCAGAGAAACTCGAGATTGCGTGCAGTCCGTCAACCCTCGCTCCCGCATCGGCGTGTCAGCAGCGATGGCACGTGTGCCGGAGGGCTACCAACCGGGCACGATTCAAATGGTCGTGGGTCGCGAGGGGTATCTTGGGGCGTTGCAGGTTGAAAATGGCCATTTGGAATTGGCCGCTGCACTCGACCCCGCCGCGATCAAGCGCTGGGGTCCGGGAGAAACAGTGCACCGCATCCTGCGGCACTCTTCGTTACCGAGACTGCAGGGTGTCTGCGAGCTCGATTGGCAAGGGACAAACCCCCTGTCGCGACAGACGACACCCCCCGCAGGGCGCCGTGTTTTCTTCGTGGGCGATGCAGCTGGATACATCGAACCTTTCACCGGCGAGGGCATGGCCTGGGCGATCGCGTCTGGCGCTGCTGTTGCAGGCGTCGCCCATCAGGCGGCCCAGCGGTACTCCGATGACCTGCCGCGACAATGGATTCGGAAGCGGGAACGATTGCTACGAGGAAGAATGCGTCTCTGCCGACTCGTGACGCAGAGCCTTCGCTACCAACGCCTGACGGAGTTGAACGTAGCGCTGCTGAGTCACCTGCCGTTTTTGGCCACACCCGTGATCCGGTGGCTGAATCGTTCTCGCCCTTATGCCTCTGTAGATGTGCCGTAACGACCACGATTTGCTGATTCTCCCACGGCTTGTCTGCCAATGGCCCATCTCCCCTCCGACCGTACGGACTACCTCCGCACTCCTGCAGCCAAGCGCGAGTACAACGAATTGCTGTTTGCCGAGGTGGCGAAACGCTACGATCTGGTCACTCGGGCCCTTTCCTTGGGCCGCGATCAGGCCTGGAAGCGAGTGCTCCTTGACTCGTTGCCAACCGGCCTTGCTCCCGTCTGCGTGGACTTGGCCTGCGGAACCGGTGACGTGTCGTTCGCCTTGGCGCAGCGCTACCCACGAGGAGAGGTGTACGGCATCGATCTCACATCGGAAATGTTGCACATCGCACAGGCACGAAATCGCTTCCCAAACGTCACACTGCAATTGGGCGACATGCATCACTTGCCGTTTCCTTCCGCCAGCTTCGACATCGTTACGGGAAGCTATGCCTTGCGGAATGCTCCCTCGCTGACCGTCGCATTGCAGGAAATCCATCGCGTGCTGCGGCCGGGGGGCACCGCGGCCTTCCTGGACTTCTCAAAATCTCCGAATCGGTTCTTTCAGCGGCTCAGTTATGGAGTGCTCTATCTGTGGGGATCGTTCTGGGGCCTCGTGCTCCATCGCCAGCCGGCGGTGTATGCGTATATCGCCAAATCACTCTGGCACTTTCCTGACCGGGAACAGCTCCGCCGCGACCTGACGAACGTGGGGTTCGCGGAGGTCTTCAGCCGGAAGTTCTACTTCGGCACCTTGGAGATCATCACCGTCAGCAAGCCTGTCCATGAAACGGCGCGTTCTCCCGGGCAGGCACCATGCGCCTGAGGGGCTCGTCGCGCTGCGACAGCGACTCACTCCAACTCCCGGCAACACCGCATCTCGGGGTGGCCGCTCATGGCCGCTCATGGCCGCCCGGTGATCGTGCCGGTGTCAGGGACTACGAAATCCACGACCGTGGAATGGCCGTCCATGTTCTTGCTCCCGGGTGCCACGAGGCACACACGACCGAGATCGCCGTCGCGACGGGGCCAACTCCAGCGTTGGCCGAGCGTTGGCCGCAGTCTGGAGGAAGGACCGTTCGCGGGCTTGCGTGGCTCTCAAACGAGGCGGTCGTTGTGCGCGGATTTTCAATGCCGCTGGTCAACGCCAGGGATGTGCACGAGGCGGTCGGTGCGAGCCAATATGGCTGGAACGGCAGCGCTCTGATCGGCGGCCCGCTCGTCGAGTCTGGCGCCATCGAGGACGGCTGTGACGGCGGGTAGGGCGGCGCGGAAGCCCGCCGAGCATCTCACCCGAACAGCTGGCCGAACGAGGAGCCTTCCTCCCATCAGCGCCTGCGGCACGGCGAGATCGAGCGACATGACGGCCCAGGCCCAGCGGCCCCGGATTCTTAAACACTCAAGCGTTATGGCTGAAGTGCCAGCGGGGAAGGAAACGGCGAGGGGTGAGACCTTCCCCCCAATTCACACCGAGGCCTAAGTTTACCGTGTCGTCCGCCACGCGGGCCAGCCCAACACATCCGCGAAAAAGAGCCAAAACTCTCCAAAAAATCGACTCATCGCCGACTCATCGCCGACTCATCCCTGAACGCATCGATCGGCAGGCAAGAACCGGGGTTTGCCCCACACCCATTGCTTGCAAACTAGGGGGGGGGGGTAAGCTGGCGAGCCGCGGGGCCAGCGCTCATCCCTGCATCCAGGGTTTTCGCAAAACCTGCCAAGAAGAGCCTTCTCACCCATGACTCAACAGCGATTCGAAGCCGAGCGACGCCATGGGCCCCATCGCTGGCTGGCGGCAATTCATGCGGTGGTCGTCGCAGCCATCGCCTTCTGGAGCGGAGCGACACTCTGCGCTCCCGCCGCCGAGATTGAACCACCCCCTGCGGAGGTCATGAAGCTCCTCAACAGGGCGATGCGCGATTACGAGACAGACAAAATCGATTCCGCCGACACCAATCTACGCCGGTTCCGAGAGGTCGTTGGGGCGGCGACGCTCCCCGACGACCTCCAATTTCTCGCTTTCGATATGGGAGTGCAGATCGCGATCAGGAAGGCCACGAGGGTTTTCCAGGGGCGGCCCGGTGTGGCCGATGCTTCCTCGGCCGAGTTCACCGAGGTCTGGAACGTCGTTGACGAAAGATCCGATGAGCTCCTGGCACATTACAGAAGAAAAGTATCTGCAGCCGAGGCACAAGAGGACTTCTCAGGCTTCGTGCTCGTTTCCGCTCGTGAGCAGCGACTCCGACGAGACAGGGCCCTCGCCCTCCAATTCATGACCGCGTATCCGGAAGCGCTCTCCGAACTCGACGAGGCGCTGGCGATCTACACTCGCTGCCTGCCCCACGCGACGGAGACCATCCAGGTGGGCATCCACTCCCCCGACGGAGAAGAGCGGACGGAACAGACTCGCGGCGACGCGTTCGGCCTGGCGACGCCGGAAGTGATCGCTCAAGAACGGATGACCGTCTTGGGGCTCTGGCTGAACGCGGCCCCCAATGATCTCGGAGTCAAGGAGATGCTGACGTCGACACGCGAGCATTTCATCAAAGACTTCCCAGACCACCCAAATACCTATTTCAATACGTACGCCGTGCTCGAAGCCCGCGGCACGCTGACCGCTGATGCATTGAAAGCGGTTCTCGACTCGACACGAGACAAAACCTCGGCGGATCACGCCAGCAATATGATCTCGCATGCAAACCGGCTCTTTCTCAACGAGCGCCGCCTCGACGAAGCCCTCGCCGAATATGAAGTCGCGCTCGCCCTGCCGGCCTGCCCCAAGAACAGACTCGCGGAACTCTACTCGCAAATGTCCTCGATTCATCTCGAGTCAAAACGGTTTGACAAGGCACGAGAATGCATCCTTGAGGCGAAACGGCATGCCGATCCGGCACAAGCAGAAGCATTCAGCCTCGACTCCCATCTCGATTTGATTGAGAGCGCGGCGGGCAACCGGCCATTGCCCTCCGCTTCTGCCCCTGTGGCCAACGGCAATCGACGGTTGTTCATCTGGATCAATACGCTCGCCGTACTTCTCATCGGCGGGTATTACGCATGGAAACGGCTTTCACCTCGCAGGAGTGATCACACATGAACCCCCTTCGCGTCATCGGCATGCTGCTCCTTGTGATCTCGATTTCACGAGCCTCACAGGCACAACTTCCCTGCGTCGAGGCTTGGCACCACATCAGAGACATGCCGATGGTTGTCTATCAATGCATGGATTCGTGCACGCATGTCAACCGGGTCGGAACTGCGACCGTCCGATCGCTGGTCGTGTCCAAACCCGACGAAGTGCTCAAAAAACTGCCGATTACGAAGACGTTGAATATCCAGTGCTATCCGCCGAGGTTTGTCAATATGGGAGGAACCGTCAGCACTACGCAGGGAATGAGCGTGTCCGCCGCCGATTCGCAGGGAACAACCGTTAGCGCGCAAGGTACGGCTGGCTTCCAAGTCGGGGAATTTGCCAAGGGTACCATTCAGACCCAACTCGGATGGTCGCATTCCTGGAACTGGACAGTCACGAACACCTACACCGAGCAGGTGGCCATAACAGCGACCGCGAGCGATTTTTGGCCCCCTGTTAAACGAAATGTGACAGGTCCTGCTTCGCTCTCCATGACGGTCACGGTGAAGGGAATACAGGCCGCGGTTACGGTTGACGCTTGTTATGAACACAATTGCACGACTGTGGTGATGGCGAAGTACAAAGCTCTCCGAGGCTGGGAGTGCAACGGTTGGCCGGCAGGGAGCAAGCAAGTTACGAAGTATGCGAACGACGGGATGGTGGCTTTCAGCGCCACGGCATCTGGCTTTGTCCCGAAAGAAGTCGTCGTAGGTGCGATCGTCGAATCTGGTGCCATCCAGACCGGCTGCGACGGCGGGTAGGGCGGGGTAAGCAGCCAGCGTGGCGCAGCGCTGCGAGGGCTTCGCCGCCAATTCACACGTGAGGGCTCATCATGCAAGCAAGCATGCTCACCGCCGCGAATCGGGGTGTCGGCCGATACGGATGGCTTCTCGGGCTTGGCCTCGGCGCCCTCGTCGCGGGGTTCGTCTTGACCAGGCCTGCTGCCCTCCCGGCGAGTGCCAATCGGAAACAGGCTGCGGAAAGCATTTTCGTCGGCTTGAGCGGCCAGGCCGAGAGGCAATTGGCTCTCCTTGCCGTCAAACGATCGCGGCAGCCGACAGACGCCACCAACACCGCCCTCGCAGCGGCTTGCGACGACTTTGTCCGCGACTCCCCCGATCATCCCCACGCTTTCAATTATGCCGTGCGGGCTCAGGACCTCCGTGGCACCCGAGACCTAGCCGCCCTCCAAGCAATCCTCGTTCGGGCATCCGACCGGCACTCGGCTCAGTTTGCCAACAACGCCATTTCCTTTGCCACGCTCCTCACCGAAGAGGGCCGGGCCATTGAGGCGCTAGCCTGCTACGAGGAGGCACTGGCCATGCCAGAGTGCCCAAAGGATCGTCGTGGTGAGGCCTGTCTCATGGTGGCGATGATCCTCCGCGGCAGCGACGAGGTTGAGCGAACGCGATCCGCCCTCCAGGAAGTTCGCCGACACACCGAACGATTTCCCGTGGTCGAAGCAGAGCTCCGACTCCTCGATCTCGAGGCTGGGAACAAACCTGCGCAAAAGGATTCGCCGGTTGGGGGCCTGATCTCGGCCGATAGCGAAATGAATGGTAGTTCCGTCGCCAACGACGCGGCGGCATCGAATCCGATCGACCAAGTAATCTTCCAGGATCACGTGGTCCTCGACAGGGCACATATCGTCCAACGTCTTGCCGAGACGTGCTACGACGAGGGAACCATCGAACTCAGCATCGGCCAAAATGGCCCGGGATTTATGAACACCGCTTTGAGCACCAAATGGCCCCCATCGGGCAGCCGGAGGGTGACAGGGCCGGCGTGGCTCTCCATGGGAGCGATCATCTATCAGGGAGGTGACGGTTACGACCCCTCGCACCTCGACCCGATTGACGAAGCGGCCCTCTGCCGCTCCACCAGGCGAGGCTGGAGCCCTTCGCGGCTCAGGGCCCTGCCGCTCGTCGAGTCTGGCGCCATCGAGGACGGCTGCGACGGCGGGTAGCCGCGGCGCGGAAGCCCGCCGCCGACCTCACCCGAACAGCGGCCCGATCGGGCTGCCTTCGCAGACCGGGAACGGCCGGCCGAGCGTGTCGATCCATTCCTTCCGCGGCGGCACACCGAGGGCCTGCCAGATCGTCGCCGCGAGATCCTCGGGGCGGAACGGGTCGCTGGCCGGTTCGCCGCCGAACTTGTCGGTGCTCCCCACGACGTTGCCGCCACGGACGCCGCCCCCGGCGAAAAACACGCTCTGGGCACGGCCCCAGTGATCGCGGCCGGCCTCGCGGGCCCCGGCGAGCGTGCTGATCTTCGGCGTCCGTCCAAACTCGCCAGCCATCACGATCAGCGTGTCGGCAAGGAGCCCGCGCGATTCGAGATCGTCAAGGAGCGCCGAGACGCCCCGGTCAGTCGGCGGGAGGAGATAGCGATCGAGGTTCGTCCAGGCCGACTCGTGCGTATCCCAGGTCTCGTTGTTGCCGAGATTTACCTGCACCATCCCCACACCGGCCTCGACGAGCCGGGCCGCCAGCAGCAGCGACCACCCGAAGGCATTCTCGCCGTAGGCTTCCCGGAGCTTGGGATCGGCCTGCGAAATGTCGAACGCGCTCGACACCTTGGGGTCGAGGAGGAGCGACGTCGCCATCCCGCGATAGCGGTCGAAGGAGCGTTCGTCGGCCGTCTTCTCGAGATCGGCCCGCTGCTTGTCGATCCCCTCGCGGAGGGCGAGCCGATCGAGGAGCCTGCCCCCCAACAGCGCCTGCGGCACGGCGAGGTCGAGCGAGCGGAACTCGATCGCTTGCTTCGCGGGGCCGTCGTGGTGATGGAAGAGGTATTCGGGGTAGGCCCCGTAATTGACCGGGTTGTAGGGAGAACAGTCGAGGAAGAACGGCTCGTGCTGCCGGCCAAGGAGCGCGGCGAACTGCCCGGGGATCACGCGGCCGGTGCGGTGGACGAGCTTTTCGGGGAGAACGATCGACGGCGGGAGATTGTTGCGGGCGGGAACGAGTTGTTGGGCGAGGGCCGCTAGCGCCGGCCAGTCGGACTTTTTCGGAGCACTGGGATCGAAGCCCACGGGGATGTCCGATCGGCCGGTGAGCATGATGTGATGGCCGGCGGAATGGTCGTTGGACTTGTGCGTCAGCGACCGCACCACCGCCCATTTTTCACTCCGGGCCGCCAGCATCGGCAGGTGTTCACAGATCTGGAGGCCGGGGGTCTTTGTGGCAATCGTCTTGAAGCTACCGCGGATGTCGAGCGGGCCGTCGGGCTTCGGATCGAAGCTCTCGTGCTGCGCAAGCCCCCCGGAGAGGAAGATGTAGATCACCGACTTCGGCGGCCGCACCGTTCCCTCGGCGGCCGGCGAGGCCGCGGCCCGCGCCGCGGCGAGTGCATCGAGGGAGAGCCCGAAAAGCCCGAGGGCCCCGGCCTGAACGGCCGTCCGGCGGTTGGTGACACTGCGCAGCGGATGGTGATAACGGTCTGCCATCGGCGTAGACTTTCCCCTGCCCGGCGAACAGGCGCAGGCCCAAAGGCCCAGCATCCCCTCGGCCGGTATCAGAATAGATCGGCCGCGGCGGACTGTCGACGCCGGCCCGCGTCCCTCCATCAGCCCCCGTTCGAAAGCTTGTTTTCGACCTCCCTGCCCGATCCCGAAGCCCCGGCCGGACGATCCATGGCGTCGCGCCTGCTCACGATCGAACCGCTCGGCGACGCCTGCCTCGTCGTCCGCTTCGGCACAGGGGTCGACGCCGTCACCTCCCGGGCCGTCGCGGCCGCCACCGCCGCCCTCACCGCGGCGGCCCTGCCGGGGGTCGTCGACATCGCTCCGACGTTCAACACCGTGGCCGTCGTCTTCGATCCCCACCAGGCCGATCCCCGCGCGCTTTCCGGGGCGATTCTGGCAGACCTGCAAAACCTCAACAGCGGCGACCCCACCCCGGGCACGCTTGTCGAGATTCCGGTCGCCTACGGCGGCGATGACGGACCCGATCTGGCCGCCGTGGCGGCCCACACTGGCCTCGATTCCGAAGAGCTCGTGAGGCTCCACACCACGGCCGACCATGTCGTCGGGATGATCGGATTCGCCCCCGGCTTCCCCTATCTCCTCGGCCTCCCCGCGGCGCTCTCGATCCCGCGCCGCCCGACGCCACGGACGAGCGTGCCGGCCGGCTCGGTGGCGATCGCCGAACGCCAGACGGGAATCTATCCGCGGACCAGCCCCGGTGGCTGGCATGTCATCGGCCGCACGCCCCGGGCGATGTTTGACCCCCACCGGGATCCCCCCGCGCTCCTCCGTGCCGGTGATCGTGTCCGCTTCGTGCCGGTCACCGGCCCTGTTCGTTCCGGGGAGCGAATCCGATGAGGTCGATCGAGGTCGCGGCCCCGGGGATGCTCACCACCCTCCAGGATCTCGGCCGCCACGGCTCTCGCTCCAGTGGCGTCGGCCCCGGTGGCGCAGTCGACACGCTCTCCCACCGCATCGCCAACCTCCTTGTCGGCAATCCCGCCGACGCTGCCGCGCTCGAGATCACCCTCCTCGGGCCCCGGCTCGTCTTTCCTCAGGGAGCGTGGGTGGCGATCACCGGCGCGGCGGTCGGCGCGGTCGTCGTCACCCTCGAGGGCCGGTCCATCCCCGTGCCGGCCTGGCATCCGATCTGGGTGCCGGATGGGGCGACGCTCGTCTGTGGCCCGTGCGCTCCGCACGGCTGCCGGTCGTCCCTGGCCGTGGCTGGCGGACTCGATGTCCCGCTGATTCTCGGGGGCCGGGGAACCGATCTCCGCGCCGGCTTCGGTGGATACCAGGGAAGAGCCCTGCGGGCCGGCGACCAGATCCCCGTCGCAGCGTCGCTTCGCAAGCCCCCAGCGGACCGGGATGGCGTCGTCGTCGTGCCGCGGACAGCGCCCCCCGCGCTCACCCCCTGGCCGATCGGATGCCCGGCCGACGGGGCGATGCCGCCACCGATCCGCGTTCTTCGTGGTCCGGAGTTCGAGGCTTTTCCAGCAGCGAGCCGCGAGACGTTTTTCTCCGACACGTTTGTCGTCACCCCCGACTCCGATCGGAGCGGTTGCCGGCTCTCCGGGAAGGCTCTCGCATCGCCGACGATGGCGCTCTCCGAGGTCGTCGTGGCGGGAACGATCCAGATCCCTCCCTCCGGTCAGCCGATCGTGCTGGCCGCCGACCATCCCGTCACCGGGGGCTACCCGCGGATCGCCGTCGTGGCCACGATCGATCTCCCCCGCATCGCTCAGGCGCCCCCCGGGCTGCCGCTGAGCTTCGTCGAGATCGGGCACGACGAGGCGCAGCGTCTCCTCCGCGAACGCGCACGGACACTCCGGATGTTCACGCTCGGCTCGGAGTACCTCCGGTGAGCGCAGCTTTACTCTCGATCGATCTCAACGGCGACGTCGGCGAGTGGGATTCCGCCGCCCCGGACGCTGCCGCGCGCTTCCGGGCCGACGCCGACCTGGCTGCATCGCTCACGAGCCTCAACGTCGCCTGCGGCGGCCATGCCGGGGATGCAGGCTCGATGCGAGCGCTGGCACGCCTCGCGCGCGACCGCGGCCTCGCCCTCGGGGCCCATCCCTCCTTTCCCGATCGGAGCGGCTTCGGTCGGCGCCCAATGGCGCTGCCGCCAGCCGACATCGAGCGCCTCGTCGTCGAACAGGTCGGCGGACTCGTGCGGATCGCGGCAGAGGAGGGGATCGGCGTCGGCCATGTCAAACCCCACGGCGCCCTCTATAACCTCGCGGCCACCGACGCCGCCGTGGCTGACACAATAGCCCGCGGCGTGGCGCGGGTGAACCCGCGGCTCGTCCTCGTCGCCCTCTCCGGCAGCGCCAGCATCGGCGCCGGTGCCCGAGCCGGGCTCGCCACGGCAAGCGAAGTCTTTTCCGATCGGACCTACGAATCAGACGGCAGCCTTTCGCCGCGAACACTCGCCGGGAGCCTCCTCACCGATTCCGACGCCGCGGCCGCGCGGCTCGTGCGGATGATCCGCGAAGGCTGCGTGACATCCCGGCAGGGGACGCTCCTGCGCGTCACGGCGACGACTGCCTGCATCCACGGCGACACCCCCGGGAGCGCTGACTTCGCCCGGCGGCTCCGGGCGGCGCTGGTCGCCGCGGGGATCGACGTCGCCCCGCTGGCCTGATGCCTCGGGCCAAGCTGTTCAGCGAACTTCGCCTCCGCCGTCGGAATCCTCCACGAGCGGTTCCATGGCGTCCACCCCGCCTCCTCCGCGGCGAGCGACCGCGCCTCGGGCCACGGCGTGGGAACCGAGAGGCGATCGGGGGAGACGACGCGCGGCGTCTTCCGGCCAACGGCGTCGGTGCTGCGGGCGACGATGCCGGCGTTCCAATCCCCCTGGCCAGCGGCGTGTCGGAATCCCACCAGACGACGTTGCGCTCGAACCGGAAGCTGACGTGGTCCTCGACCCGCATCCGCTGCAGCTGCCAGTCGCGGGCCGAGGCGAGCATGTTGTTGGCGATGCGGTTGTCCTTGCCGTCGTGCCGGTGGAAACTCCCCGACGACGCCTGATGGACGACGTTGCCACGGATCACGATCCCGCTCGACTCCTCGTCGGTGGAGAGCCCCAGCCGCGGTCGTCGTGGCTGACGATGTCGGGGAGCCGCTCATCCCAGGCCGCGGAAGTTGGGGCGCAGCCTCACGCTCCCGTCCGCGAGGCGCCCGAGGATGCCGACGAGCGCGCCGTCGGCATCGACCGCCGCCGCCAGGCTGCCGGTCACCGTGTCGGCCGGAAGCAAGCCTCCGCGAACCGCAGAATCGAGGCGCGCTCCGGCGAGCGTGACACGCGGCAGGTGGGGGAGGGCCGAGAGCGGGGGGAGGAGCGCTGCGGATATCGTCTCCGGCCCGATCGATTCCAGAGCCACCGCGTCGCCGAGGCCAAACGGGCCGACGCGGGTCCGCCGCAGCGATTCCATGACGGCGCGCGTTCCCAGTGCCAGTGCCAGATCGCGCCCGATCGCGCGGATGAACGTGCCCGCCGAACACTCGATCTCGATGTCGAGGTGCGGCCAACGGTATCCGGTGATCTCCAGCCGATCGATCCGCACCGGCCGGGCTTCGATCTCCACCGGCCGCCCCTGCCGCGCCAACCGGTAGGCTCGCTTGCCATCGACATGGATGGCGGAATAGTCGCAGGGGCGCTGGAGGATGTCGCCCCGGAACGCCGCCGCCGCGGCCTCGAGCTCCTCACCCGTCGGCACGCGCGGCTCCGTCTCGAGCTCGATCGGTGTCTCGAGGTCGTCCGAGGGGCTCGAGCGCCCGAGGAGAAATGTCGCCGCGTAGGCCTTGGCCTGGGCGTGGAGATGGTCGACGAGCTTCGTCGCATGCCCCAGGCAGACGACGACGACGCCGCTGGCAAGCGGATCGAGTGTGCCGGCGTGGCCGACCGTCTTCATGCCCGCGGCCCGCGCCACGACATCGACCACCCTCCGGCTCGTGATGCCGGGGGGCTTGTCAACCGGGATCACACCCGTGAATGGGAAACGCATAGAGCTCCGCGACATCCTCGGCCGATTTTCCCGCCAGCCGGACGCGCGACTCAAGCGCCGCCGGATCCGCCACCGCCCCGGCGACGAGCCGGTCGAACTTGAGATCGACGAGTGCCCCGGTGGCCGCCTGATCGGAGCGGGCATGGCCGAGCGGGTGGCAGACCAACCCGCTCTCGAGTCGCCCGAAGGCCGCGTGGTCGATCGTCACGCTGGTGGGGATCCCGTCAGGATAACGTGCGTCGTAGTCCGGGCCTCCGTGGATGATCGCCATCCGGCTGATCAGCGCCGCGATCCCGGGGTCGGCGATCCGCTCCGCGTCGTAGTCGTCGGGGAGCAGCATGAGCTCGTCCCACCCCGGCGCTCCACCGCCGGGCGTGGCCGTCGCACGGGCCTTCAGGAGCGTCCTGGCGAGGATGTAAGGGAGCGAGTGATCGGCCGATTGCCGCGTCGTCGGCGTCCGCTTGGCGGGGTCGGCGATGATCGAGAAGGCCGGCTCGTAGATCGCTACCTCGACGCGGCGGATCCCGTCTGGATCGGCCGCCAACCCCGGACAGCGGGCGAAGAGATCGACCAGCGCCTGGAGCGCGCCGGCCGACTGGTGCTCGTAAAGCCCGAGCTTGAAGTGCATCGAGTGGATCGCGAAGGCGTCGCCGCCGAGCCCGAGCTCGAGATCGAACGGGCTCCGGCCATCGGGGCAGGGGACGTTCCTGCGGTACAGCGCGAGCGGATTGCGGAAGATGTCTTTCGGCCCGATGAAGCCGGCGAGTGAGCGCCTGGCCGCCGACACCGCCACCTCCGCCGACAGCGCCGCCGAGGCCCCCTTGCTGTCGGAGAGCTGGTGGCCGGCGCGGATCGCCCGATAGGGGACGTAATGGGCGACGACCATCCCGATCGCCGACTCGATCGCGTCGACATCGCCGCCGAGGGCCGCCGCACAGGCCGCCGCGGAGGCGACCGCGCCGTGGTGGACGTGGTCGATAGCGTAGGTTCGCAGCGGAAAGACCTCCGCCAGCCGACCGCGGATCTCGTCGATCAGAAGCATGACACGGAGGGTCTGGTCACCGTCGAGCCCCGCTTCGCGCGCCGCCGCGAGGGCCACGGGATAGAAATCGTTGTGACCGAACTCCCCGGCCGTCCGCCCCTTCGCGGCGTCGTGGCCGAAGTTCGTGCCGTTGGAATCCCACTCCCGCACCGCGGAGGCGTCGGCCGCCACCCCCTTCTCGATCGCCACCGGCCGCCGCGCCCCGAAGCACATCGCCCCCCGGCTCCCGGCGGCAGGGGCTGACGCGAGTGCCTCGCGCCGCAGCACCGTCGGTGCGTTGGACCCCCGGGCGAGGGCCGAGACGCCGCAGCCGACGCTGTCGACATGGAAGCGCTCGAGAAGCCCGAGCGTACGATCGCCGACCGGCTGGGGATGATGGAGGAAGTCGCGGGCGTAGTCGGCCAGCCCGCGGGCCTGGTTGGTGTCGGCGGGGAGGAGGCGGGTGGAGCCGGTGGTTCTCCGGGAAACGGGATGGGGCATGGAAGATCGTGCGGCCTGCGGGGATGCGGTCGTCGAAAGAACCGGTTCGACAGTTGTAGCCGATCGCCCCAGAATGACAGGAACGGTCGCCGGCCTGCCCGCCGGCCCCCGCCGGTCCCTTTCCTCCCCCTTCCCCCTGCATCCCCGATGGAACCAGCCCGGCTCGGACCGTACTCCATCGGCGCCCGGCTCGGCCGTGGCGGGATGGGGGCGGTCTACGAAGCCGTCGACGCGGTCACCGGCACGACCGTCGCCGTCAAGGTGCTCGCGGCCCACCTCGCCGACGACCAGGGGCTGAAGGCCCGCTTCCGGGCCGAGATCGACACCCTCAAGGACCTGCGGCACCCCGGCATCGTCCAGCTCCTCGCCTTCGGGGAAGAGGGAGACCAGCCGTACTTCGCGATGGAGCTGGTGCGTGGGAAGACGATCGAACAGACCCTCCGCACCGGCCGGCGGTTCACCTGGCAGGAGACCGTCGCAGTGGCGCTGGCCGTCACCCGGGCCTTGAAGCTGGCGCACGATCATGGGGTCGTCCACCGCGACCTGAAGCCTTCCAACATCCTCCTCGCCGACGACGTCCCGATCGGCGCGGGGGTGAAGCTCGCCGACTTCGGGATCGCCAAGCTGTTTGGGGGTGTGGCCCACACCGCCCATGGCAATCTCGTCGGCACGGCCGAATACATGGCCCCCGAGCAGGCGGCGGGCCACGGGGTCGACCATCGGGCCGATCTCTACGCCCTCGGCCTGGTGATGTATGCGATGCTCGCCGGCCGACCTCCGTTCCGCGGAGGACAGGTGACGGAGGTGATCGAGAAGCAGCGCCACACCCCCGCCCCGCGCGTGGCCGCCGCGGTCCCGTCGGTGCCTGTGGAACTCGACGCGCTCATCGACCGTCTCCTCCAGAAGGATCCGGCGGCACGCCCCGGCAGCGCCCTGGCATTGGCGAGGCTGCTGACGGCGATCGGAACCCTCGTTCCCGCCACCGACGAATCCGACCCGGCGGGGGACAAGCTCGTCATCGCCGATCTCGCCCCGCAACCGCCGCAGCCGGCGCCCCCCGGCCGCGCGGAGGATTTCACGACCGTCTTCGCAGCCCCCCCAGCTCCGGCCGCCGCGGCGGCGGCCGGCGAAACGCCCGCCGAGCCGCAGTCCTCCCCGCGCGCCGGGCCGACGCGCCCCGAGGCCTCCCCGCGGTTGGCCTCCGGCCGCAGTTCCGGCGATGCCCGGACGGCGCGGATCGACAGCGATCGCACCGATCTCCCCCCGGGGGAACCGGGCTCGACGACCCGGGTCGACACGGTCGTCCGCCGGCGGCACACGACGATGGCCGAGCTCGACCAGGCCGAACGCGACCGCCGTAGCCGTGCCGACGCCCGCGCGACCTGGTACCGCTCGGCCACGGCGGTCGCGATCGCGGTCACAGTCCTTGCCGGGGGATGGATGCTCCTCCGCCCGCCGACGGCCGACGCGCTCTACACCCGGATCAAGGCGGTGACCAACGACGACGGCGGCGATCTCCGCGATGCCGCCGACCTCATCCGCCGCTTTCTGCGCGACCATGCCGACGATCCCCGGGCCGGCGAGGTGGCGGGCTTCGAGCGGACGATCGCCCTCGATCGCCTCCAGCGCCGCGCCCGGCGCAAGGTCCGCACCGACCGCCCCCTGTCGCCGATCGAACGTGACTACCGCGCGGCGATGGCCCGCGAGCCGGAGAGCCCGTCCGATTGCATCGATGCCCTCGAAGCGCTCCTCGCGCTCCACCCGACGCCCCCGGTCTCCCGCCCCGCCCCGCGCCCCGAGGAGGATCATCCCGAAGACGACGCCAGCCTGTGGATCGACCTCGTCCACCGCCAGATCGCGCGGCTCACGCCGCTGGCGATCGACGAGCGACAGGAAGACGAGCACCGGATCCGCTCGATCCTGACGAAGTCCGAGGCGCTCCTGGCCGCGGCGGACGCCGCACCCGCCGACCGCGACACGCCGCTGGCCGAGCGCCGCCGGCTCCTCGCGAGCGTCGTCGAAACCTACGCCAGCCGCCCCCACGCCAAATTACTCGTCAACGAGGTCATGGCACTCCTCGCCGCCCCTGACGGCGCCATACTTCCCTCCCCATCCCCCGGAGCCGATCCCCGATGACCGCGTCCCCTTCCCGCCCCCACAGCCACGCGGCCTTCGCCCGGGCACGGGCCCTGATTCCCGGCGGGGTCAATTCCCCGGCCAGGGCCTTTGGCGGGGTCGGCGGTGAACCGATCTTCTTCGAGTGCGCCGATGGCCAGTGGCTCACCGATATCGACGGGCTGCGGTATCTCGACTACATCGGCTCCTGGGGCCCGATGATCCTCGGCCACCGTCATCCCCGCGTCGTCGCGGCGATTGAACGGGCCCTTTCCCGCGGCACCAGCTACGGCGCGCCGACCGAGGGGGAGAGCCACCTGGCGGAGCTGATCATCGCGGCGGTGCCGTCGATCGAGAAGGTGCGGATGGTGAGCTCCGGCACCGAGGCGACGATGAGCGCCGTCCGCCTGGCGCGCGGATTCACCGGCCGCAATGGCATCGTCAAGTTCTCCGGGAATTACCACGGTCACGTCGATGCGCTCCTCGTCGCCGCCGGGTCGTCGGCCGCCACCCTCGGCGTCCCCGATTCCCCCGGCGTCACCCCCGGCGCGACGCGCGACACCATCGTGCTCGACTACAACGCCACCGAACAACTCGAGGCCCTGTTCGCGGCCCGCGGTGACGAGATCGCGGCCGTCATCCTCGAGCCGGTCGTCGGCAACATGGGGCTCGTTGTCCCGTCGAGCGATTTCCTCGTTGCGGCCCGGCGGCTGACGGAAAAGCACGGGGCGCTGCTGGTCTTCGACGAGGTCATGACCGGCTTTCGCTTGGCGTTCGGCGGGGCACAGGAGATCCTCGGGATCACCCCCGATCTGACGACGCTGGGGAAGATCGTCGGCGGTGGGCTTCCGCTCGGGGCCTACGGCGGCCGGCGCGAGATCATGGACAACGTCCTCCCCGCCGGGAAGGTGTTCCAGGCCGGGACACTCTCCGGCAATCCCCTCGCCGTGGCGGCCGGGACGGCGACCCTCGAGGAATTGCGCGACCATCCCCCCTATCCGCTCCTCGAACGCCACGGCGCGCGGCTCGAATCGGGCTTCCGCGCGGCGGCCAGCGCGGCCGGGGTGCCGGTATCGGTCGCGCGCCGCGGCAGCATGATGACGATGTTCTTCCAGCAGGCGGAGGGCTGGCCGGTCGTCGACTGGCCGACGGCTTGCAGAAGCGACACGAAGGCCTACGGCCGCTTCTTCTGGGGAATGATCGACCGCGGCATCTATCTCCCCTGCAGCCAGTACGAAGCGCTCTTCATCTCGGCGGCCCACACCGATGCCGACATCGACACGACCGTGGCGGCGGCCCACGCGGCACTTGCCCGGGTTTGACCCGTGCCGTGGCCGGTGGGCGGTCAGCCGGGCTGCAGATGGAAGTCGATGACCAGCGGGAGGTGATCGGAGGCGACGCGGGCGAGGCTCGTGCGGACGATCCGCGCCTGGCGGACCAGGAGCGGCCCGCGGACGAAAGCCTTGTCGAGGGCCCCGAGGGGGAGCCAGGCCGGGAAGGAACGGAATTGCGACACCGGGCTGGTCACCTGCTGGAAGCCCGCCCCGGCCAGCCCGCCGGCATGGAGCGTGTTCCGCCAGTCGTTGAAGTCGCCGACGATCACCGTGGGGTGCGTCGCGGCCGAGCGGAAGAGCGTGTGCCCCAGGAGACGCTCCACCTGCCAATGCCGCTCGCGCTCCGCCAGCCCCAGATGGGTGTGGACGACGTAAAAGGTCCCTTCCGGGGAATCGAGGAGGAGGAGTTGCGCCCCACGCGGCTTGCGCGTCCCGTGGCGGAGCGAGATCCGATGCCGGCTCGTGATCGGCCAAGCTGAGAGGACGAGGTTGCCGTAGGTGCCCCCGCCGACATGGACATTCGCCTGGAACACCGAATGGCAGCGGAAATAGCGGGCGAGGAGACGCGGCTGGTCGTCATGACGGCTGCGGCCGACGAGCCGGTCGACCTCCTGGAGGCAGACGATGTCGGGGTTCTCGGCCTCGACACAATCGATGATCCGCTGGAGAACGTACCGGCGGTCGCGGCCGCCGATCCCCTTGTGGATGTTCCAGGAGAGGAGTCGCATGTCAGCGGCCGCCGGAGAGGCGCCGCACGTAGACGCGCTGGACGCGGGCCACACAGCTGCGGCCGTCGGCCGAACGGAGGGCACATTCGGCCCCCGGCTCGCCGGCCCGGCGAACGATCCCGCGGACGCGCTTCGGCTCCCCCTCGGCGAGGTCGGCGTCGACATCCTCGCACGTCAGCCCATGGCAGGCACACAACACTCCGGCAGGATCCTTCGGCCAGTGGATTCCGCTGGCCCGGCCGACGTCAATCGACCGCTCGAGACTGTCGAAGTAGGCCACCGGGCAGGTCTCGGTGTCGCACCAGGCCACCGGCTCGGCGATTGTGCCGGCGTCGCCGGCCGACACGTGCGCCTCGAGCGTCGCCACCGTCACCACCTGCCCCTCGGCGCCGCAGCGCGGGCACAGCGGCCGGCCCGACTGCTCCGGCTCCTTGCAGAATGCCTTGTTCATGCTGTCCAGTGTACCGCTGCCGCGACGCGGCGCCCCTCTCCCCGATGGTTCCCACGATGCACGGCCACGACGACATCCGCATCGGCACCCTCGTGCCGGCTCACGACCGCACCCCCGAGGTGGTCGCCGCGCTCCTCCCGCACGGCTTCGAGTCGTTCCAGGTGAGCTTCGGAAAGAGCCTCGCCGGCCGCGATCTTGCCGACCTCGCCCGCCGCCTCGCCGACGTCCTCGCCTCCCACGCCACCGGGCCGGACCAACCGCCTCCGCGGATCAGTGCCCTCGGGGTTTACGGCAATCCACTGGTCAGCCCCGAGACGGTGGCCGACTGGGAGACCCTCATCGACGCCGCGGCCGACTTTGGCTGCGGTATCGTTTCCGGGTTCGCAGGGCGGATTCCCGGCCGGCCGGTGCCGGAGTCGATCCCCCGGTTTGGCGCGGTGTTTCGGCCGCTGGCAAGGCGCGCCGCTGACCGGGGCGTGAGGCTGGCGTTCGAGAACTGCGACAAGCGCGGCGACTGGACCAGCGGCGACTGGAACATCGCCCATGCCCCCCGGGCCTGGGAGGCGATGTTCGCCGAGGTGCCCGACGAGGTCGTCGGGCTGGAGTGGGAGCCCTGCCACCAGCTCGTGAGCTTCGTCGATCCGCTCCCGCAGCTGCGGGAATGGGCCCATCGGATTTGGCACATCCATGGGAAGGACGCAACGGTGCTGTGGGACGTCGTCCGCCGGCACGGGATCCGCGGCGGCGTGCCCTATGTCCACCACCGCACGCCCGGCTTCGGAGACACCGACTGGACAGCGCTGATCTCCGAGCTCCGCCTCGCCGGCTGGCGCGGGAGCATCGACATCGAGGGCTTTCACGATCCGGTCTACCGCGACGGGCTCGAGACGACCGGCCAGGTGGCGGCGCTTGAATACCTGAAGCGCTGCCGAGGGGGAAACTACATCCCCAACATCTTCTGACGCCGGCGCCAGAGCCCCCCGACCGCCGCAGCGGCGCTCCCGGCGAGGAGCAGCCCCCAGGTCGACGGCTCCGGCACCACTTGGAGCGTCCCGGTGCGTTCGTCAAAGCGGAGGAACTGCTCGGAGGTGCTGAAGGTCGATATCCACTCGTCGTCAGTCCCCGCACGATAGAAAGTCACCGCCGCATAAGCCCCGATCCCGCTGGCGACGACCGACGAGAAATGCCCCACCGGAGTTCCCCCGTCGAAGGCGAACAGCTGGAAGAGCTCGCCGTTGGCAAACGGGGTGGTGGTGGCGAAGTCGAGGCGGACGGTGACGTTCGTGGCGAGCGCGACCGTGCCGGAGATCTTGAGCGCGTCGTAGTCGATGCCGGCGGCGCCGGCGAGGGGACCGTCGCCGATTCCAAACGCCGCCTCACTGCCGCTCTGGAGATTGAGGTCACCAACCGTGAGCAGGGCCGACGTGCCGGAGAGACCGGGGGCGATCCTGCCACCAGATGCAACCGTCACCGCCTGGGAGACCGTCCCTTTCCCGCCCAGGCTCCCGCCATCAGCGACAAAAACCGCCGAGCTGTCGAGGGCGCCATCGACGACGAGGCCACCGGCCGAGACGGTCGTCGTGCCGGAGTAGCTGGAGGTGCCGGCACTCGAGAGCGTGAGCGTGCCGCTCCCCTCCTTTGTGAGCGTGCCGGTCCCGGCGAGGGTGCCGCCGTACGTCGAACTCCCCGAGGACTTGAAGACGAGCCTGCCGGCGAAATCGAGGTCGGCCTGGAGCGCCCCGCCGGCCCCCCCGGTGCCGATGCGGAGCTCACCGCCGCTTTGAAGATCGATGCTGCCCGGCGCCGACTCCGAGAGCGTACCGCCGACGGTGACGGTGCCACTGGAGATCGTCAGCGTGCCGTTGCCGACGACGAGGTCGCCGCTGTTGGTCCAGCTCCCCCCCGACACCGTCGCGGTGCCGACGCCGTTGCCGGCACCGATCGTGGCCGCGGCGGTCGTCACGGTCCCCCCGCCGACGCTGAACGTCCCGCGCGCCGAATCGCCACTGCCCACGAGGAGCGTTCCGGAGGCACCGAAGGCGCCGCTGTTGATCGTCACCGTCCCGTTGCTCGCAAGATCGCGGCCGAGCGTGACGTCGCCGACGCTGACGCTGCCGTCGTCGATCACGAGCGTGCCGTCGCCGGCCGTCGTGCCGACGACGAGCGCGGCGCCCGGGTGGGAGACCGTGCCAGTCGCCGCGATCTCGAGTGTGCCGCCGCTGACGATCGTGCCGCCGGAATACGTATTTGCTGCGGAGAGCGTGAGCGTGCCGCTCCCGAGCTTCTCGAGCATGCTGCCGGTACCGGCCAGCCCCGTCGCAAACCCGACCGCCTCGCCCTTGGTATCGATGCGGATCGACTCCCCGCCGGCCCTGCTGATCCGGGCCGAATAGTCGGTTTGGTTGGCTCCGGTGTACTGGAGCACTCCCGTGCCGAAGGAGATCGTTCCGCTGCTCCCGATCGCGTCGCTACTCCCGAGGGCGAGCGTGCCGGAATTGATCTGCGTCCCCCCGGTGTAGCTGTTGGCTCCGGCAAGCGTGAGCGTTCCGGCTCCCTCCATCGTGACCGATCCGGAGCCGGAGATCGTGCCGGCGTAGCTCGGCGCGTCGGCCCGATCGAAGACAAGCGCAGCGTTGTTGACGATGCTGCCGGCAACCGAGCCCGAGGCGCCGCCATTTCCGAGGCGAAGCGTCCCGGCCGAGACGGTCGTGACGCCGGTATAGGTGTTGTCGGCCGAGAGGGTCAGCGTGCCACTGCCGAGCTTCGTGAACGTGTTCCCGGTCCCCTGGAGGGGAGTGTCGAACGCCACGTCCGAGCCGTCGGTGTCGATGCTGAAGACCTGCCCGTCGGCGGTACTGATGCGGGCAGAGACGTCGACCGTGTTGTCGGCGGTGAACTGGAGCGTGCCGCCGTGAAAATCGATCGGGCCACTGCTCCCGATCGCTGTGGTGCCCCCGAGTCGCAGCACGCCCCCCTGGAGCGAGACGCCACCCCCCAGCTCATTGTCGCCCGACAGCGCGAGCGTGCCGCTGCCGAGCTTCGCGAGCGTCGCGTTGCGGCTCGTGAGATCACGTGCGAACGTCACGGTTTGGCCATTGGTGTCGATGCGGAAGGCCTGCCCGTCGGCGCTGCTGAATCTCGCGGAATAGTCCGACTGGTTGTTGGCCGTATAGCCAAGGGTCCCTCCGGCAAACGAGATCGTGCCGGAGGCCAGGTTGGTCGGCGTGCCGAGGGCCCCGGCGCTGTCGAGGAAGAGCGTGCCGCCGGAGAGCGTCGTTCCACCGGCGAAGGTGTTGTTGCCGGAGAGCGTGAGCGTGCCGGCCCCGAGCTTCTCGAGCGTCGCACCGCTGCTGACGAGATTCGCCCCGAGCGTGACGTTCTCGCCGTTGGTGTCGAGTTTGTAGACCTGGTTGGCGGCCGTGCTGAAGGCGGCCGAGGGATCGGCATGGTTGGCGGCGGTGAACTGGAGGGCGCCGCCGGCGAACGAGATTGACGACGTCGTGCCGAGGGCCGTAGCGCTCCCCAGGGAGAGCGCCCCGGACGAAAGCGTCGTGGGCCCCGTGTAGATGTTGCTGCCCGAGAGCGTGAGCGTGCCGCTCCCCCCCATCTCGAGCGTGCCGGCGCCGGAGATGACGCCGCCCACCTCGAGATCATCCGATCGGTTGAAGACGACGGCGCCATTGTTGACGAGGTTGCCAGCGATCGCGCCGGAGGATCCGCCAGAGCCGATCTGGAGCGTGCCGCCGGTCACGGTCGTCGTGCCGTTGGAGGTGTTGTTCGCCGCGAGGATGAGCGTGCCGGCACCGAGCTTCTCGAGCGTGCTGCCGGAACCGGCGATGACGCTGCCGAGCGTCACCGTCTGGCCGTTGGTGTCGAGCCGGAAGGATTGACCACCGGAAGGGTTGAATCGACTCGAATAATCAACGGTGTTATCGACCGTGAACCGCAGCGCGCCGCCACCGAACGAGATCGTGCCGGTCGACCCGATGGCTTCGGCATTCCCGAGCTCGAGGGCGCCGCCATTGAGCGATGTGCCACCGCTCCAACTGTTCGTGGCCGAAAGGATGACCGTGCCGGTGCCCTGCTTGACGACCGAACCGCTGCCGTCGATGACGTGGGTGTGGCTCGAGCTCCCGGTGCGGTTGAAGACGAGCGTGCCCTCGGCGGTCAGAGCGTTGCCGAGGACGCCCGAATTGCCACCGTTTCCAATCTGGAGCGTGCCGCCGGAGGAGAGATTGATCGTCCCCCCCGAGCCATGAAAGAGCGTGCCCCCGACGACCACCGTGCCGCTTCCGCCAATCGTGAGCGTGCCGGAGCCGGCGCTGCCGACGGTGAGATCGCCGCCGTTGGTCCACGTGCCCCCGGTGACATTCGCGGAGCTCGTGCTGCCGAGATCATTGCCGATCGTCCCCGAGCCACTGTTCACCGCACCGCCGGAGAGGTTGAGCGTGCCATTTCCCTCACCCGCGCCGATGACGAGGGCATTCGTCGTCGACCAGGTACCACCGGTGACGACAGCCGACCCGTTGCTGCTGGGCAGCCCACCGAGATCCGACTTTCCGGTGCCGATGGTCGAGGAGAGGGCGCTGACACTCCCCCCATCCATCTGAAACACGCCGGTGGCACCGGCGGCCGCGATCGTCAGATCACCACTCCCGACCCACGTCCCCGTATCGACCGTCAGGGTGCTGTTGACCCCGAAGCCCGATCCGATGGTGGCGTTGCGGATCCCGACGCTCCCGCCGGAGAGCGTGAAGGAGCCGTCCCCGCCGTCGACGCCGACCCGCAGATCACTCGACGCGTGACTGATCGACCCGCCGGTTCTCACCTCGATCAAACCGGCATTCGTGACGCTCGTTCCCCCCGAATACGTGTTCGTTCCGGAGATTCCGAGTGTTCCCTGACTGCTGAACCACAGGCTCCCGGTCCCGGAGAGGTTGCTCGTCATCGTGCCGACGGCGGCGGTCGATCCTTCGTCTGTGTAGATAAACGTCGCCGTTCCGGTGAGGACGCTGTTCCCGACGATCAAAGGCGCACCGGTCGTGGCCGAGACCAGCACGAGGCCCGTCGTCGTAGCGGAGAGAATCGTCGTCTGGGCGAACGCCGGCGCCACGATCAGGGCCACGATCGCCCCCAGGAGCAGCGCGGCAACGCCGCCCCCTTCCCGGTCGGGCGGGCGACGGACCGAGCTCACCGCTGTCGGTCTCTCGCCACGCTTACGGACATCCAATACGGATCGAAGCGTCATCGGAGGGTCTCCGGAGAACAAACTCCACGGAGTTTTTTACAGCCCGGCGCGGTGAAATCCAGACGACGGCCCCGCCTGTCGTGAATGTCACCCTCGGCGGTACGGAAAGCGCAATCGGACGACCGAATCGCGCAATGGTCCCACCGGGGGCCCGGCCCTGATGCGATCCGCCCCGGGGCCCGCCGCCGACCGACCGATCGGCGTCTCACGCCCCGACCGCCTCGTCGATCCGCGCCAGGATCGTCGCCAGGATCTCCCGATCGCTGTCAGGGCGGCGCGGGCTGCCGGGGAAGGGCGCGTCGCTGCCAATCCAGCCTCGCAGCCGCAGAACCTGGGCCATCGAGTGCTTGTAGGCCGGCACCGGCGTCCGGAAGGTGAAGCTGCCGAGGGCTTGGAGGGCGTCGTCGAGCTCGGGGGCACGGAGATCGCCGACGAGCAGCCAGGCATCGCGTTGGGCGAAGGCTGCCGGGGCGGCCGTCGACAGGCCGAGGAGCCAATCGCTCCCCGATCGGACCATGTCGATGGCGAGGTCGTTGCCGGTGTAGACATGGAACGCCGGGCGCTCCCGATCGCGGACGGCCAGCCGCTCCCACTCGAGCCGCCGCGACAACGACGAGTGCTTCGCCCCGACGCAGTTGGGGATGTGAAGGAGATCGCGGTACGCGGCGAGCGAGAGGATCCGGCCGGCGGGATGGAACGCCGTCGAGAGTTCAAAACCGATGAACGACGGAAGCCGGCGGGCGAGCGTGTCGATTCGCGCCACCGTCCCGGCATCGCTGCCGGCGTTGAGCCCGTGGGAGGGGAAGAGAACGGGCGTCGCCCCGGCCGCGAGGATCGGCTCGCACTCCGCCAGATACCCGCGCTCGTCGAACGGTTCACCCGCGTCATCGACGACACACGCGCCGGCGACGAGGTCCCCCGGGACGGCCGGGCCGATCACCTCCCGTGCCACCCCGAGAACGCGCCGCCGCGCGTCGCCGGCGAGGCGGTGGACATGACCGGTGTCCATGTTCACCGCCGGCACGATCCCGGCCGCCACGGTGCGGGCGACGTGCGCGGCGAACCCCGCCCAGTCGATGGCGCCGGCGGCGTCGACAGGGAGGAGCACGGCCGAGATCCCCCGGATCGAGCGGCGCAAGGGGCGCGTGCCGGGAGACTGGATGGCGGTCACGCCCGGCGGATCGGAGCCTGCCATGCCACCAGCCTCACATCGATGCCCGCGCCGGGTGATCCCGTTCCGCCTCGGCGATCCGCAGATCCTCGTCGACCATCATTCCGACGAGGGTCGCGAAATTCACACGAGGTCTCCAACCGAGCTCGCGCCGCGCCTTCGCCGCCGATCCGCGGAGAAGATCGACCTCCGCCGGGCGGAAGTTGCGCTGGTCGATCTCGACATGGTCACGGTAGTCGAGGCCGAGACGGGCAAACGCCATCTCGCAGAACTCGCGCACCGAGTGGGTCTCATCGGTGGCGATCACGTACTCGGAGGGGGTCGGCTGCTGGAGCATGAGCCACATCGCCTCGACGTAGTCGCCAGCGAATCCCCAGTCGCGGCGGGCGTCGAGATTCCCCAACCGGAGCTTTTCCTGGAGGCCGACCTTGATCCGCGTCGCCCCGCGCGTGATTTTCCGCGTCACGAACGACTCGCCGCGCCGCGGGCTCTCGTGGTTGAAGAGGATCCCACAGCAGCTGAAGAGGCCATAGCTCTCCCGGTAGTTGATCGTGATCCAGTGGGCGTAGAGCTTCGCCACCCCATAGGGCGAACGGGGATGGAACGGGGTCGACTCGTCTTGGGGGGTCGCGGCGACCCGACCGTAGAGCTCGGAGCTCGAGGCCTGGTAGAAGCGGATCTGCTCGCCGGTCGCCACCTGCTGATCGCGGATCCCCTCGAGGAGCCGCAGCGCCCCCACGGCCGTGACATCGGCGGTGTAGGTGGGCTGGTCGAAACTCACGCCGACATGACTCTGCGCGGCGAGGTTGTAGACCTCCGCCGGCCGGACCTCACGGACGATCCGCGCCAGCCCGCTCCCGTCAGCCATGTCGCCGTCATGGAGGACCAGCCGCGGGGCGGGGCCGAGGGTCTCCCGGCGGAGATGCTCGATGCGCTGGGCACCGGCCGCGCTCGACCGGCGCACGATCCCGTGGACCTCGTATCCCCTGGCGATGAGAAACTCCGCCAAGTAGGAGCCGTCCTGGCCGGTGATCCCGGTGACGAGCGCGCGTTTCAACGGGAAAACCCCAAAGAGCTCGGTGACGCCACGGCCGACGACGGCGAGGACGGAAGCTACCACCCCCTACCACGCCGGACAAGCCGGCGGGGTCGGCCAGCGGCTCCGCCGGCCGGCGACTCGTCGGGGCTGGGAGTTCCCATGCCGGGAGCGTATCGTGAACCGATCCCCATCGATGCCCTCTCCGCCCGCGGGAGGTTTCCTCTCATGTTCCCGCGCCCCGCCCGCTTCCGATCCGTCGCCGCTTTCGAGGCCCATTTGGCGTCGCTCGACGCCCCTCTGCCGGTCGACAAGGCGATCCTCTCGGCCGCCGAGGGCTCTCCGCTCGCGCGGCCACTGGTGATCGGCAACCGGGTGGTCGGCAACCGCTGGGCCATCCACCCGATGGAGGGCTGGGACGCTACCCCCGACGGGCTCCCCACCGACCCGCTCCTGCGACGGTGGCGCCACTTCGGGATCAGCGGGGCGAAGCTCGTGTGGGGAGGGGAGGCGGTGGCGGTCGTCGCCGCCGGGCGGGCCAACCCGCGCCAACTCGTCGCCCCCGCCCTGGGGCGCGACGGCCTCCGCTTGCTCCTCGACACCGTCCGCTCCGCCCACCGGGAGGCCCATGGCACCGACGACGATCTCGTCGTCGCCCTCCAGCTCACCCACTCCGGCCGTTTCTGCCAACCCTCCGCCGGGGCGCGGCAGCCGCGGATCGCGTTCCACCATCCTCTCCTCGACGCTCGCCACGGCACGCCGCACGATCCGGGCTGCGTCCTCTCCGACGCCGAGGTCGAGACGCTCGTCGAGGCCTACGTCGAGGCCGCTCGGCTCGCCGCCGCCGCCGGCTTCGACATGGTCGACCTCAAGGCCTGCCATGGCTACCTCGTCCACGAGTTCCTCGCCGCGCGGCGCCGCGAGGGGCGGTACGGGGGGGATTTCGACGGCCGGACGCGGCTCCTCACCGACCTCGTCGGCCGGGTTCGCGCGGCCTGTCCGGACCTTCTCGTCGGCGTTCGGCTCTCGCTCTTCGACACGATTCCCTGGCAAGCCCTCGACGGCCGCGGGGTGCCGTGGCCACGCGATGCTGGCACGCCGTACGACTGCGGCTTCGGTGTCGACGGGAATGATCCGACGAAGATCGATCTCGACGAGCCGATCCGTCTCCTCGCGCGGCTCCACGGAATGGGGGTGGCGGCGTTCAACCTCACCGCCGGCTGCCCCTACGCCGCGCCGCACGTCTCCCGGCCGGCGGCGTATCCCCCCAGCGACGGCTACGCGCCTCCTGAAGATCCGCTGGTCGGCGTGTGGCGGCAGATCCATGCCGCCCGGGAAGCGAAGCGGGCGGTCCCCGCCGCGGTGATGATCGGGACGGCCTACAGCTATCTCCAGGAGTGGCTCCCGCAGGTGGCCCAGGCCGTCGTCCGCCAAGGTTGGATCGACGGGGTCGGGCTCGGGCGGATGGTGCTCTCCTCGCCGCAGCTCCCCGCCGACACCCTCGCCGGGCGCCCGCTGCGCCCCAAGAAGATCTGCCGAACCTTCAGCGACTGCACGACGGCGCCCCGCCGCGGGCTCCGCAGTGGGTGCTACCCGCTCGACGATTACTACAAGGCCCTCGAGCCGGACGCCAGCGCGATGAAGGGGATCCGCCGCGCGGCCGATCCCGGTTCCTGACATCCCCCCGCGTCCGACTGCCGCATGGAAAAGTTTCTCGAACAGATCTTTGTCTGGTGGATCCACCTCTGGCCCCACCTCCTCACCGCCGCGATCCTGGTCATCGATCTCGTCCTCTCGACCCACGCCATCCTCACGAAGCGCGACACGCGCTCGACGATCGGGTGGGTCGGGCTGATCTGGTTCTCGCCGGTGTTCGGGGCGATCGCCTACACACTCCTGGGCGTCAACCGGATCCGGTCGCGCGCCAGCCGGCTCCGCGCCGGGACGGTGCGGATCGAGCACGAGCTCGACGACGCCACGGCCGGCGATGAACGCCTCACCGCGGCGATCGGGCCGCCGGAGTCGCCGTTGCGGTCGCTCGCCGTGCTCGTCGAACGGGTCACCGAGCGACCGCTCACCGAGGGGAATGCCATCGAGCCGCTCGATGGCGGCGATGCGGCCTACCCTGCCATGCTCGCGACGATCGAAAGCGCCCAACGCAGCATCGGCCTTGCCTGCTACATCTTCGACAACGACCGCACCGGGCGGATGTTCGTCGACTGCCTCGCCGCAGCCGTGCGCCGCGGGGTCACCGTCCGGGTCCTCATCGACGGGATCGGCTCGACCTACTCCCACCCGCCGATCACCGCCAGCCTCGCGGCGGCCGGCGTGCCGGTGGCAACCTTTCTTCCCTCCGGTGTGCCCTTCTTCTTCCCTTACGCGAATCTCCGCAACCACCGCAAGCTCCTCGTCGTCGACGGCGCGATCGGCTTCACCGGTGGGCTCAACATCCGCGACGGCTGCTGGCTCGCCCATGCCCCGCGGAACCCGGTGCGCGACATGCATTTCCAGCTCCGGGGGCCGGTCGTCGCCCAGCTCCTCGAGGTGTTCGCCGAAGATTGGCAGTTCGCCACGGACGAGTCGCTCGACGGTGGTGACGGGGCCGAAGATCCCTGGCGCCCCCGGGCCACCGCCGCCGGTGCGGGACTGGCACGCGGGATCCGCTTCGGCCCCGACGATCCGGATGTCGGCCGGATCCGTCTGGTGATCATGGCGGCGCTGGCGGCGGCACAAGCCTCGGTGCGGATCATGAGCCCCTATTTCCTTCCCGACGACGCCGTCTGCCAAGCCCTCGACGTCGCGGCGATGCGCGGCGTCAAGGTCGACATCGTCATCCCGGCCGAGAACAATCTTCCCCCCGTCGCATGGGCGATGACCGCGATGCTCTGGCAGGTGTTGGGGCGGGGGTGCAACGTCTGGCTCTCGCCGCCGCCCTTCGACCACACCAAACTGTTCGTCGTCGACGACGCCTGGGCGATGTTCGGCAGCGGCAACTGGGACGAGCGCAGCCTGCGACTCAACTTCGAGTTCAACGTCGAGACCTACGACCGCGACCTCTGTGCCCGGCTCGGCCGGCATGTCGCCGAGACCGTGGCGCGATCGCGGCGGATCACCCTCGAAGAGGTCGACGGCCGGAGCCTGCCGATCCGATTGCGCGACGGCATTGCCCGGCTCTTCTCCCCCTACCTTTGAAATCCCCGAGACGACGAATGCCGATCAGAACACGTTTTTCCGCCATCGCCGCCGCGGCACTTCTGCTCTGCGGTCCCTTGCCGGCGCTTGCCGCCGCGGATCGGCCCCTCCTCGAGATCTCCACCGACACCGTCCTCGATCCCGACACCATCTATGGCGCGATCGTGGTGAAGGCGTCGGGCATCACCCTCGACGGCCGGGGGGCTCTCCTCCTCGGGGAGGACTCGGGCGATCCGAAGACGTTCACCGGCACGGGACTGCGAGCCGAGGGGGTGTCGGGAGTGACGGTGAAGAACCTCCGCGCCCGCGGCTTCGAGCGTGGCCTCCATATCAGCGATGGCGAAGGCTGGCGGGTGGAGGGGTGCGACTTCTCCGACAATTTCCACGACCCGCGCTTCGGGTGGGGGGAGAACGGGCGGCGCGGTGGGATCCTCCTCGAGCGCATGACCCGCAGCCGGCTCGCCGGCAACCGGGCCAATCGGGTCTGGGACGGCTGTGTCCTCGTCGCTTCCGACGACAACGAGCTGATCGACAACGACTTCTCCCATGCCTCCAACAGCTGTCTCTCGCTGTGGAGCTCGTGTCGCAACACGATTTCTGCCAACAGGCTCTCCCACGGGATCCGCATCGATCCCGGCGAGGTCCATGCCCGTGATTCGACCGGCTGCTTGATTGAGAGCGGCTCGAACGACAACCGCTTCACCGGCAACGACTGCACCCATGGCGGGGACGGCATCTTCATCCGCGTTCTCAACGGCTGGGTGAGCACCGGCAACGTCTTCGAGGGGAACGACTGCTCTCACGCCAACAACAACTGCATCGAGGCCTGGGCGCCGCGAAACCGGTGGATCCGCAACAAGGCCAACGGCGGCAGCTACGGCTTCTGGCTCGGCGCCTCCGACCAGAACGAGCTTCTCGAGAACGAAGCCTGCGGCAACGGCCGCCCCGATGGACCGCACAACTCCCCCCATCTCCCCGATGGCTCCCATGCCGGCATCGTGTTCATGTTCGGGCCGTCGAGCCACACGGTCCTGCGGGGGAATGTCTGCCGCGACAATCACGGCGCCGGCATCGCCGCCATCGGCGATCTCGCCAAGGAGGGGCCGGCCTGGAAGGCGTTCCATTGGATCGTCGAGGAGAACGTCCTCGAAGGGAACCGCTGGGGGATCTATCTCCACCACGCCGACATGCTCGACTTGGCCGGCAATCGCTTCGCAGGCAACACCGTCGCCGATCTCCATGACGCCGGCGACGTCCGTGGTCTGCGGGTCCACGAACGAATCGCGGGCACCGGCAGCGCGGTGCCCGCGGCGGTCCTCGCCGGCCCGACGAGCCTGCGGGCAGGCCAGACCGCCCGATTCGATGCCGGAGCGAGCCGGTCGGCGGCCGACGCGCCCCTCTCCTTCCGCTGGCAGGTCGATGGAGAGCCGTTCCCCGGGGACGCGACTCTCGAGACTTCGTTCCCGGCGCCGGGCTTCCACCGCGTCGCCCTGACGGTGACCGCAGGGGGGCGGTCGGATCTCGCCTGGCGGGATCTCTACGTCGTCGACGACGCGCCCGAGATCGGCACCGAGTGGCCGCCTGACACCGTCACTCCGTCGGGATGGTCCGCTGCAGATCCCGCCTCGACGGTCCACTTCGCCATCGACCCCGACGTCCATCTCGTCGGCACGGCGTCGCTCCGTGCCCGGGTCGACCCGTACGGCGGCGGGCGCGTGACGCTCTTCCATGATCTTCCCGGGGCACCGCGCCCGCTCGGGGCCGGGGCCCGACTCGTGGCGTGGATCGCCGCCCGCAATCCGCATGTCCCGGCCTGGCAGGACGGCAATCCCCTCGTCACGCTCACCGACGGGGCGGGCCGATCGATGACGCTCCGGCCGGAGAAGGACCTCCTCGCCGCGCCGGCCACGACCGAGTCGCGCGAGGGCTGGCTGCGGATTGAGGCGCCGGTCGCCGGCGGGCAGGGCTGGGTACGGTCGGGGGAGATGATCGCCGAGGTGTCGGGCCTCGGGCTCGGCTTCGACAGCTGGGGAGCGCCCCCCCTCGAGATCCGGATCGACGGGCTGCACGTCTCCGGCGCCGCGCCGCCGGCCCCGTGACCGGACGCGGGGCCGCCGGGGAAGCGGGGGAAGCGGGGCGAATTGTCACGGCCCGGAGCGTCACCTAAAGTGCTTTATTCCCCTGGGAGACCATTGATGGCCGGACCGACGATCCCCCCGCCGCCGTTTGACGCTGCACTCGACACGATCGACCAGCTGCGCGCCGTCGGCCGGGAGTTCCACGCGCGCGGGTGGTCACTGGGGACGAGCAGCAACTACAGCGTCGTCGCCGGCCGGGCCCCGCTCGAGCTCACGATCACCGTCAGCGGCAAAGACAAGTCGGCTCTCGGACGCGACGACTTCGTCCGCGTCGATGCCGCTGGAGTGCCGTGCGACGGATCGGAAAGGAAGTCGTCCGCCGAGACCCTCCTCCACTGCCTCGTCGCCGAACTGGTTCCCTCCGTCGGCGCCGTGCTCCATACCCATTCGGTCTGGTCGACGATCCTCTCCCGCGCCGACCTGCCGCGGGGCGCCGTGCGGATCGAGGGCTACGAGATGCTCAAGGGCCTCGATGGCATCGTCACCCACGACACCTTCGAGGAGGTGCCGATCTTCGCCAATGCCCAGGCGATGCCGGAGCTTGCCGCGCGGATCCGGGCCCGGTTCCGCGCCGCCGACTGGAGCGATCCGAAGCGTCCGCCGTTTCATGGATTCCTCCTCTCCGGCCACGGCCTCTACACGTGGGGCCGCGACCTCGCCGAGGCCCGGCGCCAGATCGAGATCCACGAGTTCCTCTTCGAAGTCGTGGCCCGCACCCGCTCCTTCCCCGGCGGCCCGGTCGCAACAACGCTGACTGACCAGCCGCAGTCGGGCCAGCCGCAGTCGGGCCAGGGGGCAACGGGCCCTCCCGCCCCGTCAATCGTCCGTCAGCAGCAGACCTCCCAACGGCAACAGCAATGACCCCAGGGGGGTGATCCGGGAGCGGCCTCGCGGGCCCGTTCCCATCCCGCCCCCTCTACCGGCCCGAGTTCCCCGCAACGATCCCGGAGATTCTATTCATGGCCATCGTCACCGTCCCCGCCGCCGCCCGGCGCATCACCGGCTTCGCCGAAGTGAAGACGTTCCTCGCCGGATTCGGCATCGACCACGAGATCTGGCCCCTCGAGGACCGGGTCGATCCCGCGGCGCCGGCCGAAGCGATCCTCGCCGCGTACGCGCCCGAGATCGAGGTCCTCAAACACAAGGGGGGATTCGTGACAGCCGATGTCATCGACGTCCGGCCGGAGACGCCGAACCTCGACGCGATGCTCGCGAAGTTCTCCAAGGAACACACGCACTCCGAGGACGAGGTCCGCTTCATCCTCCAGGGCCGCGGGGTGTTCCACATCCATGCCCCCGCGGCCGACGGCACCGACACGGTGTTCGCGATCGAGGTCGGGGCGGGCGACCTGATCAGCGTGCCGGTCGACACGTGCCATTGGTTCGATCTCTGCGACGACCGTCGCATCCGGGCGATCCGTCTCTTCCAGGACATGAGCGGCTGGACCCCGCACTACGTCGAAGAGGGCGTTCACGGGGCCTATGAACCGCTCTGCCTCGGACCGGCGTGGGTTTCCGGCAGTCGAGGGGGCGCGACGTGATCCTGTTCGACGGCCGCGGAATCGTCCTCGATGTCGAGGGGACGACCTCATCGATCTCGTTCGTGGTCGACGTCCTGTTCACGTACGCGCGTGACCGGGCCGGTGATTTCCTCGCCTCCCACCGCGACGACGAGACGATCCGCCCCCTCTCCCTGGCGATCCTGGCCGAGGCCGGCGATCCCTGGATGGGCGGGGACGATCCGTCGTCGTTCGTTCCCCGCAGCACTGCCGCAGTCATCGAATTGATCCGTCGAGACGCGAAGTTCGGCCCGCTCAAAAATCTTCAGGGGCAGATCTGGCGCCGCGGCTTCGAGGATCGGAGCCTCGTGGCCGATGTCTTCGACGACGTGCCGCCGGCCCTCGAGCTGTGGAGCGGATCGGGGCTCGACGTGAGGATCTACTCGTCGGGGTCGGTCGAGGCGCAGAAGCTGTTTTTCGGCCACACGGCCCGCGGCGACCTCACCGGCCACTTCCGCGGCCATTACGACACGGCCATCGGGCCGAAGCGCGAAGCCTCCAGCTATGAAGCGATAGCGGCCGACATGGGGCTCCCGCCGCGGCAGATCCTGTTCGTCAGCGACGTCGGTCAGGAGCTCGATGCCGCTCGCCAGGCCGGACTGCAGACGGCCCTCGCCGACCGCCCCGGAAACTCTCCCGCCTCGAGCGTCTTCGACCACCCGGTGGTGACGACCTTTGCCCAGATTGTCACCTGAAGTGGATGGCCGACCGATGCCCGAGCAAAACCTCCCCCCATCCGCCGCCATGCCGCAAGCCCGCTGCGCGGCCTGTTCCTCGACGTATCCAGAGCTCGAAACAGCGCTCCGCGAGGCCGTCACGCGGGCCCAGGCAGGGCTGGGGGGCGAGGGAGGCGAGGCGGGCGCGACGCTCGCGGTCGTGTTTGTCTCGGCGGCGTACGGGGAGGCGATCAGGCCGGCCCTCGACAGCTTGGCCGAGACCGTCGGCATCGATGGAGTGATCGCGACGACGGCGGAAGGAGTCCTGGCCGGCGGCACCGAACATGAGTCGGGGCCGGCGGTGGCCGTCTGGCTGGCGCGGCTGCCGGGGGCGGTCGTGGAGATCTTCGCCCTGGAATACGTCGGCAACCCCGACGGCGGAAGTTTCATCGGCTGGCCGGCGGAGCTCGAAGGGGGGTGGCCGGAGGGAGCCGGGATGCTCCTTCTGGCCGATCCGTTCTCGTTCCCCGTCGACAGCTTCATCTCCCGGATGGAGCAGGATCATCCCGGCGTGCCGATCATCGGTGGTATGGCCAGCGGCGGCCGGGTGCCCGGCAGCAACACGCTCGTCGCGGGGCGCCATCTCTCCGATTGCGGGGCCGTCGGGGTGGTCGTCGGCGGCAGCGCCCGGCTCCGGCCGGTCGTCTCCCAGGGCTGCCGTCCGATCGGGCGGCCGATGGTGATCACGCGTGCCGAAGAGAACGTGATCGTCGAGCTGGGGGGGCGGCCCGCCCTCGAACGGCTCCGCGAGGTGTACGGCGAATTGAGCGAGGCCGACCGCCAGCTCGTCCGCTCCTCGCTCCACGTCGGTCGCGTCGCGAGCGAGTATCAGGATCGTTTCCAGCGCGGTGACTTCCTCGTCCGGAATGTCGTCGGCGCCGATCCGGAATCGGGCATGATTGCCGTCGGCGACCTCGTCCGGACCGGCCAGACGGTGCAATTCCATGTCCGCGACGCCGACACCGCCCACGAGGACCTCCTCCACCTTCTCACGCTCGGGCCGAGTGCGGCGCCCCCTGCGGGAGCGCTCGTGTTCACCTGCAACGGCCGTGGCACGCGGCTCTTCCCTGCGGCCCATCACGACGCCCGTTGCCTCCAGGACGCGCTCGGGCCGGTCCCGACCGCCGGGTTCTTCGCCCAGGGGGAGATCGGACCGATCGGGAAGCGCAATTTCCTCCACGGATTCACCGCCAGCATCGCCCTGATCGAGGGAGCCTGACGGCCGGTCCGTGCCCGCCGGCCCGATGGCCCCATATCGCCCCGGAACGGGGGGAAGAGGACTTGACCGCCGGCGACCACGGCTCCTACCGTCCCAGGGCTGCCACCCTCCGGAGCCCGCGCGATGCGCCGATCGACGCTCTCCCTCCCGCTTCTCCTTCTGCTCCTTTCCGCCCCGCTGATCGCCGGGGGCTGCGCCTCAACGAAGGACCAGTACGCCTACGCCTATCCGAGCGCCCCGCCGGTTTACACGCAGCCGGCCGGCTTTGCGACGCCGGCGGTCAACCCCGCCGCCGCCCCCCTGGTCATGCCGGCCCCGGTCGGCCCCCCTCCGCCGGGCGCGGTCGTGGCGGGAACGATCCCGGCCGGAGCGCTGCCGCCGGGCAGCCTGCCGGCCGGGGCGACCATGATGCCCGGCAGCGTGACATCGCTCCCTCCCGGCGCGGTCCTGATCAGCGACACCGTGGCCCACGCCGGCGCGTTCTCCGAGGGGCCGTGCCCGCCGATGACGACGCATGGAATGGCTGCCGACGGCACGCTTGTGCCGTACACGGGGGAGAGCCAGACCATTCCCTGCCCGCAGGAGCTCGTCTCCGAGGTCGGCCCTGGATCGTTCGTGCGCTGATCGGCAGCTGTCAGGCGACGGGCTTCAAACCTTCCGCTTGCTCCCGGCCGGCTCGACCGCATCCGATGAAATGCCGAGTACGTAAGCTTGGAAATGGATGATGCGTTCTTCACGTCGCGACATCAGACCGCCGTCGGGCAGGACCGAAGACGACATCCCGCGGTGATGTTCGCTGGTCACGGCCCGGTCCTCCGCGAACACCTTCTCCCAAAACCCGCGCAGTCCGGCGGCATGCCCCGGATAGAGCAGCCGACCGCGCCATGATGGACGACGCCCGCGATAGACGAACATCCGGTAGAGATTGACGTGCCGGTCGGGGCCAACCGGATAGATCGCCTGGGCGATGGCATAGGCATCGGATGCGATCACGCCGAAATGCGGGAATGCATGCTGATGATGGTAGACGTATGCGGGAGTCCGCCCGAGCCGGCGGATCAGACGGGACGTTCGGGAGATCTGCGGATGATCGCTGTCCGAAAAGCCGACCGTCAGCCCCGTGTGGGAGTCGTCCTGGAAAAGATGCGTCATCGCCTCCTCGCGTGGCAACGGGAAACGCCCCAGCGTTCCTTCGTGCGCCGCCACCGTGTGGTAGCCCTCGAGGGTGATCTCCATGGCAAGCTTCCAATTGCCATCGCACGTCGGCTCCCACGACCAGACATGCTCCCAATCACCCCCGCACCGCTCGGCGCAGATCGAATGAGCCTCGCCAAGAAACGATTCGATTGGTTCCGGAGCCGGATGAAAGCTGACAAACACCAGATCCCCGACGGTCGCCACCGGATATTCAACAAGGCCGAGGCGTCCCTGTTGGAGGGGCTTGAAGGCCGGCGCGTCAGGGATCTTTCGCGTCTGCCCGCTCTCGTCATATTCCCAGCCGTGATACTGGCATCGAAGCCGCTCGCGAAACCTGCCTTTCACGGCTGCGGTCAACGCACAGAAGCGGTGCGAACAAACATTGAGAAAACAGACGAATCGATCGCCGCGCCGCCAGAGGATGATGTCACGACCGAGAATTGAGATGGTCCGGAAGTCGCCATCGACGGGAAACTCGCCGCTCACCCCCACCAGATGCCAGCCGGGCATGAATCCCCGCTCGACCTCCCGTTCGGTGACGTTCCGGTCGAGGTAATGCCGGGGCGTGAGACGTGTCGGCTGATGTGAATCACTGATGAACATCCGGTCACTCCCGCCCCGCTCGTGCAGCCGCGTTCTGTGGACGACGGGCATAGACGAGATAGTGCCGATGGAAGATGTCCGGCGACGGATGGCGGCGCTCGGTCGCGAATCCATGCCCACCGAGGATCTGCTCCATCCTCGTGCACGCATCCTCGCCATCGTGGACCTCGATGACGACCTGTCGGACGAGCGGCCAATGCCGGGCCTCGATCCCCTCGAGGCACTCGAACTCGGCCCCCTCGACATCCACTTTGAGGAGGTCGATCCGCGTCAGTCGATGGGCATCAATGACATCAGACAGTCGGATCAGGTGACAGCTGACCTTTTCCGGCCGCTGATAGTGCCGACGAATCGATTCCGCCCATGCTTGCCGCGCGGGGCGCGGCAGGAGCCTCACGGCAAGGGAACGCCACCCGCCCCCGTCGGCGAGCTTACGGAGGATGAAGCGACGTGAATCGGCGTGTGCCTCGGCGGAATCGAGAGGATATCGCGAGGAACTGCTCGACGTCAGTGGATAGAACGTGAAATCCACCTCCTCGTCGCGCGCGGATGCACCCACGTTGTGGAGGTGAACCTTGAGACGGTTGTGGCGGCTGACGTTCCGCTCCAGCCCCGCGAAGATCACTGGCACAGGCTCGAAGGCATGGATGGTCCCCCGTGTCAGCCGCGTGTTCAACCACAGCACGAACAGGCCGAGGTTGGCGCCGACGTCGAGGATCGTATCTCCGTCGGAATAGTCGATGCCGCAGTCTTCATACACCTTCCCGACGAAAATCTCGTCGTGGATGATCCGCGTGTTTTCGACGCACGGCGTCTCGAACACGGCGCCCCCGGGCAAAGTCATCGTCAGCAGCGGGGAATCAGCCATGGGGCACCGGGGCAGGGGATTGAAAAGACATTCCTCCCCGGCACACGATCGCACCCATGCCAAGGGCCGGGAACGATTGTTTTCAGCCGTTCCCCTCCCGTCAAACCGCGGCGCCCAATGAATCGCGGCACGCCTCTGGGCCGTGATCATTCCGCTGCAACCGGCACAATCCTCACCCCAGCACGCCGGCAATCGGCCGGGCGGCTCCGAGAACGCCCGTCAGCCGCTCGTCACGGCCGTCGTGCGGAAAGACGAGACGCTCGTGGTCGAGCCCGAAGGCGGCGAGGATCGTGGCGTGGAGGTCGCGGACGTGCTGCCTATCCTCCACGGCCCGGAGGCCGATCTCGTCGGTGGCGCCGATCACCCGGCCGCCGTTGACGCCGCCACCGGCCAGCCAGACGGTGAACCCGTAAGGGTTGTGGTTCCTGCCGCCGTTTCCCTGCTCCATCGGGGTCCGACCGAACTCGCCCCCCCAGACCACGAGGGTCTCGTCGAGGAGACCGCGCCGGGAGAGGTCGGCAAGGAGCGCGGCGGTGGGGCCGTCGGTCTGGCGCGAGTTGCGCTCGTGGTAATCATGGCTCTTGTCATGGCCGTCCCAGCCGTACTTGTCGACGGCGTTGTAGAGCTGGACGACGCGCACGCCGCGCTCGACGAGCCGCCGCGCGAGGAGACACATCCGTCCGTAGGAGGCGGTGGGGCGGTGCGGATCGTCGACACCGTAGAGGGCGAGTGTCTCGGCCGACTCTTCAGTGAGGTCGCCGACATCGGTAGCTTCCGCCTGCATCCGGTAGGCCAGCTCGTAGGTCGCGATCCTCCCCTCGAGATCGGCCTGCCCGGGCCGGGCCGCGAGATGGCCGCGGTTGAAGGCCTGGGTGAGATCGAGCGTCGATCGCTGCACCGGCGCGAAGCCGGGGGGAGGCTCGAGATTGGCCAGCGCCGGACCGTCATGTCGGAATCGTGTCCCCTGATAGGCAGCGGGTAGGAACGCATTCGACCAGTTCGCACTGCCGCCGAGCCCCCCCACCTCGAAGAGCATGACGTAGCCGGGGAGGTTGGCGTTCTCGCTCCCCAGGCCATAGGTCAGCCAGCTTCCCAGGCTCGGCTTCCCGCCGAGAATCGACCCGGTGTTCATCTGATAGGTGGCAGGAGCGTGGTTTGACGAGTCGCTGTGCATCGACCGCACGACGCACAACCGATCGGCGTGCTCCGCGGTCAGGGGCATCCGGTCGGACACCCACAGCCCGCTCTGGCCGTACTGCCGCCATGCCCACGGTGGGCAGAGGAGCGAATCCTTGCAATGGTTGATGACGCCCCCGACCTGGTCGGAGATCCCCTTGATTGACTCGGGGACCGGCTGCCCGGCAAGCGTCTCGAGGAGTGGCTTGCGGTCGAAGAGGTCAACCTGACTCGGGCCGCCGTACTGGAAAAGGACGATGAGGTTCTTCGCCTTTCCCGCCCGGTGCGGCGGCCGGGGGGCGAGCGGCCGGAGCGGATCGATCGACAGCAACGCTGGCGGCTCCCCGGTTGCCGGCTCACCGGCCGCGATGAGCGCCGCCGCGATGCCACCGATCCCGAGGGCACAGCGGCCGAGAATCTCCCGCCGTGACGGCGGGGCAGGGGGGAGAAGCGGCGATCGGGGGCGTGCGGCCATGGGATGCGTCCGGGCGTTTCATTCAGTCGACATGGAGAAACTCGGAAACATTCAGCACCGCCCGGCAGAGATCGACGAGGGCCCGCCGGGCCGCCACCCCATCCCCTCCGATGTCTGCCGCTGCCCCGTCCGGGGGCGACGAATGGATCGCGATGTGGCGGCCGAGGAGCTCGGCGGCTGCCGTCCGCTCCTCCGGCTCGATGGGGCGACCGAGTGCGAGACGGACGACCGCCGCCGGCCAGGCGTCGACATCGGCGCCGACGGCCGCCGCCACGCGGTCAGCGAGCCCCGCCGCCGCGTGGACGACGAGATCGTCATTGAGGAGATTGAGCGACTGGGGGGCGACGGTCGTCACATCCCGCCGTCCGCAGGGATTGACGCCGTCGGGGAGATCGAAAGGCTGGAGGAAGGGGAGGGGGAGCGATCGCTTGCGGACGAGGTAGACACTGCGGACGAACGTCTCCTCGACCGGCTGGGCATACCAACCCTGCGGGCGCCCGTCGGCCCCCTCCTTCACAAACTCGATGATGGCGGGATTGGCGTGGAGGATCTCCTCGGCCACCGGCGGCCAGCGCGGCGGCCCTCCGCGCTCCCCGCGGAGCAGCCCCGCCACCGCCAAAAGCGCATCCCGGATCGCCTCCGCCCCGAGTCGGCGCGGCTGCTGCCGCCACAGCAGCCGGTTGTCGGGATCGGCATGGTGGGCGGGAGACGGGCCGGCGGCGATGGAGGAACGCTGATAGGCGTCCGTGAGGAGGATCGCGCGGTGGAGCGACTTCAGCGACGATCCCCCTTCGCGGAACTCGCAGGCGAGCCAGTCGAGGAGCTCGGGATGGGTGGGGGGGGAACCACGAAATCCGAAATCGTTCGGCGTGGCGACGATCCCCCGGCCGAAGAGCCGTTGCCAGACGCGGTTGACGATCACCCGCGCCGTGAGCGGATTGCCAGCGGAGGCCAGCCACCGGGCCAGGGCCAGCCGCCGACCGCTGGTCCGCCCTCCGGGTGGCGCCGCGACGGCAAGCGCCGCGGGATCGAACGCAGCCAAGACGCCGGGCACCACCTCCTGGCGCGGTTCACGGTGGCTCCCCTGGGCGAGCAGATGGGTGGCGGGGATCTCCGCCACTTCGCCCACGACTTCGGCGATCGTCGCGCGGCGGAGCGCTGCGGCAAGCTCGGCGAGCCGCGCCTCGAGACGGTCGATCTCCGCCTGCACCTCGCCCCGTTCGCCGGCCCCCTCCGGCGTTCCGGCCCCTCCGTCGGGCGGCGGGGGAAGCAACTCGAGACGCTTTGCCGCGATCTCCTTCCGGGCCGTGACCGCGGCGATCTCCACTCGAATCGGCTCGTTGTGGGCCGCGATCTCGGCGGCAACCGGGCCCGGGTCGATCGCCATCTCGCGGGCGTCGGTCCCCTGGAAGCAGGCCTGGATCCGGAAGAAGTCCGATTGGAGGAGCGGGTCGGATTTGTGGTCGTGACAGTTGCAGCAGGTCATCGAGAGCCCGAGGACCGCCGAGCCGGTGGTGGAGACGATCTCGGCGAGGAGCTCGGCCCGGTGCCGCTCGGCCTCCTGGAAGATCGGTGCCGTACTGTCGAAGGGTCCGAGCCGGAGGTAGCCGGTGGCGACAAGGGCCCCGGCCCCGGTTTCGTCGGCGGGTGGGTCGGCCGCCAATTCATCACCGGCGAGCTGCTCGGCGAGGAACCGGTCGTAGGGCATGTCGGCGTTGAACGCGGCGATGCACCAATCGCGGTAGCGCCAGATCTGCGGCCGCAGTTCGTCGCGCTCGAAGCCGTTGGTATCGGCGTAGCGGACGGCATCGAGCCAGGTGACGGCAAGATGCTCGCCATAGGCGGGGCTGGCGAGGAGCCTGTCGACAAGCCGCTCGACCGCGTCGGGGGCCTCGTCGGCGACGAAGGCCTCCACCGCGTCGGGGGTCGGAGGAAGCCCCGTGACATCGAACGTCATCCGGCGCACGAGCGTGCGCCGGTCGGCGCGGGGGAACGGACCGATTCCCGCCGCGGCGAGCCGGTCGTTGAGGAAGGCGTCGATGATCGCCGCGGCGGCCGGGCCCTTGTCGCCGACCGTCGTCGGCACAGCTGGCCGGACGAGCGGCTGGAACGACCACAGATCGATCCGCTCCCCGCGCCAGCGCCTCGTTACCGGATTGCGTGGATCCTCCCAGGCCGAGCCCACCGGGCTGCCATCGCTGTCCTCCGGCGGCGCCGCGCCCGGCCATGGCGCCCCCGCGGCGACCCACGCCTCGATCAGCTCGATCTCGTCCCCGGTCAGCGGCTCGTCCGGCGGCATTGGGGCCACGGCCTGATCCTGCCGGCGGACGGCACGGACCAGGAGGCTCGCATCGGCATCCCCCAACACGACCGCCGGACCGGTCTGGCCCCCGCGAGCGAATGCCGCAGCGTCATCGAGCGCCAGCCCCCCCTGCGGATCGTGCCCCGCATGGCACTCCAGACAGCGCACCGCCAGGAGCTTCTCGACCCGGCCTGCCGGCGCCCCCTCATCGGCCCCGGCGCTTCCGGAGGAAAGGAACGCGAGCAGTACGACGGCCATCAGACCCACCAGGGGGTGGGAGCGTGTCGGTCGTGTCGGGTGGTTCGCCGCTCCCATCGCCCCCTCCGTTACTCGGCCAGTCGGCTGAAAAACTCCCTCGCCACAGCATAGTCGGCCTCGGCCGTCGCCCGCTCCTCTCCCGTGTAGGTGACCGCCTTCTCCCGCCAGCACTGCTCGACGCACGCCAGACACCAGCGGGCGCTGTCTCGGTTGGGGCGGATCGGGGCCCCCGCCACTCTCAGGAAGACGGGATTGGTGTGCGCTCCGGGAAACAGACGGATCGCGGCCCAGGAGCTCTGCTCCACCCGGAAGGAGAAGGCGACCGGGTGCTCCCGACCATCGGCAGGGACCTCGATCCGCTCCACCGGGAAGCCGTTGACGACCAGTTCCACAGGGACGGTGGCCGGGGCATCCGCCGCCGGGCTTCGAAGCGCCGCCACGATGGCCCGGAACGTGACGCCGCCCGGCGATGGAAAGCTGAGGGTGCTGTCGCGCGTGCCGATTTCGAGTGGCGCCCCATCGGCCGCCGTGGCGGTGAACTCCATCAGGTGGGTCCGGCCATCGCTGACATAGCTCCGCCCCGCCGCGATCGCATCGCACCAGGCATCGAAGTCGAGGGGCCCGTCGAGACGGGCATAGACGCGTCCGATCCCGACCCGCTCGCCGGTCATGCAGGGGAAGTCGGTCTCGCCGCTGGCCCGCACCGTCAGACCGCAGTTGAGAACGTGGTACCACAGATTCCATTCCGCCCGCCGGTCGGTGTTCATCATCGAGAGGAAGTCGACGGCAGGAACGGGACGACCGTCCGGGCCCGGGACGACATGCGCCACATCCATGATGAACTCGTTGGCGCCGATGCCATCGAAGGCGGGGATGTCGAACGTCGGCAGACCTCCGGGGCCGTCGCCCCCCTCCGTCCCCGGGACGCGGCCAACGACGCGCGTCAGCCCGCTGGCTGAGTGAGCCGGGCCACAGACGGCGCCCTGCCGCTTCGCCCAGCGGAGCGTGTTGAGCCCGAGGGTCGGCCAGTGCCGCATCGAATCCCCGCCGGGGGGAATCTGCTCGGTGAGCCGGAGGAGATTCAAGTGGCCGGAGGCATGCGACCCGAAGCCCGACACCTCGATGTCGTAGCGGAGGAGGTACGGGGGCCGGCTGACGTCATCGGGCTTCCCCGAGAAAAACCGCTTCTGGAAATCGAAGCACGGGCCCCAGGTGAGGCAGCAGCCGACCTTCAGGTCCTCCCCCATGCAGTGGCGCAGCATGTCGGCCGGCATCACTCCCTCGGTGGGGCTCTCGTAATGGGCGCAGCCGGCGGCGTGGATGTGGTGATCGCCCGACCAATAGCCACGGCGTGACGGGTCGACCCAGCGGCGGACGGCATAGCGCAGCTCGGCAGGCCCATTCTCCACGACGAGCGTCTGCTCCTCCGGAACGCTCTCCGGCCCGCGCGAGCAGCGCACCGTGTAGCGACCCGGCGGGAGCCGGACTGACTCCCCATCCTCACGGTAGATCTGCCGCTGGAAGAAGAAATCGGGGGCCAGTCGCTTCGATTGCGGCGGATAGACGCGCCCCTGCTCGTCGACGATCTCGAAGCAGCCCACGGCCGGGAGCCCCGCATCGTCCTCGACACGGAAGGTCACGTCGCTCGAGGGCGCGATCCGGCACGTGATGTCGGTTCCGGCCCACTCGCTCCCTCGATCGGCCGAGGCGACTTCGATCCAGTCGATCCGCATCCGGCAGGGCTTGCCGTTGGGATCGATCCGAACTCCGACGACATGCCCGTCGGCAGGGATCGGGATCTCGTAGAGCATTTCCCGCCCCGGCTCGACCGTGAAGGTGACGACATGCCCCCCATCCGGTCGCGGCCGTTCCTCCGTCCACCAGAACACCTGCCCGATGCCCGCTTCCTCCGCCTTCGCCCAGAACCGGAGCACGAGCCCCGCCGGCTTTGACGGCGCGGAGAAGGTCGCCCCGAGGAAGGGATCGTTGCCGGTCCCCTCGATGAACAGCGAGCCGTCACGGGCCTCGAGGTTTACTTGATTCGTGGTCGAGTCCCACCCGGCAACGCCCTCGGTGAACCGCCAGGCAGCAACGATCGAGGTCGTGCCTGGAGGGGCGACGACGCCGTCGGTGGGCGGCGTGGAAAACTCGAGCGTGGCAGTCCGATCCCCCGCATTCGAAGCCCACAGTTCCACGATCCGGTATTCCAACGGCAACCCCGACAGCGTCGGCGTGAACGGCTGCCCCTCGAAGGCCGATAGCCCGAGCCAGCGGTTGCCGACGTCGGTGGCGGGGGCGTGGGGAAGGGGACGGCCCTGGGGGCTCGCCACGCGCAGCCGCGCCCGGATCTCCGCGGCGTTCACCACCTTCACGAGCACCGTCCGCCATCCCTGCTCGACCAGCGCGAGGGGCATGCCAGCGTTGCGGACCGCGACCGTCGGCGGGCCATCCTTCGCGACTCCGACGGCCACCGCGCAGAGCGGATCGAGGATCGACTCGATTCCCCGGGTGACTGCCGCATCGTCCTCGAGGGACTCAAGCGCCGCCAGCTGATTTCTCGCCTGCGGAGAAAGCGGGCTCCCCAATCGCTCGAGGGCATCGACGAGCCGATGGGCCTGCGCGAGGAGCGGTTGGCGTTCGACCGCGGCCACGGTCGGCCACGACTCGGCGGCCAACGAGGAAACGCTCGCGAGAAGCGCGATCGCCCCCCACACCGCCATCCGACACCGACGGGCCATTCGAACGAACATCGCACACCACTTTTTTCTAAGCCGGACACACGGCGGGCCGGCACGCCCTTGAGCAACAGATCGGCCGCCGCCCGGAAGCCGAGGTCCTGCGTTCCCTGGCCGACATCGGCCTCGAGATGCACCTCCCTCCGCCCCTCCACGAGCAGGCGAATCTCGACGATTTTCCATTCGCGTTCCGCTCCGGAAAGGAACGACGACGACGCCATTCCATCGACGAGGCCGACCGCGCAGAACAGCGCCGGCCGGGGCCGATTCACCGACCGATCGGTGGCCGCGATCCGCAGTGGCGCGCGGATCCGGGCGTGATTGCGAACCTCGAGAAGGAAGCGGTAAGTGCGATCGACGACGAGCTCCGGAAGCGGGCTGACTGCAGCCAGTTTCACGCGTGACTCCGGATTGACGTCGACCCGCAGCACCACCAACGGCTCGACGGCAGCGGCCAGGCTGGCGCTCGACTCGGCGGCGGCGAGAAGGGGCTCGAGCGCTTGTGGATCGGGGCGGGGAAGGAGCTGATCAACGGCGAGGAGCAGACTGTCGCGCGTCTCGTCGACGGTCCCGGCGGCGGGGGCCGCGCGTCTGGCGATCAGCCGCTCGTAGCGATCGATGCCCTCCTCCGCGTAGGCGATCGCCTCGTTCCGCTGCGCAACCGTGGCGAACCGTCCCTTGAGCTCGATGTCACGGACGTGGGCCCGCATCCGAACGATCCAGTCCCGCGCCGCCTCCGGCCGGAATACTCCCCGCCCCTCGACGACGACCTGGACGGCGCTGGTGTGGGCGATGCCCGCCCGCTCGATGCAATTGAATCCCCCCCCACGGCTCGCCCGGGCGACGATCCAGCGGCTTTCCCCCACCGGCAGATCGATGGCCAGCTCCGCCGTCGTCTCCCCGGTGGTCTCCTCTGCGATCACCACCCCATTCGACACCACCTGCACCACCCCGAGGGGCTGCCGCGACACGGCCCGGACCCGCACGGTGACGCGGTCGCCCGGATCCCTGGCGATCGAGTCGCCGGGAGTGTGCCCATCGACGTCGAGAAACAACAGTGGGCCCGAGGTGGTGAACGTCCGGCCGCGGCGGATGCCGTCGATCCACTTCTCGTAGCTGAAGTCCCCGTCGATCCGCACGTAGGCCCGCGCGGCGCCGGCCACCCGCGCTGGATGATCGCTGCCGTTGGTGAGGGGGATCCGGAAGCCGCAGTCGAGGAATCGCTCGAAGTCAGCCGACCCGAGCTGATCGAACGAATCGGTGAGCCCGTGAATGGCGTTGAGGGGAGGCTCATGATTGGCGCCGGTGCCGTGGGCCTCGATCGAGATCCCCCCCTGACCACGGGCCTCCTCGATCGCCGGGCGGTTGTGCGGCCAGTCGATCGAATCGTCGCCCGCGATCCCCGGTCCGGTGCCGATCGGCATCACGAGCCAGCGCAGATTCAGAAAGCAGAGATGGCCGTAGAGATTTTCGTTGCGGTATTCCTCCGCCATCTCGACGTGGTAGCCATCGCGGCACAAGCCCGCGACCGGGCCGACCGGCGCCTGCGACGGCTTCACGAAGGCGTCGCTCGCGGTGCGGTGGAGGAGCGTGAGGTTGTTGACGACGCGCAGATTCTCGGCCCGCTGGACGAGCCCGAGGGCCTCGAGGGGGAGATCGACATTCCAGGCATTGGTCACCCAGTGGACATGCGTGTCGCCACTGATCCAGCCCTCGGCAGCGGCGTCGACGATCCGCGGCACGGTGAGCGTCACCTCGCGGCTCTCCCCCGGCGCAAGCGAAAGGGTCTCACCTGCGATCGCATGTTCATAGCCCCGCTCGGCCTCAATCCGACACTCACCCGGCGGGAGAACGAGGTCGGCGCTCGAGTCACAATAAAAGAAGGGGAGTCGGTGAAACCGCGGCAGCGGCAAGCCGAGGATCGGCTTGACGGTGAACGTCGGATCTGCGGCGAACGGCCCCGAGTGACGGCAGGCCCCGTCGCCCCCGATTGCCCGCACCCGCGCACAGACCGGCGCGCCACTCTCGCCGTCGACGACCTGCACCCGCAGCCGCGCCGGCTCCACGACGCGCACGGAAAGCGCCAGCGTCGCGACGGCGTCTTCCTGCTTCACTTCGAGCCGCGCCCCGACAGGCCCATCGGCATCGGCGGAGACGACAACAAGAAAAGGCTGTGGCCGGCCAGGGAGCACCGTCCAGGGATCCGCCTGGATGACGTTCCCAGACACGCCGACGGCAAGCCGGAGAGGCGCCGCGGTCGTCTGGGTCAATTCCACGATCAGGTGGCAATCGAGCCCGCGGGCCCGGTCGATCGGCGGCAGCGGCTCCTCGGCGGCGAGCCTCGCGCCATCCCACGTGACACGGAGCGAACCATGCTGCTCCCGGAGCCCCGCCATGAGCTCGCCGCGGCTCTCCTCCAAATCGGCAAGCCCGCGAGCCCCGGGGGACTTCGTGGCGAAACGGTGCTCGTCGATCGCTTGGGCCACGACCTGATCTGCAAGCGGGCTGCCGACCCGTGCCACAAACGCCGTCAAGAACTCGAGCGCGAACCAGGCCGCCTGCCGGTCAGCCTCCGTCGGCTCCTGCCCGATCTCCCCGCGGAACGCCATTCGGTCCCGGTGAAACTCCGGCGGATGAGCCGCCGCAGTCGCGCCAGAGACGACACAGCCCAAGGCCAGGCCCGCGCCCAGGACCAGCCGACATGCTGCAACCAACATCGGCCGTGTCCTCCCTTGCTCGCTACCTGGTGGCCCATCATCGATCCCCGTCAGGGTACCCCGTCGGTGAGGGCCCCCGCCACCCTTCCGTTACACTGACGGCTCCGGGCCGACCCCGCCCACCGAGAAGCAGGACCATGATTCACCACGCGCCGATCGAGCGACTCGTCGACCTCCTCGACCCTGCCGCCGACATCATTCTCAACATGACCCGCGACGAGGCCCTCGCCCGCGTCGCTTCCGGGGATCCGGCGCAGGTCCGCGGGATCGACGGGCACTTCGCGCTGGTGCATCGCGCCGGCAAGCAGATCCGCATGGCGCGCTCGCTCGGCCGCCCGCTCCGCTACTTCATCGCCAAGAAGGCGGCCGGGCCGGTCCTCGTCGTTGCCGATCGGATCGACGCGATTCACGCCTGGCTCGAGGCCGAGGGGCTCGCCGACCAGTTCCACCCCTCCTACACCCGGATGGTGCCGGCGCATCACCTCATGGAGTTGGCCCTCGTCGGCTGCCCCGACCCGAGTCCCGTCTGCCGCCGATTCTTCAGCCCCGAGCGCAACCGCTGGGGCTCCGACCTCGACCAGATCGGCAAACGCTACATCGGGGCCCTCCAGGAGGCGCTCGCCGCCTGGCTCGACCGCGTCGGGCCGAGCGAACCGCTCGGTGTCCTCTTCTCCGGAGGCATCGATTCAGGGAGCGTGCTCCTCGTCCTCCACCATCTGCTCCTGTCGCGGGGCGAGGCGCCGCAGCGACTCAAGGCCTTCACCCTTTCGGTGGCCGATTCGGGGAGCGATCTGGCCCAGTCCCGCGAGTTTCTGGCCCGGACACGGCTCGACTATCTCCATGAGGCGGTGGAGATCGCGGCCGACGAGCTCGACCTCGAGGCGACGATCCGCGCGATCGAGGACTACAAACCGCTCGACGTCCAGGCCGCCGCCGCCGGGCTGGCGCTGTGCCGCGGGATCCGCCGCCGGTATCCCGATTGGATCTGGCTTGTCGACGGCGACGGCGGCGATGAGAACCTCAAGAGCTACCCGATCGAAGACGATCCGGAGCTCACGATCCGCAGCGTTCTCAACAATCCGCTCCTCTACCACGAGGGCTGGGGGGTGAATGCCATCAAGCACTCGCTGACCTACTCCGGCGGCCAGAGCCGCGGTCATGTCCGCAGCTACGCCCCCGCCGCCATGTGCGGCTTCCGCGGCTTCAGCCCCTACGCGCTGCCGAACGTCATCGAGGTCGCCGAAGGGATCCCCTTCATCGAGCTCACCGACTGGGACCACGGCCGGCTCTACGCGCTCAAAGGTGAAATCGTCGCCCGCGGCGTCCGCCAGGTGACGGGGATGGAGCTCCCGGTGTTCCCCAAGCGCCGCTTCCAGGCGGGGATCTGTGACAGGCCGAGAGAGCGATCGCTCTTCCCCTCTGATCCCAGGCACTACCGGCGGATCCACGAGAGGATCTGGCGCTGACGGCCCGGCGACCGCTAAAGCTGAGAGGGCCAGCGGAGGCTGAACGGTCTAGCGAAGGCTGAACGGTCTAGCGAAGGCTGAAGCGTCGCCGCCCGACCTGTGGCGTGCCGGAGCTCTTCCGGGCGACTACCTCATGGGTCATTCCCGCCTCGAGCGGAGCCCCCGTTTCGGCAAGCTCTCCCCGCGCGACAAGCCCCTCCACGAACGTTCGCTCGGCTGCCGCACGGGAGGCATTCGTGGCCGGCTTCAGGGCTTCGACGGTCGGGCTGGCCGGCAGACTCGAAGCCGCCTTCTTCCGCCCCCGGGCCGATCGAGTCACAGCTCTGCCTCCGGAAGGGAGTTTGACCGGGGCAGGGTGGGCCTTGGCCTCCGGGGCACGGGTCGTCCGACGCACCGCACCCTGTCTCCGAGCAATCGATTTCTTGGCCATGGCAGGTCCTCCGAGCCGTATTCTAGCAGCGGGCCTCTCTCCTGTCCCTACCATCCTTCCGCGTCAAACCGCAATCTGGACAGCCGCAGATGTCCGTCGGTGCGGGAAAGGACATGCGTCGCCCGACCACCGGCCGCGGGGGCGCTGGCGGCGATGCCCTTGGCACGGGTCCGGGCCGGCAATTCGATCCGCTGGTTCTCGAACAGCACCCCGATGAAGCGATCCGCCGAACGCTCCATGGCGGCGGTCGGATCGGTGGCCGACACACCCCGTCGGCCAGCGGCTAACCCGGCGGCCCCGAGAGCCCGGGGGACGTCGACGAGAATCCCTCCCGTCGAAAGGCCATAGTGGGCGGCGTTGATCTCGAGCGTCTGCCGCGGGCCACCGGCGGTCACGCCCCCCCTCCGCGCGGCCGCGGAGCGTTTCCCGGTGGCGGCGCCGGGGCGATCCCCTGGGGCCGTCGCCGCCGTGAGGATCCGGCGACCGACGAGCACGTCCGTGATCACCGCGCCGTAGCGTCCCGCGAACACCGTGGCATCGACATCGATCATGCGGGCGCCGACCTGGGCGAAAAAGTCCGGTTGGAGGGGCGCAGCGGCGACGGCATCGATCACCAGCCGGGCGGCGGCAGCGGCGACGGCGGCGAGGTCGTCGGCCGACGGCGACGCGCCGGTATCCCGGAGCATCCGCGACAGCATGTCATGGAAGGCTCCGGTAAAGACGCGAGAGAATGCATGCGGCTCGGCAGATAGCTCCGTCGCCGGAGCGCTAGCCGGCAGCGATTCGGGAGCGACATACCTCCAGCGATTGGAGGCATTGCGGAGACAGTCCGACTCGACCGCCGCGGGATTGGACTGCCGCATGGCCGCCCCCAACTGCTCGGCGATCCGCGACAACGGCGAGGCCTTGTTGGCGACCAGCAGCGGGAGCACCTGCTCACGGACCTGCGGCAGGGCGAGGGCCGCGAGCATCGCCGTGATGTCGCCGAACGACTCATGGAACGCAGCGATCTCGATGAACGGGGCATCCCAGAGATCGGGACGGAGGGCGTCGAGGCAGGCGTGGCCGGTCTCGTGGCAGACGATGTCGGGGCTCTCGCCGGAATGGACTGCGGCCTTCCCTCGTCCGGAGTGGAAAAAGGCGAGCTGGGTCCGGTCGTAGTAGGCGTTGAGATCGCTTCCCGCATCAAGCGTTACCGGCAACGTCTCCGCCGCCTGCCAACGCTTGACGCGATGGCGCACAAGCAAAGGCGCCCACAGGTCGGCCGTACGGCGGAGCGAGTCGGCGGCGTTCCAGTGGCGGAATCCCGCCGTCCCCGGCTCGTAGACCCCGACGGGGATCGCCTCCCCGCTGATGGAGAAGGCCAGGGGACGTGCATCGAGTGACGGAGCCGGCCGCTCGATCAGCCCCCAGGGCGACGCCGGGTCGTCGACCCAGGACTGAATTCGGGCCGGAGCCGCCTCCTTCGGGGCAGCTGCACTTCGCCGTGGCCCCTTGCGTCGCGCGGCTCCGGCGCCCCGCGCCACCGGCCTCGTCCCAACTCGTCCCGACGACTTCTTCTTTCCAACCATGACGAATCCTTTCCCCCCTCCCACAAATTACTGAACGTTTGTTCACTCACCTATCATAGTCGCTCGGGCGGCAGAAAAAACTTGCCCGGAATCGGGTCGTCGTCGACGTCACTTGTCGACCGCAGTATGGGCGAAACGGTGCCCGGCCGCGGGGTCGAGAAGGCCGACCGGATCGAAGGGGGCGAGGCGGTCGCGGAGCCGCTCCGCAGTCGCCTTGCCGCCGGCGACGAGCTCCCCCCGTGCCGCGGTGAGCGCCGATCGGAGCGGCGTGTTGCGGGCGGCCAGGAATCCCTGTGAGGTGGTCGTTTCTCCCCGTCCGTACCCTCGTTCCGCCGCCACCGTGGCAAGGAAGAAGAGCGTGCTCGCCAGTCGAAAACGATCGAAGTCGGGGAGGACCGCATAACAGGCGCTCACGAGCTGATCGATCCACGCGACTTCGTCAATCACCGCAGCGCCGTAGGCCTCCCAGCCGACCTCGTCGAACGACTCGGCAAGCAGCAGATCCGCGAGGCGCTCGACCCCCGAGAGCGCATGCGCGATGCCAGTGCTGTGGAGCGGATCGACGAAGCCCGCCGTCGTGGGGAGCATCGCAAAGCCCACCCCGGAGGCCCGCGACCAGAGCCGGCTCATTCTCGGGATCAGCCCCAACGGGCGCACCGGTCGGCTCGCCGCGAGGAGGTCGGCCAACGACGGATACAACGCCAGAATTCGCTGCCAAACGCCCTCCAGCGCGGTCCCGCCCGCCGCCCACCCCTGACAGACGCCGGTTGGCTGCACGACGCCGACGCTCGCGAGATCGTCGCGGAACCGCAGGATCCACATCCATCCGTCGTCGAGGCAATGGTGCTGGGCCGCGTCATCCGACTGGAAGGGGGACGTGGTGGAGCGATTGCCGGCCGCTTCCTGGAGCCGATCCCACGAGCCGACGCCTGTGAAATGGCCGAAGATGGCGCCACAGCGCGTGTGGAGCGTGTCGTCGAGACGTTTCATCCCGAGGGCCGCCGCCGAAGCTCCGCCCCCACCGGTGGCATCGAGGAGGAATGGGGCGCTCGCCTGCTCCTGCGGACCGAGCCCATCCCCGACCGCCGCGGCGAAGCGCACCTTCCAGCAGTGCTCCTGCCGCTCGATCGCCACGACCTCGCACCCTTCTCGCACGATCGCGCCGGCGCGGGCGGAGCGTTCGCACAGGAACGCATCGACATCGGCGCGGAGCCAATGGGTGTCACTGCCGGCGTCGGTGGCACTGGCGGCGACGAGGAGTGAGGCGGCGTGGTCGGGGGTATCGCGGAACGGCTCCCCCGGCCGATGGAGGAAATAGGAGAATCCACGTTTCTTCCCGCACCCCAGCTGCGGATAGCTCGCCTGCCACGATCCCCACCGGGCCAGGGGGGCGAGCTCCGGCAAGCGGTGCCGGGCTGCCAGATCGGCGAGGATCAGGTCGGCCGCCGGCGTGCTCGACTCGCCGATCGCGAACCGCGGATGGCGCCCCCGATCGACGACGAGGACTCGCATCCCGCGCGCCGCGAGGATCCACCCCAGCAGGCTGCCGGAAAAACTGCTCCCGAGGATGATCGTGTCATACGTCATCAGGACAGCCACACCGTGAACTCAACGGAGGGAGGATTCCGCGATCCCGATTCATCATTCCGATCCGGTCACGCCTGGGGGCCCGACAGACGTCGCACTGCCCGCTCATCCGATCCCAGTCCCACCGATCGAGCGTCACCAGACAGGCCGCGGGAATGGTGGCGATCGCCCCGGCCAGCGCCGCCTCGGCAGCCGCCGCCGAGACCGGAACGAAGCGTCCGCCGGCGGCGAGCTCGTCAAGATGGCCATTGCCCGGGCGCGTGGGAATGAGACAGACATGGCGACACCCGGCCGCGGCCGCGAACCGCGCGGTGATGATCGCCTCGGCAACCGACTCACGCTCGTCGATCCCCGGCAGCCCGAGCAAGACGAAGGCCCGCGCGTCGATGCCGGCCGCCCGGAGCCGAACGGCGGCCGCGGCAAAGTCTGCGGTCGTCATCTGCTTGTTGAGCCAGGGGAGGAAACGAGGGTCGGTCGTCTCCAGCCCCAGCGCCACCTCCAGCCGCCCGGTCAGCCCCCCGGCAAACGCCTCGAGTGACGCATCGACAAGCCTGGGATGCGTCTCGACGATCACCCGCTCGAAGCCCTTGAGGAGCGCGGCGATCCGGGGGATGTCGGCTGGCGGGACCGCGTGCGGATCGGTGAAGTTGCTGGCATTGTAGAGCTTGATCCAGCGGGGCTCCCCGAGGTCCGGATCCGCGGGCTGGGCCAGCGCCGTCGCGATCTGCTCCGGCAACGCCCCCAGCGGCGTCGGCCCGTCGAGCGTGTGCTGCCACAGATCGCACATCGCGCAGGTGAAAGGGCACTCCGCCCCGGCCAGGAGGACGACTCGGCAGGTCACCAACCGGCCCGGCGCCGCCACCTCCTCCTCGTCCCAGACGGCGATCGGACGGCGGGGATCGACGGCGTGCTTCGGCCCCCGGGTACGACGGATCTCCGCCGATGAGACCGCCTCGGGCAGCGACGAAAAGCCCGCGCTTCCGTCGGCCGCGAAGGGTGTCATCGGTGAGCGCTCTCCGCGGACTGGGGGTGAGGAAGCTTCACGGCCCGGTCGACCTCGATCCCCGAATGCGTGGAGGTGGTGCCGTCGGGCCAGTCGACACGGACATCGACCGGCCCATTCGCCATCCCCAGGCCGATCGTCACCGGCAGCTCGGACTGCGACTGGTAGCTGCGCGTGGGACTGACAGCCCGGGCCTCGACCCCGGCCGCCGTTTCCACCGTCACCAGCGCCCCGATCGCATCGGGATTGGCGCCGGTGCCGGCAAGGCTGATCCGCACCCAATGGTGCCCCGAGGCCTGGTCGTTGCGGAGAAGGCGCGGCTTCGATCCACTGGCGGTGACGATCAGGTCGGTGTCGCCGTCGCCGTCGATGTCGGCCGCCGCCAACCCCCGACCGACGAGCGGACGGTGGAAGTCGCTCCCCACGAGGTCGAGCGGCGCCGGCCGAAATTCGGTCGCCTCGCCGGCGCCGCAGTTCCAGAACAGCTCCGGCGACTGCTCGTAAAACTGCGTCTTCTGCACCTTGTTGATGTCCTCCTCGAGATGGCCGTTGGCGGCGAGGATGTCGAGGCGACCATCGAGATCGATATCGGCGAAGAGAACGCCGAAGGTCAGCTCCTGCCGCGTCTCGGGGCCGAGGCCGTTGGAGACGGCGTCGTCCTTGAACTGCATCTGGCTCCCTTGGGAGACATAGAGCGCGTTCATCTCGTTGGAGAAATTGCCGATGACGATCCCGATCTCGTCGTCGTTGCGGAACCGGGCGATGTCGATCCCCATCGCGCCGCGGGCCTTCCCCTCGACGTCGTAGGCGACGCCGGCGAGATTCCCCACCTCCTCGAAGACGGTGCTGCCGGTATTGCGGAAAAGGAAATTCTGCACGGTGTCGTTGGCGACGACGACATCGAGCAACCCGTCGCCGTCGAGATCGTCGAACGCCAGCCCGAGCGACTTGCCGACCGGCACGCCGGTGGCAGCGTTGCGGACGCGGATCCCGGCTTCCTCGGAGACATCGGTGAATCGGCCTCCGCCGTCGTTGCGCAGAAGCCGCGGGAAGGCCCCGCCGAAGTTCTGCGGGCGCCCATAGGCCCGCCCACCGCCGACGAGGCGGAAATCCTGGGCGCGGTCGATGTCGCGCGACCAGGCGACGTAGTTGCACACGAACAGGTCGAGATCGCCGTCCCGGTCGGCGTCGAACCAGCCACAGCTCGTCCCCCAATCGGCGTCGTCGCCGGCCACCCCGGCGTCGGCCGTGACGTCGGAAAACCTCCCCGCGCCGAGATTGTGGAACAGCCGGTCGGGCCCGACGGCCGTCACGAACAGGTCACGCCGGCCGTCGGCATCGAAATCGCCCACCGCCACGCCCGTCCCGTAGAAGGGCACGTCGAGCCCGGATCCGGCGGTGATGTCGCGGAAGTTTCCGGAGCCGTCGTTGTCGTAGAGCCTCATCGTCGGCGCCGGCTGCGGCGCCGGCCGATCGTCCCACGGCCAGCGGCTGCCCTGGACGAGGAGGAGATCCTGATCACCGTCATCGTCGTGATCGAAGAACGCGCATCCCCCCCCCATCGTCTCCGGGAGGAGCTTCTCTCCGGCGGCGCCGTTCTCGTGGACGAAGTCGATGCCGGCGGCCGCCGTGACATCGGTGAACGGCATCGCCGGCATGACGACCTTCGGCTTCTCGCGCCCGGCGGGGAGCGAGAGCTTCGCCTCCCGCGGTGGCGGCGGGGGAGATTTGAGCCCCAATCGCCAGGCGACCACGGCGCCGATGACGCCGACGGCAACGATCAGCGCGAGTGAACGCCAGAACGCCTTGCCGATCACGGCATCGTCGCGTTCCTCGGTCTCCTCATCACGATCACGCCTGGAATCGCCGTCTCGGATGACCATCGCAAACCTCGCCTTGTTCGTTGCCGGACGTTGCCTGCCTGATGGGACCAATCGTCAGGAGCCCGTGCCGTCGGCCGGTAACGGGTGCGGTGCGGCGCTCACTTCGTCGCGCTGCTCCCCGGGATCACCCGAGCCATCGGCAGCCGTCCACTCCCCGGCGGGGAGCTGCGGCGCCCCGGGACGCTGGAGCGGGTAGATCACGAGCGTCTCGGCGGCGAAGTTTGCCGCCGGATACTTCTTCCGCGCCAACGACACCGCCCGGTCGGCCGCGTTGTCGTCGAGCTTGTAGCGTTCGTGAAGCCGGCGGTGCTCGTCCGACTTCTCCCGGTCCCCCAGCTGCCCGTAGATCAGCTGGAGATTGTAATGCGCGGCGACGTTCTCCGAATCGAGGAGGAGCGTCATCTCGAAGTGCCGCGCCGCCTCCTCGAGGGCCGCGTGGCGGGCCTCGGCCGCGTCGGCGCCGCGGTACTGGCTCGCCCGGTCGTAGAGCGTCAGCCCCAGCAGGTTGCGGACCTCGTAATCCTTGCTGAAGTCGAAGCCGCGCTTCAGCATCTCCTCCGTCCGATCCTCGAGAACCTTACGGAAGTTGGCCTCCGCTTCCTCGAGCCGTCCCTGCTGCCGGTTCACGAGCCCCGAGAGCCAGGCCACGGTCCAGGCCGGCGCGGCCGGATCGGTGTGGGTGGCCGCCCGCTCGAGCGCTGCGGCGGCCTCGTCGACGCGTCCCTCCTCGAAATTGACCCGGCCGAGGTTCACCGGCCCGTCGTAGCGGCCGAGCTTCTCCACCTCGACAAACGCCTCCTCCGCCTGCCGCAACTCGGCCTTCCCCTTGATGAGGAGACCGATGCCGTAGTCGTTCCACCGTTCCCAGGCGGGGATTTTCCGCTCGTTTGGCGGCCCGATCTCCGCCACCACACCGGCCACCGGGAAGGTGATCTCATCCTCCGCCATCGTCACAATCGGCAGCTCGTCGACGTACGGCTCCCCGGCCACATGACCACGGAGTGGGAAATCCCCCGGCCGCGCCTTATCGGCGACAAACCGCATGTACTCGGCATCGAACTTCCGGTAGCGGAGCTTGACGTTCACCGTCACCGGGGCGGTGACATCGCGGGGAACCTCGAAGCCGTAATGGACCGTCCACGCCGCCCCCGGCGGGATCTGGTGGTTGTAGAGGGGCACGAAGATGTCCTGGGGATTGCGGCGGTTGATCCGATTCCCCTCGCGGTCGAGCATGAAGATGTTGATGAAGTGGGCGTAGCGGTCGACCTCGTTCCCCTTCTCCGCATCGATGCCGCCGCTGCGGCCGATGACCCGGTCGCCGGCGGTCACCGTGACGTCGAGCCAGACCTCGTTGGAGTCGGCGGTGCCCTGCGTGAACAGGTGGCCCAGCTTCAGGGTCCGGATGACCGTCTCGAGGAGGTACGGCTTCCCCGGCTCGAGCGTCGGCACCATTGGGCGCAGCGGCGCATGGAGTGGGCCATCGATCCCCGCGCCATCACGGATCCCGAAGATGTCGACCCGGGTGATCTCCTGGAGGAACTTCGCGTGGGCCTCGACCATGTCGCCCCGGTCCTTGAGCCACGCCAGCCCCGTGTTCGCGGCGGGGAAGAGATGATCGTGGACGGTGAGGCGGCCCGTGTCGTCGTAGCGCTTGGCGCCGAAGTCGGTCGAACTTTTTAGCGGCATGTGGCAGGAAGCGCAGCTCTCCTTCGCCTGGGGCGGGTAATAGAAGCTCCGCGCCCCGTGCCCGGAGACGCCGGAGAGGAGGAAGGGGTCGTAATGGTTTTGGCCGCGCAGAAAGTCCTTGTAGGCGGTCAGCTCCTTGGGGAGGTGGACTTTGTGGCAGGAGGAGCAGAACTCGGCGTCGCGGTGGAAGTCCTTCAGGAAGGTCTTCTTGTGCATCGCCGGCTTCGCCTTGACGAGCTGGTTGTTGACCCACTGGAGGAGCGCGTTGTCACTCTTGGCAAAGGGGTAGTGGATCGGCTCGTCGATCGTGTAGTCGGCGTTCCCCTTCGTGCTGTTGACATGCGTGATCGCGTGGCAGACGGTGCAAGTGATGCCGGCGTGGGCCGTCGGGTGGTGGACGTCGTCGTAGTCTTTGTCGTCGAAGGCGCCGCTGTAAAACGGCACCGGATCGTGGCAGCCGGCACACCACCGGGCCGCCTTCACGCTCCCGTCCCGCTCGAACGACACCAGCCTCGTCTCGCGAACGCTCGCCAGATAAGCAGGATTGTTGAAGCTCGAGAAGTGGTGGCTACTCCCCTCCCAGCCGGCATGGACGTCGGCGTGGCACTTCTTGCAGTAGTCGTCCATCATGAGCGTGTCGGCGGGGATGTAGTTGCCGGTGGCGGTGCGGGCCAGCGACGGCTCGAAATACTGCTTCCCCTCCTCCGGCCCTTTGGCATGCCAGTGACGCGGATCCTGGGCATGGAGGAAGACCATCACCCCGATGGCGGCCGCCACGACACCGGCATACGTCAGCCCCATCCGCCACTTGATCTTCGGCCCCACGAGCCGGTGGAGCCAGTAGAGCCACGCCGCCACCAATGGCGTTGCAATGTGGGCCCAGTAGGTGGCCTGCGTGAGGAGCGGCGTCCGCGCCCCGGCATTCGTCGCCCTCAAGGCCAGGAGCAATCCCCCCGAGACGAGGACGACCAGCGACGCCACGAAGAGGGCATAGCCGACCCGGACCGCGCGGCGGTTCTTCCGGTTCTTCGTATTGAGCATGTGGACGATGCCGAAAACGACAAACGGCGCCACGAACACGAACCCGAGCACGAGGTGGACGAGGAACATCCACTGGTAGAGCCAGTTCTGGTAGGTCTCCTGCGAGGCCCACTCGAGGAACGTGATCGCGGCGAGGTAGGCCGAATTGGCCCCGATCACCGCCAGCAGGCCGAGGACGACATTGAGGAGGATCCGGAGGCGCGGGCCGATAGCCGGGACATGGGCTTTTCGCGGCGGGCGCGGGGAGAGCGTGACGGCGTCGGAGCCCATGGAACGAGATCCTCTTCGTGAGCGGGCACTGGCAGGCGGGCGACAAGGACCCTCCGAATCGGGCGGCACTTTCGGCCGCACGGGAATGGGGGGTCCTACGGAATCCCCGCCGTCGGCGCCCGTCCCCCCGGGAAAACCGGGGGGCCGACGGACGACCGGGAGCGGGCGCCGGATTGACCACCGCCGGTCACGCTCCCGCGGGGGTGCGATCGGGCAACGGCGGCGCCACCGGCGACGTCAGGCCTGGAGAGAAGCCCATCTGGGAGGACGGATCGGCACCGCAGCGATCACGACCAGCGGCTTGCGGTCGTTGGCGGCAAGGAAGGGACGACCGACGTCCCGGCAGCAGAGGGCTGCCACGGCAACCCGATCGGCAGGGTCATGACGGGGGACGTCGGCCGAGGCATCGCGGGGCAGCGCCGGGAAGAAAGGTGCTCCGCGGCAGGCCGGGCCGTCGCACTGGGGCAGACGCGGGGCGTCGGCCGGCCGCGGGGATACCGAACCACCCACGTCGCCGTCGGCCACGATCGCTTCGTGAGCAACCGCCGACCGGTGGTGTCCGGCCAGCCAATCGCCGCAACTGGCCTCGGCTCCGGTGCATCCCAGAAGCCCAGCGGCCAGCGCCACCAAGGCCCTGACGACAGGGCTCACGAAGCGGTCCGGAGCGGATCGCAAGGCGCGGGTGCGGACGGCGCGACACATGGGACGAAAAACCCCAGAACAAGCTGGGACCACGAATCCGTGGCCACCCCTCCGAACACCATCTCCCCGTTCTAAGCAGAACTGTAGACCGCTCCGTTGGATGCGTCAACGAAAGCGCCGCGGGGCGCTGGAATCACGGTGCAGCCCGGTGCAGCGGGGTCAGTTTTCCCTCGCTGTCCGCCTCCCAGATGGTTTTTGCCTGCGGGTCGGCAATGAGGAGCTTTCCACCCCGGATCGCGAGGCCGACCGGGCCTTTGAGCGGCTCGCCGGTGATCCATTTGGTGGCCGTGCCGTCCGCCGCCACCTTCCAGACCGCCCGGGCATAGTTGTCGCTGACGTAGGCAGTGCCGTCGTCGGCCACGACGACGTCATGGGGAAACTCGAACACCCGCTCCTTGACCACCGGTTCGATGCTCCCGTCGGCGGCAATCCGCACCAACGGTTGCTCTCCGGAAGCCGCCACGGCCCACAGTCGCCCCGCTCCATCGACGAACAGCCCTCGGGGGGCAGCCAGTCGGGCCACCTCCTTCGGCTCACCGCCGGCGGCCGGCACCCGCCAGATCCGCTGCGTCTCGAGATCCGACACGAACAGATCGCCCGAGGGATCGAAGGCGATGTCGACCGGGATTCCGATCTTTCCCTGGGTGAGCGGCACCGGCTGACCGTCGACGAACTTGAAGACGTCCCGGGTCGCCGAGTCGGCGGCATAAACGGTGCCGTCGCTGGCAACCGCGACCGCGCGGACAGCGTTGAGCGGCGTGCGGAACGTCTTCTTCCCCTGGAAAAACACCTCCACCTCGCCGGCCTGGAGCTTCAGCAGCCCCGGCAGCATCCGGTCGGCGACGAGGACCGCGTCGTCACCGGCCACCGCCACCGAGAGGGGATAGGGCATCTCCTCCGCGCGCCCCTTGCCCGGGATCGCGGAGAGCGTGATCAGCCCCAGCCCGAGCACCCCGATCAGGCCTCTCCACCGCCTCGCACCCGCGCCCCTCATCGCTCGCTCCTTCTCGTGTCGCGTTCCCCGCCGGGCCCGCCCTCGCGGTCCCGTCCCAGCCTATCACCATCGACCGACCAGCGGCGGATCGCCCGCCAGAATGCTTCGTCCTGGCGACGGGTCTGGTCGTCCCGCAGCCAGGCCTCGCGGGCCGGGGACGACGTTGGCTGGTCATCGTCGGCCGGCGGATAGGAGCGCATCCCGCGAAAGGGGAGCGGCTCGACCGTCTGCCCCTCGGCGGTGGCGAGGTTGGCATCTTTGTCCCACCCGACACTGTGGAGGAGGAAGCTCCGCCTCCAGCCCGCCGGCGGCCCAGGGGGGACTGGAAAGGTGACGGTCATTTCGTCCCCCGCCCCCATGATCACCAGCCGGTCATCCCCCTCGGCGACAAGCGCGCAGACATCGCCGTAGCGGGTGAACCGGCCCCGCATCGGCGGCCAAGCCGGGCCTTCGAGGGGCGGGGCGTAGACGAACCGCTCCGGGGCAGCGCCATCCTCCTGCTCGATCCGCGACCGACCCCGCCAGTGGAGATCGGCCGTGACCGGATCGAGCTCCACGAGCGCGAGTGTCGGCGCCTCCTCCCCCGAGACGAGAAACGCTTCATCCCAGTGGATCTCCATCGTCGTGTCGATCCGCAGCCGGGCGTGGGCCGGATCGAGGAGCCCGGAAAGATCGATGACGATCGATTTCGTCTTGCCCCCAGGGAAGCCGGTGAACGGGATCACCTCCCGCCAGCCCCCCACGCCGTCTGGCACCGACAAGCTCGGCGGCTGCGGCAGCGCGAGGGAGGGATCGTGCGACAGGGCGACGTTCTCGCTGACGGTCGTGGGATAGGTCCAGCCGGTGAGGACGAGCTTCGCCTTAAGGGCGTCGGGGATCGCCCCGAAATCGAGGACCAAGCAGTTGTCGGCGACGAGCCCCTGCCGGAGCTTCCTCGCGTACGATCGGGCGAACCGGCCGTCTGCGGCCATGACGTCGGCACGGAGGTCGCTCCCCTCTCCATCGGTGGCCGCCACCGGCCGGATCGGGGTGCGCACGGTGTGGATTCCGAACGCGGCGATGTCGGGGGGGCCGACCTTCTCGTTGGAGAAGATCTCCACGTCGGCGGGATGATCGACGACGACCAGCCGAAACATGTCGAAATAGGCTGCCTCCCACAGCTCCTCGGTGACCTGAATCGCATACCGGCCGTCGCGCGGCACCATCGGCGTGTCGATCTTGAGAAACTCCCATTCCCGCGCCGGCATGAGCTGTCCCTCGGCCCGCTGCAATCCCAGGGGCGCGGCCCAGAGGAGATCGGTCGCAAACACGAACTCCCGGCCGTTCCAGGTGTAGAGATAGGGGCATGAGCCGAGGAGGATCTGCTCCTCGCAGATCAGGCTGTCGGCGGCCGGTTGGATCACGTTCTGCGGCACCCCATTGATCCAGGCGACCCGGACGACGTCGGCCACGGCGAGATTCCCCAGGCCGAAGTGGGTCGTACGGCGCCGGACGGGGCGCGGCTGATAGAGCGCCCCGGCCTTGAGCTCGAGGAGGCTCCCCAGGCCGTGGGCGTTGACGCGGCCGCTCGGCGACAGCGCCGTTCCCTTGATCTGCTGGGCCTCGAGGGCCACGTCGATCCAATGATTCGTGTTACCGCCGACGTTCTCGAGCACCTCGAAGGCACAGTCCCCGTCACCGATCACCATGCCGTCGAGATCGCCGTCGCCGTCGAGGTCGGCGCTGTCGAAGCTCCGTGGGTGGCCGGTGGGGCAACGTCTCGGCGTCTGCTTCTCGAATCCTCCGGAGGGGAGACCGAGCGACACCGTCATCGCGTTCTCGTCGAGGGCGACGAGGTCGAGGAGGCCGTCGTTGTCTTGGTCGAACGCATGGACCGCGGCGCTCGCCGTGTCGGTCACCACGACCCCCGGTTCATCCGCCGGGCGGACCACGCCCGTCGCCGACCTCCGGCTCGGCACCGTTGCCACGCCGAACGGACCGGCCACCACCAGATCCCAGGCGCCATCCGCATCGGCGTCGATGCAGTCCAGAGCCGCGATCGGCCCTGGCACCGTGAAAGCCCCGGGGGCGACAGCTGCCTCGCCCCCACGGACAGCGAAGGGGACGAACCGGAACTGCCCGTGAAGGAGGTTTTCGAGCCATCCCCCGCCGGCATCGCTGCCGAGCATCACGTCGACATCGACATCCCGGTCCCAGTCGAGGGGGAGGAGCGCCCGCACCGGGGCCCCGACGGCAAACTCCGCCGTGCCCGGCCAAGCGACGAACGTCCCACGCCCGAGATTCCGCCACAGGCGCAAGGCCCCGTCGTGGCCGGAGACAAGATCGAGATAGCCGTCGGCATCGAGGTCGGCGACGGCCGAAGTTCGGGTCGGCCCGGCAGCGGCCAAGGCCTCGGCAGGGAAGGGACGGAGTGTCCGCATCCCGGTCACCGGATCGAGGAGATTCTCGAGGACAACGATGCCCCCTTCGCCATGGACGAGGAGGTCGAGATCGGCCGCCGGGCAACCAGCCGCGAGCTTCTCCGCGACGATCTCGGCCCCCGGCTTGTCGGTGCCGGGGCGGGCCGGGGTGCCGGGCCGCTTCGCCTCGTCGAAGTCGAGATCGAGATCGGCGGCCACGAGCCCTGAGGCCCCCTCCGGAACGTCCGCCGAGGCGATCTCATGCCACGGTGTCTTCGTGCCATCGGCGGCAGCGACCGTGAACGCCACCTCCCCCATGGCGCGGCGCCCGAACACCCACACTTTGCTGCTCCCGAGGAGGAGGATGTCGGGGCGGCCGTCGAGATCGAAATCCTCGAGGAGGACCGCCGGGAAGCGGCCGGGGGCATCGCCGCCCCACACCGTCTCGCGGCCCCACACCGTCTCGCGGACTTCAAGGCTCGAAGCGATCCGCGGCACCTCGGTCGCTTTGTCGAGACCGGTGATGGCATAGAACTCCGGCCGGTAGCGCTGCGTGACGAACTCGAGCGGATGGCGCTCGATCGCCCGTCGGTCGGCCTCCGATTGCGGGACGAGAACATTGGCCAGACCCCGCAGCCGTCCCGCGACGCCGGCGGCATCCCCGGCGTTTGCCGCGGCCACCCCCTTGTCGACGACCTCGCGGATGTCGACGTTGGCGAAGGTCTTGATCGACGGGGCAAAAGGCTCCATCGCCCCCCAGCGCGATTCGATCTTCGCCGCCAGGCCGGCGGGCACCTCCGGCGGCGGCCGCTTTCCCAGGTCGAGCGCCAGCGCGCGACACCACTCAATCACCAGCCACAGATTCCGCGGATCGAGCGCGCAGGCCCGGTCGAGCGCCGCGGCCGCCACGCCGGCGCTTCCCTCCGCGCCGCCGCTTCCCTCCGCGCCGCTGGCCCACTCGCGGAGCGACTTCCAACGCTCGTACCAGGCCGCCGAGTCGTCGGGGGCCGCCACGACCAGCCGGCGCGTGACATCCTCCCAGGCTACGGCGTCGCGGGCCACCTGGGCGACGCGGGCCGCGAGCCAGAGCTGATCGGTCGATGGCCCCTCCCGGCGCAGCATCGCCTCGATCGCCCCGGTTGCGGCCTCAAGTGCTCCCTGGTCCGGTTCGAGACCGCCGTCGCCGAGGGCCACCGTCCGCGCCACGGCGAGGTTCCGGGCCGGAAGGGGTTCGTCCGGCACCTCGTCGCCAAGTCTCTCGAAGGCCGGGATACAGCCGTCGAGGGCCTGATTCTCGAGTTGGCCCAGGGCGACGTTCGTCGTCGAGACGATCTCCCGCGCCCGCTCGACCCCGAGCCGGGCCACCGACCGCCCACCGCCCCCCGCGCCGATCGGGCCCCGCAGCCACCTCGCCGCCGCCAGTCCAACCAGCCCCATGACCATGACCAGCAAGAGCCCGAGGGCCACCAGGCGCCAGAGAAGCGATCGGGGGTGTCGTCCGTCATGTTTGCCCACGCCTGGAGTCTCCGTCGGTTTCGCTGCAGTCGTCCGCGGGAACGTGATCCGGGATTGGATCCGGCGGCACGATCCCCACTATCCTGTGGAGACACACCGCCGCCCTACCCTCATGCCCTCCTGGAATCGTCGCCGCCATGGCCCGGTCCCGCAACTCCGCTCTCCTCGTCGCCGCTGCCGTGGTCGTCGGGATCGCCGGGCTGTCACTGTGGTGGCGACCGGCATCGGTCGGCGGGGGGCAGGGGGGGAACGACGCTGCGCCTCCCGCGGGGGTCGAGGCTCCTCGCGCGGAGGCCCGTCCGGAGCCGGCCGGGGCCACGATCGTTCCCCGCTCCCCTCCGGCCCCCCGCGCACCGGTAGCGGCCCTCGAGACCCCCGCGCCGCGCCCCTCCGCGTATGTCGGCTCGCAGGCCTGCAGCGGCTGTCACGCCGCGATCGCCGAGAGCTTCGCCAAGCACCCGATGGGCCAGGCGATGGACACCGTGCCCGGGGAGCGGCCGGTCGAGGATCGCAGCGAGGTGCGAGCGTTCGTCGATCGGGAGCGCGAGTACGTTGTCGAGGAGCGCGACGGCATCGTTCTCCACCACGAGCGCGTCTTCGACACCGACGGCCGGCCGATCTACGACCAGGCCCTGCCGGTGCGGTTCGCGGTCGGCTCCGGGACGCGCGGCCGCTCCTACCTCATCGACCACGACGGGCTCCTCGTCCAGTCGCCGATCGGCTGGTACAGCGGCACCGGGCGGTATGGGCTCTCCCCCGGCTATGAGCACGACCGGGGGCTGCGCTTCGAGCGGGCGATCGGGGACGGTTGCCTCCATTGCCATGCGGGGCTCGTGGAGCACGCCGCCGACGGCAGCGGGAGGTATTCGTCGCGGGTCTTCGCGGAGGCGGCGATCGGCTGCGAGCGCTGCCACGGCCCCGGCGGTGAGCACGTGGCGAAGATGGCGGCTCTTGCCCCCGGGGCAACCGCCACCGACCTGGGAATCGTCAATCCGGCCGACCTCGAACCGCAGCGCCGCGAAGCGGTCTGCAACCAATGCCATCTCGGTGGCGAGGCGACGATCCCCCGCTTCGGCCGCGGGTTCTACGACTTCCGCCCCGGCGATCACCTCGACGACACGGTCCTCGTGTTCGTCCACGACGAGCGCGCGGCGGCGGCCTCCGGCGCGAAGCCGGTCAGCCAGGTCGAGCAGATGCGGCAGAGCCGATGCTGGCAGGGAACGGGGGGCACCCTCGGCTGCATCTCCTGCCACGATCCCCACGCCAAACCGGCCCCGGAAGAGATCGATGCCTTCTACCGAACGAAGTGCCAAGCCTGCCACGAGGAGCAGCCGTGCTCGCTGCCAGCGGTCGAACGCGACGCCCCCCCGGCCGCCGGTTCGTGCATCCGCTGCCACATGCCGTCGCAGGATCTCGTGGAGGTGGCCCACACGGCGATGTCGGACCACCGAGTCCCAAGGCGCCCCGACGATGCCCCCCCGGCGCCGCGCGGTGCGCCCGCGGGCTTGGTCCCCTTCGACGACGCCGCCGCGCGCGTTCCCACCCGTGAGCTCGCCCGGGCCCGCGGGCTCGCCCTGGCCTCGCTCCCCGGCACCGCGAAGAGCACGCGGGCGGCCCAGGAGGCGATCTCCGCCCTCGTGCCGGAAGGGGTCGAGCGCGGCGACCAGCGGGCGCTCGTCGCCGCGCTCGCCGGCGACGTCGAGGCGCTCCGCGGCCTCGGGCAACTCTACGCCTCAACCGGGCGGATGGACGCCGCGGCCGTCTGCTGGGAGGGGGCCCTGGCTGCCGATCCTGGCGACGGAGAGACGATGGCATTCCTCGCCCGGCAGATGCAGCGCGGCGGCCGGCTCCGTGAAGCCCTGTCGATGCTCGACCGCCTCATCAGTGCCAACCCCCGGGTCGCGGCCGTCCATGCCCAGCGCGGCGCGCTCCTCGTGACCCTCGGCCGCCCCGACGACGCGATCGCTGCGGTCCGCGCGAGCCTCGAGCTCGATCCCTCGAGCCTGGCGGTCCGATCCTTCCTCGCCGAGCTCCTGGCCCGCACCAACCACGACCAGGAGGCCGAAGCGGAGCGAGCGACGATCGCGCGGCTCAAAGGTGCGGTCGCCCCGCCCCGCCGGCCCGATCCCGAGGCGCCTGCCGCTCCCCCCTGAAGCGCTCCGTCAGGCCTGAAGCGCTCCGTCAGCGGCCATCGAGCGGCTCGCGGAGGAGCAGCGCCTGGTCGACCGCGACCCCCTCGAGGCGCTGCGTCACGCCGCTGGGCCAGCGCACCTCGACGGTGCAGGGGCCCGCCCGATCCCCCAGGCCGACGGCCAGGAGAGGCTGGTGGGTGCTTGCGTAACTCGTGCCGCCACACAGCTCACGGATCCACGACCGGTCGCCGCTGGTCACCGTCACTCGGGCTCCGATCCCGCGCCGGTTGCTCCGCTCCCCGATGAATTGGAAGGTCAGCCAGTGCCCGGAATCGGAGCGGTTCTCGAGGAGCGCCGCCGGGGTGTTTTGATGGGCGATCGCCACGTCGAGGTCGCCATCGCCGTCGTAATCGGCCAGGGCGACACCGCGGCCGACGAGCTTCTCGTCGAAGTAGGCCCCGGCGGCGCTGCTGCAGTCCTTGAAGCGCTTGCCGGTGAAGCTGAACAGCTGCCCCTTCATCTTCAGCAGCGGGTTCCCGGGGTAGTTCTCGACATGCCCGTTGGCCACGATCAAGTCTTGGCGGCCATCGGCATTGAAGTCGGCCATCGCTGTGCCGAAGCCGAGACGCGGGAGCGTCGGCTCGTGGAGCCCGACGAGCCCGGTCACGTCCTCGAAGCCGCTCGCCCCGAGGTTACGGTAGAGCGTGTTTGACTCGTCGTAGAAGTGGGTCGAATAGACGTCGAGCCAGCCGTTGTCGTCGTAGTCGCCCACGGCGAGCCCCATGCTCGCCTGCGCCATCCCGTTGCGGTCGACGGCGCATCCGAGGAGCGTCGCCGACTCGCGGAACACGATCCCCCCATCCGCTCCCACCCCCTCGTTGACGAAGAGGAAGTTCGGGGTGGTGTCATTGGCGACATAGATATCGGGGCGACCGTCGTTGGTGAAGTCGGCCACTGCCACGCCCAGTGCCTTGTTGCCGGGGCCGACGAGCCCCCACGCCTCGGCCACCGGCCGGAAGATCCCGTCGCCGAGATTCAGATAGCACTCGTCGGGCCAGTGCTCGACGTCGCGCGGATGGCAGATCCTCGGCTCCCCCTTGACGTTGCGGCAGTCCATCGGGTGGCAGGGGTCGTAGCGGACATAATTGCAGACATAGAGATCGAGATCGCCGTCGAGGTCGAGATCGGCCCAGGCGGCCGACGAGCTCCAGCGTTCGTCGCCGACCCCTGCCGAAGCCGTCACATCGACGAACGTCCCGTCGCCGAGGTTGTGGTAGAGGGTGTTGGCGCCGACGTTCGTCACATAGACATCATCGAAGCCGTCGTCGTCGAAGTCTCCGACAGCCACCCCTTGCCCATAGCCGGTCTCGCGGATCCCGGCAGGGATGGTGACATCGACAAACCCGCCCACCCCGTCCCCCGCGGCCGTGCCGACGCGACGGAAGAGGCGGTCGAACGGTTGGTCGGTGCGATCGACGGCCGCCGGCTCCCCCCCCTGATTGAAGTACAGATCCCACCGACCGTCGCGGTCGAAGTCGAGCCAGCCGACCCCGCCGCCGATCGCCTCGACCATCAGCGACCCACCGGACTCACCGTTGCGGTAGACATGCTCGAGCCCGCGGGCGGCGCCGACATCCTCGAAGCGCGGGCAGGCGACCGGGTCGTCTCCCGACTCCCCGCCGGAGCGCACCGGTCGCTCAAACTTGAACGGCGAGGCTTTCGCGGCGCTCGCCGGAGCCTTCCCGGCCCCACCGGCGGGCTGAGCCGGGGCCCGGGCCGGCGGCGCCGTGCCCGGCCCGAGGGCCGGCTGCGGCCGGGCACAGCCGATAGCCAAGGCCACAACCAAGGCCACGCTCGCAGCGATCTGGCCCGGAACGGACGAAGAAGGCGGGCGAGGCATGGCGGTGAACGCTGTAGAGTGGATCCGGCGGTGGCGTGCCACCTGCCAAAGGATATCGCCAGAGGATACCCGAAAAAGCCACGGGGCCCGCCGTCGCCGGCAGGCCCCGTGTTCGTTTCGTAGATCAAGAGCGCCCCCCGGCCACAGCCGGG